>ERZ1643249.1887-NODE-1887-length-20288-cov-10.955864_pt1 | contig 20288 bp, 21 predicted proteins | sample MGYA00579263_ERZ1643249 | MGnify/ENA primary metagenome ERZ1643249 (study PRJEB29033, sample SAMEA4952264) | chicken gut metagenome | biome: Broiler Chicken; feature: Gastrointestinal Tract; material: Caecum | place: Ireland | collected 2018 | study: Broiler... | reverse complement strand
TTTTATACTCATTATATTACTTATCTTTAATTGATGTCAAGCATATAATTTTGTTTGAAGATATAAATTATTCTATTTCACTAGAAAACATTGTGTATAATGAATTAATTGGAAAAGGATACAAAGTATTTGTTGGTAAAACAAAAAAAGGAGAAATTGATTTTATAGCGTCCAAAAATAATAAATTTAAGTATATCCAAGTATGTTTTAATTTGGACGACGAAATAACAAGAAATAGAGAATTTAGTGCGTTTAATGAAATAGAGGGAAATGAAAAATATATTATTACATTATCAAAAAAAGATTATTCTACTGATTCAGTAAAACAAATTAACGTATTTGATTTCTTGATGAGTGATACATTTTAAGTTAGTTAAAATAAAAAACGTGTACACGAAATAAAATGTACATGTTTTTTTATTTAATTTTTAGTAAGCGAATTTAATAACCTTTTTAGTATTTTTTTAGGACCGGTGGCAGTTAGTTCATCAACTCTTCTATCTACTTGATCTATAGTCATAATATGGTCTTCATCAATTGGAATTCCATCAATATGTAATCTATAATCCAGTTTAACCTTTTTACCAGTTTTCTCTTCAATTAATTTTCTTTGTTCATAATAATCCATTTTTTCAAATTCGTCATACGATATACCTAATTTTTCTTCAATTTGTCTTTTTACTAATTCTGAACTTGACATTTTATAAGTAATAGCAGATAAAATTGAATCTCTATTTAATTCTAAATTACCTTTAAATCCCGTCTTTTTATATAACATTTCTTTTAAATATTTTAGATATTTTTCATCTTCATTAATTAAAGACTTCCCTACTATACTATCTTCCATCTCTGTTATACCTCTTAATGCTTTTAAATTATATGAATCAGGTGTTAATAATCCTAAATTAATGGCACAAATTTCATTTTCATTACGTGGATTAATTATTCCATTATATAAATCATAAATTCTATATAATCTATCTTCTCCATCATTGATATCAAAAATTGCTGAGACTTCATCACCATTTAAATATGTTTTAGTCGGATAAATATTATCCTTAATTTTTCTGCCAGTTTTTAATGTTGCATAATTATTCATATGTGTTGAAAATTCAGTGAAATAATCGCATTGAACTTTATTTTCTTTTTTTCTAATTTTTAAAGAATATACTGACAACTTTGTATTATCAAAATCACAATTATTTAAGAATAATTCTAATGTTTCTCTTGAGAAAACAAATCTTTGCTCTACTAAGTCAACTAATACATATGCATTTTTAAATTTATTTGATATGTCAAACATTTTTTTAATAATTGAATATATTATTCCATTTGGTCTTTTTTCTATAATTTCATGCACTAAAAGCAAATTATTATCTATCTTTACATATTCAATTAAATTATCTTTTTTCTTTAAAAAGATTAAAACATTTTCCTTTAATGAAATATCCAAATATATAGTTTCTCCATTATTATTTTCAAACAAACATTCAACAGTACCTTTTTGTAATTTAATATCTTTAATAGTAAATCCTTTAATAAACTCCTCTACTTCTTTTTTTATACATTCAATTTTTAATAATTGACTATATTCATAAACTTGATCTAAATTTATCATAGTAATAAACCTCCTAATTAATATTCTATCATAAAAAACTTTTATTTTAATTAATTTATTCAAATTTATTAATTAAATTAATAATATAGTTAATTTTTTTTAATGCATTTATTTTAAATTTTAGCATATAATAATACAAAAGACTTGACGTACATTATTAAGTACGTTATAATATAATTGAGGTGAAAAATATGAATACTATAAACATAACTAATGCTAGACAGAATTTATTTCAATTAGTTTCTGATGTAAATAAGGGGTTTAATCCAATTACTATTATTAATAATAAAGGTGAAAATGCAATATTATTATCGGAAACTGATTGGAAAGATATAGAAGAAACAATTTTTTTAAATTCTATACCTGGTTTTATAGAATCTATTAATGATGCTAGAAAAGATGACAAAAATAAATGTAGCGTTTATAAAAAAGGTGAAGAATGGTAGAATATAAAATAATATTTTCCAAAATAGCAGATAAAGACAAAAAGCTACTAAAACAAGCAGGTCTAGAAAATAAAACCAAAGAGTTATTAAATCTAATTGCTATAGACCCTTTTCAAACACCACCAACTTTTGAAAAGTTAAAAGGCAACCTAATTGGCTGCTATTCTAGAAGAATAAATTATCAACATAGATTAGTATATGAAGTAGACGAAAATAAAAAAGAAATATTTATTCTAAGAATGTGGACAAATTATGATAAAATATAATACATTTATAAAAATAATTGTTCCTTCTTTTCTTCTGCATTCTTTACAGGATGTTTTTCTTTTGTACTCATATTAGATACAATTAAATTATTAAAGTTGTGATTATATATCTGATATTTGTACTCAATATAACATCTCGTTTAAAGAAGATATTTTTTGATATAAAAATATAATCAAAATATTGTAATTTTAGAAAAAATGCTTATAATATATATTACTTTTGAAAGGGGCTTAAAAAATGAATGAAAAAATTTTGAAAATAGATAGAAAGGATTTGAAAAAATTTGAAAAATTATTAACAACAGGATGTGAAGGAGATTTTTATTTCTATGATACGCCTAACGAAAGAAAATTGATAAAAATTTTAAGGGATTTAAATAACAGATATACACGAGGAGGATTAGAAAATATAAAAGTTTTAAATCAACATATTAATATATTAGCTAAAGAATTTCCTGAGTTAGTATTACCAGAAAAATTGGTTATTGTTGATAAAGAATTATGTGGTTATACAATGCAGTATATAAAAGGAATGCCTTTAAATATTTATTTACAAGCACCCAATATATCTTTTAAAGAAAAGATATATATTTTAAAAAGTATTGGGATTTTTTTAGAAAAATTATCATATTTTAAATTCCCATTTGGTCCAATAGTTCTAGGAGATTTACACGAAGAAAACATATTAGTTGATGAAGATGGAAAGATAAAAATAATAGATTTAAATGGAATTTTTTTGGAATCAAACGAAATTCCTAATTGCAAATATTTAATAGCGGATAATGGATTTTATTTTAACAGGCCTAAGTACACAGTTGATATTACTGGAGATGTTGTACCTAGTCAAAATACTGATATTCTTTGTTATTGCATGATAATAATGAATTTTATAACGAAAAGCGAATTTTATAAATTAAGAGATTATCAAATTAATGAATATTTAAAATATATGAAAATAATTAATTTTCCTATAGAATTTACATCATGTATAGCAAAGTTATATAGTAGAGAAAATAACCAAAATCCATATTTATATCTTGATTATATTACCTTAGATATGTTAGAACAATCAAGTATGGAAAATTATTATAAAGCAAAACATGCATTAAAACAGTCTTATATGGGAAATCAAGGTGAACAAACTTTGACAAGTACAGGTCCTAAAAAGATTCTAAGAAAAATTTTTAAGACAAATAATAAATTACTCAAGCCTAGATAAACTTGAGTAATTTTATTGTAATTTATTCTTTCTTTGTATTTTTTTACTTAGTAATGTTTTTAAATCATATATAACTTGTTCATATCTCATATTTTTATGACAAAATGGATTTAAATCAAGTTTTTATTTTAACGTTTATTTTGTATCAAGAACCTTTTTCTTAGTTTCTTCTTGTGTTTTTTTTATTAAATATACAAAATAAGAATATATTGTGTTAACTTCATAGTAAGTTAATGAAGAATAAATATTTTCATCATCATTCATTTTTTTAAAATAATAGCGCATATAGTTTATATCTCTAGTTTTAGTTATTCTAATATCGTCAGATGTAAGTGTAATGGGTGCTACACCGCTATTTTCAAAAGTAATTCTTGAACAATTTTTTAATTTAAATTCATAATCTTGATATACTGTGTCTCTAGCATGAAGTTCAGGATCTGCAAACGCACTATATTTACCTTCACTATATAATATTTGTTTTTCTTTAATATAGTCTGGAACCTTATAATATTTTTTACTTCCTATTTCAGTGGCAAAGAAAAAATTTGGGATGATATTAAAAAAAACACTTCGATTAAAATTATTTAATTCCAAATTTATCAAATCATTAAAAGATAGTTCATAAATTCTTGCTTTTAAAAAAACTGATTCGTCAATTTTTATTAAAGATTTAGGTATATGTATAGTTTTTGCAGTTAAACCACTAAATGTTTCTTGTGTTATTTTTTTTAATCCTTCATTTAAGAAAACGTTATTTAAAGAAACATTTTTTAATAACGGACCGTTAATTTCGACTATCGATGAAGAAGTTGCAAAGTTTTTATTAGTTGCTAAATTTTTAAATATTTCAATAATTTTCATATCTTCTTCAGACATATCTTCTTCCGAAATATTTATATTAATTAATCCATCCGGCAACTTAAAAGTTGATTCTTTAGATTCCATTTGCGAAATCATAGTTTTAAATAGTATGTATAACGAATCTTGTATATCTTCTCCATTATAGTAAGCCATTCTAAAAATGGTTTCTAAAGATAAAATATCAGAAAACTCAAATAATTTCTTTCTAAATGTCTCAATTTTAGTTCTAAAATAAGGTATTTTTTCGGCACCAATTGGAATTCGTTTAATATGTTGATATACATTTTCATGAAAATTAATTTGTGGGAAATCATTTTTAGGTTTATAAATATTTTTAAAATATTCTCTTAAACCATTTTCTTTATCAAAGGCAACTACTAAACCAATTAAATCTGGAGATGTTAGAATATTCCAGTAATCAAGATTATCATGCCCAGACTTTAAAAATGATATAAATTTTTTAGTAACTTTAGAATTGTTAGAGAAAAATTCAATCCAATATCTATTTTTTCCTGTTAAGATATCGGAAATTTTTTTAGAAATAATATCAGTATAACATTCAATTTCAAAATGACACGTATCTTTTGTAAAATCAAAATTCAAAATTGTTATAATATTATTAGTTAAATAGGCAAATTTAATGGTATAAAAATCTTTAATGTCATCATCAGTTATTAGGTTATAACCATATAGTGAAAATGCTTTAAGCTTAAGTTCTAAATCTTTTAAACAAGAATCAACATCATATATTTTAGATTTTTTTTCAATAGCTAAAATATTATCTTTTATTATTTCTTTAAAATTGTCTGCATCAGTTTTATGATTGTAAATGTATTCTTCTAAACATTTTTCCATAAAAACAAGATTAACAATATTATTTTCATTTTTTTCAAAATCCTTATATTTTTGTGGCATTAATAAGGAAATCATTGCTTTTAATTCATTGCATTTTTTATCAATTACAACTTGTGTGTCTTCATCAAATGCAAATTCTATATTGTTAAGTTCACTATAATTATATAAATATCTTTCAATTTCTAGTTTTACGGCTACTGTTCTATTTTTAATAGCCAAAATAGTACTAATTAAATTATTTATTTCTTCTTTTATACAATTTTTCTTTAAAGATGATAAAAAAATCTTTTCATTTAAAATTTCTTGCAATGCAATTATTCGTAATTCTGTCTTTATATATAATTCTTCTAATTCATGTAAGTATGATTTTAATTTAAGCATTTTACTCATACAATTAATTCGTTTAGTACCAGCACTATAATATGAAACATTGTCAAATGAAATAGTTAAATCTTCTCCATTTATTAAATTAAGTAATAATTCAGTATACATTTCACTATTATTACGAAGATTATCTAATTCTAGTTCTATACTAATTATTATACGTTTACTTGCCAAAATTTGGTTATATTCTTTTTTATACGAGTCTAAAAGTATTAAATCTGATGGTTTATCTTTTAAAACTTGCCGGGTTGGTATATATATAAAATCATTAAGATTGGCTATTTTGGTTTCATTTGCTTTTTTACTATTAAAAAATATTTTTTTAAATATTGATTTAAATCCCATAAAGTCATCTCCTTTTATTGCTTAATATAATAGCATAACCATTTTAATAAATTAATTTTATACTATTTATTGATTTCTATTTTTTAAAATTTTTTGTATTCTTCTTTTTGCAACTTTTTTATCATGTTCTAAAGAATCTTCACATGACCTTCTCTTATTTTCATCTAATAGACTATGATAATCTTTTATTTGATCTAAATTGCAATATATAAAATTATTTTTTAACATTTCTAATGTATCAAATGATATTTCTTCAAGTCCATTTTCAATTCGATAATTTATTACATATTCGATAAAATGTTGAACATATGCATAATTTCTAAAATTTACTTTTTGGTTTATTCTACCCATAGAATCTGCTTCATAAAATGATATTTCAATTGGGAACTTACTTTGGGAAAAACCACTAATTATTTTTATAGCAAACCTATTTTTTATTAAACTATTAATATATCTTTCTTGAATTTGTGCATTAGATAATATAGAATCATATTTTTTTTGTTTAATAATTAATAATACATCATTAAATAAAGCTCCAACTACTTGATATGATAAATATCTAACTAGAAAATTTTCTCTTTCATAAATACTCATTAAATTAGCTAATATATTACTTATATCTTCTAAATTAAATTTTGAATACTTCTCATAAATTTTACAGTGGTTATATATTTCAGAATTTATATTATCTAAGTTATGGTAATATTCTGAAAATAACTCTTGATACTTTTCACTAATTATTTTTCTAGCCTCTTCTAACTCTTCTATTTGTGCTTTTTTTAAATTACTTCCTTCATATAATAAATTCCTTTTTCGTTCTCTTAAGTTTTTTAATTCATAATTAAAATCCATAATATTTTACTTCCCTCTTTCTAAAAAAATTTAAATTACTTTTATAATATCATTTATAATTTAATATCACAAGATATTTTACAATATTTTACTTTTTTAACTTTGCGTCTTAGTTAATTAATAGTTATTTATTAATTGTTTCTTTTTCAAATATGTTATACTCTCTATTTAAGGAGATAGGTTTTATGAGTAATATAAGTAAAATTATGGCTAAAGAATTAAACAAGAGTGGCTCGCAAGTAAAATTTATTTATGGAAATGTATTTGGAAATATACCTCCAATTATTGAATGGATCAAATGGTTATCGTATGAACCAGAATTTGAAAAAAATAGAATAGAACATTTAAATTCTAAAGGAAGCAATAATTTATCATATGAAGAATTAAATGAATTAGACCATTATATGAAAAGAAAAAGAATGGCTCAATTATTTAAAAAGTATGATTGTAAAGAATGTTCTAAGAAAGAATATATGGAAGTATATAGTTATATGAGTAATGAATCTATTATAAATTTAATATTAGATAAATTAACTATTCAAGAAATTAAATATGCAGAAGAAGAAATAACTAGATTAAGAGAACTTTCTAATGAAGATTTAAGTCAAAAAATAAGAATAGAAAGTCAAAAAGATAATTATCTAAATTTATCCATGGTGAATGCTTATATTCTACATATAATTGATATTATAAATTATACACAAAGCATGAACGAATTTAATAGTATTTTAAATTGGCAACTAGATAGTAATGCCATTATGAGGCAAAGAAGTATATTTAGAAAGAGGAATACTCATTAATGATTATTATTGGTACAAGTAAAATATACATAAAAAGAATATCAAATTAAAATAACTTTGATATTCTTTTTGCTATATCTTGTTTTTTTTCTTTTACAAGACTTCTTACTCGTTCTCTACGATATATACCTTTTTCAGTAGTAGGATTTAATGTGCTATAGAGCTCTATAAATTTATTTTTTTTATCTGAACCAATTGCTATCAAGAATCTTTCTCTTTGTTCATTGTCGATTATTCTAATTGTTTTACCTTTAAGTTCATCTATTTTTTTAGATTTAGTAATTTTTAATAAGAAGGCAATCCTATCATAATCAATTAAACGACCTGCATTTAATTCATGATGTGCTGGAAATACCCTATTATCATAACATATTTGAATCCAAATATTACATCCATCAACTATAACATCTGTAATAGTTGCTAACGCAGTATACATAAATTCACCCCCATTACGCATTATATTGTATCATAATGTTATAATTACGTCAAATATATTATCACGTGCAAAACAAATAAACTTTTTGTTTTAATATTATTTTTACATCCTGTTCCTAATTCAATATCTAGTCTAATACTTTACCAATAAAATTACTAATATAAGTATCATATTATTGTAAACATCACAAAGAAGATAACTATTAATATTATTTTTATATCATGGAATCAAAAACTGATTGCAAATGGGAGAAAAATATTATATACTTATAATGCACCTATGTAATATTAAACTTTATATTACATATAAATTTAAAAATGGAGGAAAAAAATATGGAAAATAATAACTATACTTATAAACAAATACTAATTGGGTTAAGAAATGAATACCTAATTGTAAAAAATGAATTAGATGAGTTAAATAAATATATTGTAAATAATTCACAAAGTGAATATGAATATCGTTTTAGATTAGGAATTCCTTTAAAATATGGCGAAGATGAAAAAGCAAAATTAATGCTTGATTTAACTAAAAGAAAAAGAGAATTGTTTTACCGATTAAAATATATTATGCAAGTTTTTGGGATAATTAATATGAAACCGACTTCAATAAAAATGATAAAATATGAAAACGGAATGTACTTGCCTAAAAAAGATATAAATGGTAATTTAGACAAAAGGTTTAAAATATCTATTTTACCTGGAAAAGAAGAAGACTTTGTTAAAAGAGTAGATACATTAAGAGATTCTGAATTTGCAAAATTTATGCATTATAGTGAAGAAGAACTAACTAACTTTTTATTGAATAGCAATGCACATATATGGTGTACTAGTCCAAACTATTCTCAAAAATTTTCAAATAAAGAGTTAACTTTAAAATACATAGGACTAGACGATATAATTGAATTAGGAAGTGTTTGCCAACACGGTGAAACATTTAAACCTATTACAAATGAAATGTTTCAAACAGCATTGAATACAGAAATTTCAAAAAACGCGTTTTCAGACTACCATAGAAGAATAATTGATTCTAGTTTAAGTTCAGAAAAAGAAATTGTTTTTTCTGAAGATTATGTACCTACAATACATTCAAAGTTTGCTATTGAAGATAGCAAAAAAGCATTGGTTTTACATAAGATAAAATAATATATGAAATAAAAAATATCAAGCTAACTTGACTTGATATTTTTATTTTAAATTATTTAAAATAGATAAACTCTTTATTTTTATATTATTTTTACATCCTGTTCCTAATTCAATATCTGGTTTAATACTCATACCATGGAAATCAGTTCCCCCACTTATTAATAAATCATATTTATTAGCTATATTTAAATAATACTCCATTTCATAATATGAATGTGATGAATGATATACTTCCATACCTAAAAGTCCTTCTTTAATCATATTTCTAAGTAAATATAAGAAGTCTGCTCCATCTAATTTTAATGATTTAGGATGCGCAAGAACTGGTATTCCACCACTTTCTAAAATTAAATTAATACATTCTTCATAATTCATATTTTTATTCTTATCTCTTACTTTTTCATACGCTTCATTTAAATATTTAGAAAAAGCTTCTTTAACAGAACAAACATATTTATATCTTATACATAATTTAGCTATGTCTACTCTACCTAAATTATTACTATTATCAATAACTTCATCAATATCTCTAGAAGCAAATCTAATTCCATAATATCTTTCCAATATATCAATTAACATTAGAAAAAACTCGATATTATTATACTTAATTTCATTTATTTTTTCTAATAAATGTTTATTATTTATATCTATTCCATATCCTAAAATATGCATATTACCATGATTTACTTTGGCAGATAATTCAATTCCGTTTATAATATGAATACCACTATCAACAATATCTTTACTATTTTTATCTAAACTTCTAATTCCAGATACCGTATCATGATCTGTAATAGCAATAGTACCAATATTTTTACCTATTGCTAATTTTATTAAGTCATATGGCGATAACTCTCCATCAGAATATTTGGTATGGGTATGTAAATCAATTAATTTTTCACTCATATTATCACTACTTTTCTATATTTTTATATTTGTATAAATAACTAGGTCGATGCCCTTCTCCTGTTTTAATTTTATTAGTTTTCTCTACTTTACTTGCTATTATTCTCCTAAAAGCTGGGTCTAATAATTTTTTATTAAGTATTACTTCATATACTTGTTGAAGTTCGCCTAAAGTAAAATATTCAGGCATCATATTAAATACAATATCAGTATATTCTATTTTATTCTTAAGTCTTTCAATACCAGATAAAATAACAAGTGGATGATCAAAGGCTAATCTATCATTTTCTAATACTTCAAATTTATAACGATCTGTTGTCATATCTTTTAATACTTTTTTTATTTTAAAAGTTAATATTTCTTTTTCGCTTGTTAAAATAACATCAACTATATTATCTTTTTCTGTATATTCTACATTAAACCAACAAGCATTTGCATTTAACTTATCTTTTAATCTATTTTTATCAATAAGTGCCATATATGAAGTAGATACAATACGCATTCTAGGATCCCTATTAACACCCCCAAAAGTATATAATTGTTCTAAATAAATATTATGAATATTAGTTTCATTAGCAAGAATTCTTTTCGGAGCATCTTCCAAGTCTTCATCTATTTTAATAAATCCTCCTGGAAGGCACCATTTATCTTTAAATGGGTAATCATCTCTCTTAACTAAAAGAACGCTAAAATATTTTTTATTTAATTTACGGTAATTATTTACTTCTTCATCTGATACACTAAATATTATAATATCAGTTGTCATTGATAGTTTTTCAAATACAGATGAATCATAATGCTTTAAAAATTCTTCTTCACTACTATATTTATTCATAAATTCCTCCAACATTAGTATATCATTTAATTAATCTTTCGTAAACTTTTCTCTTATTTTTTTAGTATAATCATATTCCCGCATACGCATGCATTTTATTTTTCTCTTATTAGCAGATGTCTCTACTTTATAAATATTATCATAAATATTATTTTCTCCATCAACAGTAATAATTACATTCTTAGTTCTATTTTTAGGATAAATACTAATTATTCTATGTTCGGGAATTATTATTGAATTAAGAAGAGTACGATAGCTTTTACTATTCAAAGGGGCAATTGGAGTAATTTGAAGAGTATGTAAATCATTATAGACAATACACCCTTTAAAACTTAAATTATAAGCACTAGATCCAAATGATGTCGATATTAAAACGCCATCTCCAACAAATGTTTCTAATAATTCGTCATTAATTTTTATATCAATACATATAGTATTTAAATCTTTTTCACGAATAACAATTTCGTTTAATGAATAAAAGTGGGATGAAGAGTCTTTAGTAAATACCTTAGTCTCTTGTACAGAAATACTCTCTATTTTATAATTATTATTATTAAGTCTATCTATAAACATATCAATATCACTAGGATACACTTCTCCTGCAAAACAAAGAGTACCTGTATTTACCCCAATATATAATACTTCATCACTAAAATTACAATCTTTAACCATCTTTAAGAAAGTTCCGTCTCCCCCAATGGCAATTGCTAAATCATAATCATTATCTGTTATAATATAGCCATTTTCTTCTAACTTTCTATTTAATTCTTCTAATATCATATTAGAGTATTCAGTATCATTAGCAAATAATTTAACTTTTAAAATATTATTCATATTAATTAATGACCCTTAATAGAATACTACCTATAAATGATATTACTTCCTCTTTATTTTCTTTTCTATTTTCTTTTGATACTTGAATACTATAAGTATGATACTTATCATTTTCTTTATCATAAACACTTATATATACTAGGTTATCACTACCATATAAATTATGAGCATCTTTCCTATTTAATTTACCAGTAATCCCTACCCCATAATCTGAATTAGTAAAATCACTTATTTTTTTACTCATTTCTTTAGCAGTTTCCATACTGTAAACAGAGTATTTATCAATTACATTAGCGTCTACTCCCATTTTTATTTTATATTGGTTAGAATAAGTAATAGCACTATATTTTAAAACTTCACTAGCTCCTTCTATATTAGTAATAGCATTTACTAATCCTCCACCAGTACAAGACTCCATTGTGGATATTGTTTTATTATTAAGCGTTAATCTTTTAACTATTTCTTTATAATTATTTTCCATCTTAACTCTCCTTTCCAATTACTATAATCGATTTTCTATCAGACAACAATATATTTATTGCTAATACAATTATTATATCTATATCTTGCTATTTTGTTAATAGGTTTACTATATAATTTATTAATTTTAATGTAATTATAGACATTATCATTTAAATATTCTTTCCACTTATTAACATCACTTCGTATTTTAGTAGAAGAAATACTAATAAAATCATTATTTAATATTATTAAATTTTTAGTTTCTAAATTTATTTTCATATTATTTCTTTTAATTACTATTATTCCATATTTTATTATTTCATCATAATGTTTCCATTTATAGAGAGTATTTGCATTATCTGCTCCGATTACTAAATAAAATTCATCATTAGGGTTTTCTTCTTTTAAAGTATTTAATACTTGATAAGTATATTCTAAATTATTATGTTTTTTATCAATTATAATATTTTTACTACTAATAAAATCTAACATATCTAATCTTTTATTTAAATTAGTTATATTTTGTTTATCCCAATAATTACCGGTAGCAACCACTAAAACTTTATCAACCATTTTTTTATCTACTAAATAATTCATTATATCCGTATGCCCTTTATGAACTGGATCAAAACTTCCTACAAATACTCCTATTTTCATGTTATTCCTCTTTTCTTTTATAAGTTGGTATATTAAATTTATGCAAATTATTTTTATGTAATTTTTCTATTTTTTCTCTAATTTCTTTATCTAATAAATCTTTATTTTCTAAGTATGTAGCAATATCATTATATTTAACTCCTAATTTATCTTCATCAGTTAAGTTAGATAATCCATCGTTGGGAGTTTTATATAATACTTTGTCTGGTACTTTTAAGTATTCTCCTAACTTAATTACTTCTTCAACTGTGTAGTCTGCAAGTAATGATATATCATAAACTGAGTCTCCTCCTTTAGTAAAATATCCAACATATAGTTCGCATTTATTGGAAGTACCTGGTACTATATATGTTTTACCTCTAACCATACTATATAAAGCTGCTAAGTAATATAAAGTACTCATTCTAAGTCTTGGTTTTAAATTAATATCACTATTTTTTACTTCATCATTAGTAAAAGTTCCTAAATTCTTAAGTTCATCTTTAAAAGCATCAAAAGTACTTGTTATATCAAAATTTACTAGTTCAATACCATAGTAATCACTTACTAGCTTAGCATCTATTCTATCTTCTTCTTTAGAATGACATGGAAGGGTTACTCCAATTACATTCTCTTTCCCTAAAGCTTTTACTAAAAGACCTGCAACTACTCCTGAATCTTTGCCACCACTAATTCCTAAAATAGCTCCTCCTAAATTATTCATTTTATAATATTCTCTTATAAACTTTACAATATTTTTTACTTCTTTTTCAGCATTAAATTTTTTCATTTTACTTCACTTCCTTATATATTTTTTTCCTTTTGCTAATGTAAGTTTACTATTAGCACCATTTATATATCCCATCTCTTCTAATTCTTCTAAATTAAAAGTCATGCATCTTATTTTTTCTCCGACATCTAACTTTTTAGGATACTTACATATAGAATTAAAAGCTATAAAACTATGATTATAGGCTTTAGAACAGCCTTCATCTTGATAAAATTTATCTAATAATTTTAAACATTCTGGTTCATATCCCGTTTCTTCTCTTAGTTCTCTTATAGAGCCTCATATGGGTCTTCCCCCTTTTCAATATAGCCGGCAGGGAATGACACGGCAACTGTACGTTCTGTAAATACTCTAGGTTCTATAACTGTAAGTATTTCGTTATCACTAGTTATTGGCATAATTATTGCTGCACTTCCATCTTGACCATTTTTAAGTAATTTTTCACGTTCTATAACTTTACCATTATTTAAAGTAAATGAATAAGGAATACTTGTTATAAATGACGACTTTTCTCTCATGTTCGAAGATACTACTTTTAATTCTTCAATATATTTTTTAAGTTCTAAATATTTTTCTCTACGCATATTCTTTACTCCTTATTATTTTTTTATTTTCTTTTTAATACTATCATTGTTAACAGTACTTAATATAAGTTCTTTCTTTAAATTTAATAATTTTAAAGTTAGGTCTACATAATATTCATGAGGATTTAAACTTCTTTTAATTTCTGGATAAATTGTTTTAAAGTCTTCTTCACAATATTTTTTTCTCTCTTCTATTGATGGATTTTCGTATACTAACTCTCCATTTATAAAAATAGGTACTTGTAAAGGTCTAACATTATAATTAGTAATGGTAGTAGTTTTAAATTCGTCATTAGGATTTATTAATGTAAATTTATCATAGGGAATTATTTCATCATGGATTGCTAAAACGTCTCCTAAAGCATAGCCTGTAGTTTTATCATAGAAACGATATACTTTTTTATAATGTGGATTTATTGTCTTTTCTTTAGTATCGCTTACTTTAATTCTTGGTATTATTTGATTATTTTCTTCTACTCCGACTAATTTATAAACACCGCCAACTCTATCATTAGCAGCTGCTATATTATCTCCTACTCCAAATGAATCTACACATGCTCCTTGCTCTATTAAACTTTTAATTGTGTGTTCATCAAGTCCATTGCTTAAACATATTTTAGCATCAGTAAATCCCGCTCCATCTAACATTTTTCTTGCTTCTTTAGATAAATATGCAAGATCTCCACTATCGATTCTAATTCCTTTAAATGGAATATTATTTGGTTTTAAATAATCATTTGCCACTTTTATTGCATTAGGTATTCCACTTTTTAAAGTATTATAAGTGTCTACTAAAAATACACAGTTATTTGGATTACTTTTAGCATAGTCTAAAAATGCTTGGTATTCACTATCAGCATCACATATCATAGAGTGAGCCATTGTTCCCATTGCTGGAATATTATTGATAAGGGCACTTATTGTATTACTAGTTCCTGCGCATCCTCCAATATAAGCATATTTAGATGATTCTATAGTTGCTTCATCTGATCTTCCACGTCTAGCACCAAATTCCATAACCGGTCTATTTTGAGCCGATGCTGTTATTCTCTTACTAGCAGTAGTATATAATGATGCTGAATTAAAATATAAAAGTAGTACTGTTTCAATTAGTTGTGCTTCAATTATATTTGCTTTTACTGTAATTATTGGTTCATTTGGGAATACTACTGTTCCATCAGGAATTGCATATATATCTCCCGTAAACTTTAAGTTTTTTAAATAGTTTAAATAGTCTTCACTAAAACTTCCGGTTTGTCTTAGATAATTAATATCACTATCAGTAAAGTGAAAATTTTTTATATATCCAATTATCTTATCTAACCCTCCAGATATTGTGTATCCTCCTTTAAAAGGATTTTTTCTAAAGAAAACGTCAAAATATGCTTTCTTATTAACTTCCCCTTTATCAAAGTATGTTTGACCCATTGTAAATTCATAATAATCTATTAACATTGTCATATTTTTCATAATTATTTCTTCCTTTCTAATTTCTTTACAACTTCAATTCCTGCTTGATTCATAAACTTAAATGCCATTTCATTATATTCATCTCTATTGTGATTTGGAGCATCATAAGTTTCTACAGCATTTTTTGGAACTATTATTTTTACTCTTCTATTTAATTCATCAAATAAATTTTGAAGCGGAATTGCTAAATTCATTACACATATATCAGTATCCCATCCCATTATTATTACTTCTTCTAAATTATTCATTTTTAAAATCGTTTCAATAAAATTATTTACAAACATTGCACTTGTAGAATTCTTTCTAAATATTAAAGCATCTTTAGTATAAGGAGTTAACTCTGATATTACTTTTACTTCATTTGTTCCTTCTATACTATGTTCTGGATATCTATCAAATTCAACACTATCTTTAGTATGAAAGTCAATTATAAACATAAGTTTTCCTTCTTCATCCGTGGTAGCTATTTGCGCTATTCTAACAAGTTCAGAAACTGTATGTAAAACGTAAGGATCTGCTAGTAATCCCTCCCTTGCAAATGCATTTGTAGTATCTACAAAAATATATAGTCTTCTAACACTTTCTAAATTATTCATATCATCGTTCCTTTCTTTTTAACATTTTATTAATAACAACATTTGTTAGAAAACAGACTTTGTCTCATCTGTTATTAACATTATATTAATAACATTTTATTTTGTCAACTATAAATTTAAAAAAAAATAAAAATCAGACAATTTATCTATCATAAACTATCTGATTTCCATTTAAACATTCATTATTTTATAATTTCATAACAAGATCTTTAAATTGTTCTCCTCGGTCTGCAAAGTTTTTAAACATATCAAAACTAGCACTTGCTGGTGAAAATAGCACTACTTCTTTTTCTTTTGCTTTGCTTAAAGCAACATCTACTGCTTCTTTTAATGAAGATACTATATATTTATCTACTTTCTTATTTAATTTTTCTTCAGCTTTAACAGTCGCGTTATAAATCTTATCTTTAGTATCTCCCATAAGAATTAGTGTTGATACCTTTTCTACAATCGGTTTCCCAATTACATCATAGTCGATATGTTTATCATACCCACCAGCGATTAGAACAATGCTCTCATCATAAGAGTTTAAACCAGCAATAGTCCTTGTTGGACTAGATGATACTGAATCATTATACCATTTAACACCATTTATTTCACGAACAAATTCTAATCTATGTTCTACTCCTTTAAATGTTTTAAATACTTCTATTGCCTTATCTATATCAATTAAATCAATAATAGCACTTAAACATGTACATATATTTTCATAATTATGAATACCTCTTAATAAAATATCTTTAGTATCAATTACTTTATTATACTTACTATCTATAACTCTATATATTGCATTATCTTTAATACAAAATCCATTACTTATATTATCAAACCTAGAAAAGTATCTTACTTCTCCTTTAGCATACTTACTAAAGTTTTTTACTATTTCATCATTATAATTAAGTACACATATATCACTATTATTTTGACTATCTATTATTCTTCTTTTAGAAAGGACATATTCATCCATATCAGTATGAATATTTAAGTGATTTGGTGTAATATTAGTAATTACCGAAATATTAGGACTTACTTCCATTCCCATTAATTGAAAACTACTAAGTTCTAAAACTACAATATCATCTTCATTCATTTCACTTGCTTTAGTAAATAATGGGGTACCTATATTCCCCCCCACAAAAACATTATATCCACTTGCCTTTAAGCACTCATATATTAATGTCGTCGTAGTGGTTTTTCCATCACTTCCAGTTATTCCTATAATTTTAGAAGGAATTAACTTCATAAGCATTTCTATTTCAGTTGTAATTATACATCCTCTCTTAGCTTCTTTTTCTAATTCTTTTCTATTAGGAAGAATACTTGGACTTCTAAATATTAAATCAAATCCAGATAAATTAGAAAGAGAATTTTCTCCTAAATAATATTTTAAGTTATATTTATCTATTTTTTCTACAATATTAGAATCTAGCTTTTCATATTCTTTATCATCAAATAAACAAATATTTGCTTCATACTTATATAAATAATCAATTAATGGAAGATTACTAACTCCAAGGCCTAATATTGCAACATTCATATCTTTCAATGATTTATTAAATTCCTCTAACTTTATATTTTTCATAATTACTCCTCTTTTCTAGTTATAGTTTATTTCCCAAAAAAGATATTTTTTTTATTTTGGGAAATAGAATTATATACTACTACCAATTACATCTTTAATTATCTGCTTAGATTTACTTAGTAGTATTTCTTCTTCATCACTTAAATTAATATCTAATTTTTCCCTTATTCCTTCTCTATTTATCACACAAGGAATACTTATATATAGTCCTTCTTCATCATAAGAAGATACCGTAATAATAGCATTTTCATCATTTAATATCGCATTAGTTATTCTAACTAAGCAAGTTCCTATTCCATATGAAGTGTTTCCCTTTTTCTTAATTATTTCATATGCTGAATCCCTAACTTGAGTACTTATTTCTAATTTTTCTTCTTTAGTTAATTTATTGTTAATACTAATAGTGCCTACTAAAGATGTACTCCATGCGACAAATTCCGAGTCGCCATGCTCCCCCATCACATAAGCATGAACGTTTTTAGGATTTATATTAAATTTTCTTGATAACATATATCTAAGTCTTGCTGTATCTAGACTAGTTCCTGTCCCAATTATTTTATTGGGGTTTAATCCTGAATACTTATATGTTATATAACTCATCGCATCAACCGGATTAGTTGCTACTAAAAAAATACCATTAAAACCACTTTTCATAACAAGTTCAATTATACTTTTAAATATAATATCATTTTTATGAATCAAATCAAGTCTAGTTTCTCCAACTTCTTGATTAGCTCCTGCTGATAACATTACAATATCAGCATTAGCACAATCACTATAATCACCAGCTTTTATATTAATAACATTAGGAGAATATGGAATACTGTGATTTAAATCCATTGCTTCCCCTTCGGCTTTTTCCATATTTTTATCTATTAATATTAATTCATCAACGTTACACTTTTGATTTATCAAAGAGTATGCATAAGACATACCTACATTACCACAACCTACTATTACTATTTTACTCATACTATCCTGCCTTTCCGTATACTTTTCCATTTTCTAGATTTATATTTTTATAATAGAATAGTTCACTTACACTTACCAATTGGTATCCTTCACTAATTAACTTAGGCACTAATATATCTACAGCTTTTACAGTAGCACTATATATATCATGCATAAGAATAATATCTCCATCACTTACTTTATTCATAACTCTAGATACAATTTTCTTAGAATTATGACTTTTCCAGTCTAAAGTATCAATATTCCATATAATTATTGGCATATTTATACTTTCTTTTATTTTTTTATTAAAAGATCCATAACTAGGTCTTACTAAATTTGGATACTTACCTACTATATTGTAAATTAAATCACTAGTATCCTCTACTTCCTTAATAATGTCTAGATTACTCATACTAGTCATAAGTTTATGAGAATATGTATGATTGCCTATTTCCATTCCATATTCATCCATTGTTTTTATAATCTTTTCATTATGATTAATTTTGCTACCTAAAACAAAAAAAGTAGCTCTAACGTTATACTTATTTAATATTTCTAATATTTTACTAGTATTATAATTAGGTCCATCATCAAATGTAAGTGCTATCATCTTTTTGTTTATATCAATATAATCACTTTGATAATTACTATTACTTATATTACTAACAACTTCTTTTATAGTAATATAATCATCATTTATATTAAAGACGATGCTATCCATATTTACTTTATTATTTATATTTAAATATTCATAAAATATAATTTCATTACTAATATCATAATCATAATCTAAATACATATAACTATAATTACTAGCATTATATTTAAAATTTGTAATAGCATCGTCTATATAGTCTTTTATTTTTTTATCTATATCTTCATTATTAAAATATGGGTAATCAACATTTATAAAATAGCTATCAGTATTCATATAATATTTTTTATTAACAATTCTATTATCATTAGTAAAAAAAATTATTAGAACAATACTGAAAATTCCTATTATAATAAATATCTTTTTCATAGACTCACCCATTTAAATATATTTATTATAATTATATTTATTAATACTTTATATCGTAACCATTAAATTCAACATTAAGAAATTTTTTAGATGACAAATAATCACACATATGAACAAATCTTTCTAGTTCATTTTTAGGCTTTGGTAATACTTCCTTTTTATTATAACTATCATATGTCCATTGCCCCATATGGCTTTCAATCATACTACAAAGTTTACGCATATCATCAGTTCCCATTTTTAATTTTTTAGCATTTTCCATAATATGCTTAGATATAATAAGCGGATGATCAAATCTTGTATATTCTTCTTTAGGATCACCTGACTTAAATCCATCATGAAGTATTAAAGCCATAATTATTAAATCTTTTTCATTATCACTAAATTT
>ERZ1643249.1885-NODE-1885-length-20302-cov-9.179977_pt1 | contig 20302 bp, 18 predicted proteins | sample MGYA00579263_ERZ1643249 | MGnify/ENA primary metagenome ERZ1643249 (study PRJEB29033, sample SAMEA4952264) | chicken gut metagenome | biome: Broiler Chicken; feature: Gastrointestinal Tract; material: Caecum | place: Ireland | collected 2018 | study: Broiler... | reverse complement strand
TTGAACTTTAACATAAGATGTATTTAAATAGCATTCAACAACTTACTGCGAAAACAAAAAATTTATTGAACTTTAACATAAGATGTATTTAAATTTATTAACGATAAAACCTACTATAGCTACTGTAGCATTGAACTTTAACATAAGATGTATTTAAATACAATTGAAAAAGAAAAACATGAAGAATTTGTTAGATTGAACTTTAACATAAGATGTATTTAAATTTTCTTAGAAGATGAAAGAGTTTATATAGGAAAATATTGAACTTTAACATAAGATGTATTTAAATGATAGTTGTTTAAACGTAATTAGAAAAGACATAAAATTGAACTTTAACATAAGATGTATTTAAATCTAAATTAATATTTGAATTAAAATTATAAGTAGCGATTGAACTTTAACATAAGATGTATTTAAATTACTTATAACTCACCATTGCATACCCCACTTCTTTGCATTGAACTTTAACATAAGATGTATTTAAATTTATCAAGAAATATATAAATGCTTTTTAGAAATTGATTGAACTTTAACATAAGATGTATTTAAATTTTCTTAAATTTTTTATAGAGTCTGCAGTTTCTTTTATATTGAACTTTAACATAAGATGTATTTAAATATGCATGAACGATTATAGAAAAGCTAGAGCAGTCAGATTGAACTTTAACATAAGATGTATTTAAATTGCATATGAAAATGACAAACAAATAAAAGTCTTTCAAATTGAACTTTAACATAAGATGTATTTAAATTAGAATTACCACCTCTAGGAGGAGAAGAAGGTAGCAATTGAACTTTAACATAAGATGTATTTAAATTTACCTGTTGTAGCAGGATTTACGGTAATGACAAAAATTGAACTTTAACATAAGATGTATTTAAATCTGGCACTATTACTGGTAATATTACTGGTACTGCTATTGAACTTTAACATAAGATGTATTTAAATTAAGAACTAGTTTGTAGTCCAGTGGTACAGCAGAAGTATTGAACTTTAACATAAGATGTATTTAAATTAATAAAACAGATTATCAATTAACTCATTTGTTGGAATTGAACTTTAACATAAGATGTATTTAAATGTTAATGACTATACTGCTGACATAGAAGATTATCAAATTGAACTTTAACATAAGATGTATTTAAATACAAACAGTTGGCAATACATGAGAAATTCTGCATTATTGAACTTTAACATAAGATGTATTTAAATTATGCTGCAAAAACTGCATTCCACTGAAAATCCCACCATTGAACTTTAACATAAGATGTATTTAAATTTAAAAGTTTTATGATACTTTGGTATTATTTGTTCACATTGAACTTTAACATAAGATGTATTTAAATTACATTGTTCCTAATGTTACTGCTAATTCCTTTAAAATTGAACTTTAACATAAGATGTATTTAAATACAGCACAACAACAAGCAGATAAGACAATACAGATATTGAACTTTAACATAAGATGTATTTAAATTAATAATAACTTTAGCATGTTATAAGTTGCAGTTAAATTGAACTTTAACATAAGATGTATTTAAATTTGCTGAAATTAGACCCAAAAAACACAGAATTATTAATTGAACTTTAACATAAGATGTATTTAAATAACACAAGTAATTATCCAACACTTACACAACAAGATAATTGAACTTTAACATAAGATGTATTTAAATGTAATAGCTTCCGCAACTGGTAGAAGTATGGAAGACGATTGAACTTTAACATAAGATGTATTTAAATTCGTATACGATTTTCCCTATTGTTTCTCCTCCAAGTATTGAACTTTAACATAAGATGTATTTAAATTATAATGACCTCCTACAAATATATTTTACGCAATGTATTTAAATTCGTAGACTTCTATTTTTTTTATCCATTTTTTAATATTGAACTTTAACATAAGATGTATTTAAATTTTATTATACTTCTAAGGCAAAAGGAGAACAATAAAAATTGAACTTTAACATAAGATGTATTTAAATATTAAAGATGGCTTGGTAATATTTATAACAGTCTATATTGAACTTTAACATAAGATGTATTTAAATGATAATCAAATTTTGAGTACATTAGAAAGAGATACATTGAACTTTAACATAAGATGTATTTAAATAATAACAGCAGATTATAAATGGACATGGGAAAGAAAATTGAACTTTAACATAAGATGTATTTAAATTTGTAATTATTATCTCCTAATAAGACATCTAATCTATTGAACTTTAACATAAGATGTATTTAAATATTTTTTTAGTAATGATACTGGCTTCTGTGTTGGATTGAACTTTAACATAAGATGTATTTAAATATAAATGCAGACACAGAACAGGAAATAGAATACGAAGATTGAACTTTAACATAAGATGTATTTAAATTACAATATAAGACAAATATTACTGAAATATTACAAATTGAACTTTAACATAAGATGTATTTAAATTGGATAAAGAAACAGGGATTAGAAAATATAAAAAAATTGAACTTTAACATAAGATGTATTTAAATCTCTTTTTCTTTCTTTATAAGCTAATTTACTCGACTATTGAACTTTAACATAAGATGTATTTAAATACGGTTTTAGCGTTTTTTACATTCATAATTTTACACATTGAACTTTAACATAAGATGTATTTAAATGTAACACCTGTAGCCATTCTACCAGTTACTGTATATTGAACTTTAACATAAGATGTATTTAAATAAAGATTTTCTTTTGTTAAGTTGTGGGGCTTGTATAATTGAACTTTAACATAAGATGTATTTAAATTGCTACCAGAGAAAATTGGTGCAATTCCAATAAGCATTGAACTTTAACATAAGATGTATTTAAATCATTATGCAAGTTATTTTTTGATACTCAACAAGGATTGAACTTTAACATAAGATGTATTTAAATAATAGTAATAGAAAATAGATATAAAGAAATGCAACTATTGAACTTTAACATAAGATGTATTTAAATTCTAATGGAATACTGTAATTTAAATTCCCAGCATATTGAACTTTAACATAAGATGTATTTAAATTAAAGTGGTAATCTTGGATTTGCTGGCATTACCCTATTGAACTTTAACATAAGATGTATTTAAATACAAGAACTGGAGAGTTTATAGCAGTGCATGAGCTAACACATGCAATAGGAACAGAACAAATGAAGAAAATGATAGATAATTATAGAAAAAGCAATACAGAATTTAATTCAGAAGTAGAAGGATTATTGCAAAACTATAATTCAACAGAAATAACAGAAGAAGCTTTGTCTGATGTATCAGCACAGCTTTTTGGAAATCAAGAATTTATCAATAATATAGCACAAAATAATCCTAATATATTTCAAAAGATTTATAATGAAATAAAATATTTATGGCACCAATTTAGAGGGTATAAAAACCAAGACCAATTTGTAGAAGATTTATATTATAAATGGACACAGGTATATAACAGTAATAATAAATTAAACGAAACAAGAAATTATCATATAAGTAGTAATTTAAGTAATGATATAGATAATATTTTAATAAATGGAACTACCAGAAATAAAATACAAGTAAGAGATTTTACACCAGAAGCTTTAGTAGATGCAGGATTGGAAGATTTACCAATGGAAATGAAAAGTTCCCATATAAGAGAAAATATTTTAACTTTAGAACAAGCTAAAAAGTTAGGGTTAAAAATTAGCAATAAGACACATTATCATGGATTGGGAAAAGAAATTTTTATAAAAGCTATAGACCAACTGGATAGTCCAGTAGCTATTTACAGATGGAAGGATAATAATGGTAAAAACACATATGGAAGTAATGATTATATTGTATTAACAGAATTAATAGCAAAGGAAGATGGGAAAGATGGAAGAGTAATAGTTCCATTATTTTTAAAAAATATAAATGGACGATATGAAGTTAAAACAGTACATAGAAAAAATGGTGTTTTTAAATATCTAAGTGATAATAAAAATTATTTAGATAAATTAACAATAAAAAGAACTAATAAGATTGACAAGGTTCAATTCCCTGTGAGTCCTAAAAGTTCTTCTAATAATAGTATACCATCTTCAAACAAAGATGTCAATACTACTACTAAATACTCTATTCAAGAAAATGAAAATAATTCATTAAAAATAGAAGATGACGAAATAAAATATACTAATAATGAAGGTGAAGATATAGGTTTGATTGGAGAAAGGGAGATTTTAAGGAAGAATTAATTGATTATATAGATTATTATAATAACAGAAGAATTAAGGGCAAGTTAAAAGGAATGAGCCCTGCAAATTACAGAATTCATTCATTAAAAGTTGCTTAAAATGAACTTAATCAAAAAGTGTCTAACTTTTTGATTAAGTTCATTTTAAGGACTGCTCTTAATATTAAATTAAAATTCTCCTATTTCCTTTATTTTTATTTCTGTATCTTTTTATTATTTATCTTTTGAACAGTCGTATAAGAATTTAAACAATATAAAAATTGGTATAAATATAATAATTAAAGCCCATTTTAAAATTTTTAAAACTGAATTGTTAATATTAATAATTTTATCTAACTTTGATTGTTTGTTCTGTTCTTTAGAAAAATTTTTTATTTGACAATATTTTATATGATTTTTCCATTTGTTGTAAGTTTCTTTTAGCCTTTTATCATATATTTTTTCAAGATGGTTTCGTTCTTCTGTTGTCTTACCGAATTCGGAAATATAAGCATTTCTAGTATTAACATTATAATATTGCATTAGTATAACGTCTAAAGTTGTTTGATTATAGCCATTTTCTTCTAAACTTTTTTGAAAGACTCTATCCATACTATTTTTTAAATCTTCCTCGCACGCTATTAACAAGTCTTTTTCATACTGCTTTTTATTTTGTTCTTGTTCTTTTTTTTGTGTAATTTTTCTAATTTGTTCTTGTCTTTGTTGCATATCATTTATATTTTTATTTATTTTTTCCATTTCCATTATTAAAACTCCCATTTTTTTACACCTCCATTTTACTTTATTTTTTAAAATAATTCAATGTTTTTTGCATTTTTTATTTTAAAAATTAAAATTCTTATAATAGCATCTAATAAAAAACAGTTTTTCTTTTATATAATAATTTATAGTAAAACCATTTCATTTTTTTAAATCTCCTTTTACAATTTTAAAATCACATAATTATTGATGATGTGTCAACAAGGGATGCCAAGTTGTCTCAAAACGTAACACATATTGCTATAAGTTTTCTAGTTAATTTTCAGACAGACTAGCATCTCATTGATAGGACATTTTTATAATAAAGTAATAACCAAAAAACTAAACTCATATAATTAAACGAAAGATAAAACTTAATTTTCCTACAAGATAAAAATAGGAGGAAAGAAGGAAATTATGAAAAAGAAGATTTTAATTGTTTTGGGAATAGTAATGATTGGAATAATAGCTTTTTTATTTATAAATAATAATAAAAACCAAAATAAAATTATTCAAACAAGTAGTGGAGAAGTGCTAAGTAACAAAAAAATAGGATGGGGTATAAAAAGAAGTGAAAATCATGAACAACCAGATCTAGGGAGTACAAATAAAAAATTAATAGATGAAAACGAAGATATTGCAATGGGCAATAAAGAAGATAAATATGTTTATTTAACATTTGATGAAGGATATGAAGCAGGTTATACAGCACAAATTCTAGATACACTAAAAGCAAATGGAGTAAAAGCAGCATTTTTTATAACAGGACATTATTTAAATACACAAGAAGAATTAGTAAAAAGAATGATAGATGAAGGACATATTGTAGGAAACCATACCGTAAACCACCCAAGTATGCCAGATTTAGAAAATGATAAATTAAAGGAAGAAATAACAAAACTACATATGGCTGTATATGAAAAATTTGGCTATGAAATGAAATATTTAAGACCACCAAAAGGAGAATTTAGTGAAAGAACATTACACATAACAAAAAGTTTAGGTTATACAACAGTAATGTGGAGTTTTGCGTATGACGATTGGGACGAAAATAAACAAGACCGAGAAGACTATGCCAAAGAAAAAATCTTATCTAATCTTCATAATGGAGCAGTAATACTATTACATGCAAATTCTAAAGATAATTGTAATATATTAGATGAAGTAATAAAAGAAATAAAAAAAGAGGGGTATGAATTTAAAACATTAGATGAATTTAAAAGATAAAATAATTGTTACCATTCAGACTTACTACTATAAGACCGCCCAATCTTATTGGAGATTTTATATTTAGAATAAATTGAGCCCACGATGGAAACGCCTGCGAAGCTTTTCGGAAGCCTCAATTTATTCTAAATATAAAACTCCTGTGTTGGGATATAAAGTGCTATTAATTAATTTAGTCTGAATGGTAATAAATTATTATAAAATTTTAGCAAAATGTATTGATTATTAAAATTACTTTATGATAGAATGTATAAGTACAAATATAAAAATAAACCTTATCCGTTCAGGAGGGAAAAATGAAAGAAATAGTCGAAGCTAAATTTAAAGAAATTTTTGGAACAGAAGGTAGATATAAAACCTATTTTGCACCAGGAATGGTAAATTTAATGGGAGATAATACAGAACATAATGGAGGGTATACGTTATCATATACAGTAAAACGAGGGACATATGCAACAGTAAGAGAAAGAGAAGATCGAATTATAAACTTCTATTCAGCAAATGTTGAAGAATTAGGAATTTTATCATTTTCAATAGATAATTTAGTATTAGTATATGACCCAGACGAAAAATGGATAAATTATCCAAAAAGTATTATTTTAACATTAAAAAATGAAGGGTTTAATATAGATCATGGCTTCGATATAGTATATTATACTGATATTCCTAAAGGAATAGGATTATCATTAGTAGCTTCAATAGAAGTATTAACAGCAAATATAATGAATGATATATATAGTTTAGACATAGACAATGGGAAAATTGCATCAATCTGCAAAAAAGCAGAAAAAGAATATATGGAAAGAAATGGCAGAATTACAGACCAATTTATAATAGCAAATAATAAGAAAAATTATGCGATATTATTAAACACAGCAACGCTTGAATATCAATACATAAGAGCAAATTTAGAAAACAAAAAAATTGTAATAATTAATACAAAATCAAGAAAAGAAGCAGAGGAAGCAAAATATAATGTTAGACGAATTGAAATTGATACAGCATTAGAAGAACTACAACGAGAAAATCCAAATATAACATCCTTGGTAGAGCTTACTGATGAAGAGTTTGAAGAAAATAAGGAAGCCATAAAAGACGAAATAACTAGAAAACGTGCAAAGTTTGTTGTTTATGAAAATCAAAGGACACTAAAAGCTGCACAAGCACTAAAAGAAAATAATTCTGAATTATTTGGTACTTTAATGCAAGAATCACAAAACTCTTTAAAATATGATTATGAAGTAATAGATACAGATATTGATAAATTAGTAGAAATAACATTAAAGCAAAAAGGAACTCTAGCAACCAGAAAAATAAATGCCAGATTAAGCAATACTGTAATAAGCATAGTAGATGAAAATATGGTAGAAAAATTTATAAGCAATGTAGAAAAAGAATATATAGGAACAACAGGAAACAGTATTAGATTTTATATAGAAGAAATAAAAGAAAAACTAAATGTATGAAAGAGTGAAAAAAATGAGCATAATAGGAATAGATTTAGGAAGTTCAACTACAAAGATGATAAATATGAATGAAGAAGGACAAATCCTAAATACACTAATGTTAAACAGAACTAATGCTAAAAAAGCAATAGACTTTTTTATAGACGATAAAAAAATTGATAAACAGAAAATATCAAAAATTGTGCTAACTGGAGTACGAAAAAATGAAATAGAAGAAAACATATATAATATTGATACAATTAAAGTAGATGAATTTATTGCAATTGGAACAGGGGGATTATACTTAAGCAATAAAAAAGAAGGCTTAGTAGTAAGTATAGGTACAGGAACAGCTTTTGTAAAAGCAGAAAATAAAAACTTTGAGCATATTGGAGGAACTGGAATTGGAGGAGGAACATTATTAAACTTATGTAAAAAAATCGGAGATATAAGTTCCTTTAATGAAATAAATGAATCAATATTGAAAGGCAAATTAGATAATATAGATTTAACCATACAAGATGTATCAATGCAAGAAATAAAAACACTACCTAAAGATACAACTTCAGCAAACTTTGGAAAACTAAATGAAAAAGCTACAAGAGATGACATAATTAAGGGAATAGCTAATATGATTATTGAAACAATTGGCATGATGGCAGTTTTTGCAACACAAAAGGAAGAAAAAAAGGATATAATTGTTATAGGAAATGTTGCTACAATGCCATACACAAGTACAGTTTTGAAAAAAATAGAAAAATTACATAATGTTAAATTTATAATCCCCAAATATGCTGAATTTGCTACAGCAATTGGAGCAATAAAATCAGTAAAATAAGCAACATAAGAAATTAAAAAACTAAGGAGGTACTTGAAATGTACATATTTAATAAGATAACGGTAAATCCACAATTGCCAAAACCAATAGAAAAATTGGGTGAAATATCAGAAAATCTATGGTGGTCATGGAACACAGAATTTTTGAAAATTTTTAAAGAAATGGATATAGATCTTTGGGAAAGATGTGGTAAAAACCCTGTAAAATTTTTAAAACAAATTGAACAAGAAAAACTAGAAAAAGCAGCTCAAAATGCAGAAATTTTAAGATTATATAAAACAAATCTAGAAAATTTTGAAAATTACATGAAAAGTAAAACAACATGGTTTAGCAAACAATACCCAGAAAATAAAGATAATGTAATTGCATACTTTTCAGCTGAATATGGACTAGATGAAACAATCCCAACTTATTCAGGTGGACTTGGAATTCTTTCAGGAGATCACCTAAAATCAGCAAGTGATTTAGGTATCCCACTAGTAGCAATAGGATTATTGTACAAAAATGGATATTTTAACCAAATAATAGATAAAAATGGTCATCAATTAACAGAATATAAAAATATTGAATTAGAAAATCTACCAATAAAGCCAGTAAAAGACCAAAATGGTGAAGATTTAATAATAAATATAAAAATGCTAAAAGATAAACTATATATAAAAGTATGGAAAATATGTGTAGGTAGAGTAAATCTATATTTATTAGATACAGATATAGAAGAAAATAAAGAAGAGTATAGAGGAATAACATTAAGACTGTATGGCGGAGACCAAGAAATGAGAATACGACAAGAAATGGTTTTAGGTATAGGTGGAGTAAAATTATTAGATGAACTAGAAATAAAACCTACTGTATATCATATGAATGAAGGACATTCGTCATTCCTTGTTTTACAAGCAATAAAAAATACAATAAAAGAAAAACAACTAGCTTTTAATATAGCAAAAGATATAGTAACTGCAAAAACAGTATTTACAACACATACACCAGTACCAGCAGGAAATGATATTTTCCCAACAACACTAGTGGAAAAATACTTTGATGGATACTGGAAGGAATTAGGAATTTCAAAAGAAGAATTTTTGGAATTAGGAATGAAGCCAAAAGACACAAATAAAAATACATTTAATATGGGAATTCTAGCATTAAAAATAGCAGGAAAGAAGAATGGAGTAAGTAAATTACATGGAGAAGTTTCAAGAGAGCTATTTTCAGAAGTATGGCCAGATATTGCACCACAAGAATCACCAATAACACATGTAACAAATGGAATTCATACATGTTCATGGCTAGCACCAAACTTAAAAGAACTATACAATCAATATTTAGAGCCATACTGGCAGGATAAAATATATGCAGATGAAACATGGAAAAAAATTGAAAAAATTCCAGACCAAGAATTATGGAAAGCACATCAAGCAAGAAAAGTCAAACTATTAAAACTTGTTAAAGATAATGTTACAACAAGATTAAAAAATAATGGAACACATTACGAAAAAATAAAAGAAATAGTATCTAATTTAAATCCAGAAGCTTTAACGATAGGATTTGCCAGACGATTTGCAACTTATAAGAGGGCAACATTAATATTTAAAGACTTAGAAAGAATGACACAAATATTAAATGATGAGAAAAGACCGGTACAAATAATATTTGCAGGGAAAGCACATCCAGCAGATAAAGAAGGTCAAGACCTAATAAAATACATTCATGAAATATCAATGATGCCACAATTCAAAGGAAAAATAATCTTACTAGAAAATTACAATATAAATGTAGCAAGACATTTGATATCTGGGGTTGATGTTTGGTTAAACAATCCAAGGAGACCAATGGAAGCATCAGGAACAAGTGGAGAAAAAGCATCAGTAAATGGAGTTATAAACTTTAGTGTGCAAGATGGATGGTGGGCTGAAGGATACAATACAAAAAATGGTTGGTCAATAGGAACAAATACAGAATACTTATCATATGAAGAACAAGACCTAGCAGATAGTGAAAGCATGTATAAAACGCTAGAAGATAAAATAATACCAGCATACTACAATAAAAATGAAGAAGGAATATCAAAAGAATGGATAACATTAATGAAAAATTCAATAATGTCAACAGGAGGAAAATACAGCACAGCGAGAATGTTGGTAGATTACACAGAAAAACTATATATGCCATTATGCAACTTAACAAATAAATATTATAACAACCTAGAAAAAGTTACAGAATACAACAAAATAAAACAAAATTTGTATGAAAACTGGAACGACATAAAAATAACTCAAGAAAACAATGCTGACAATATAACAATAGATGCAGGTAATAAAATAAAAGTAACATGCAAAGTAAAACTACCAAACATAGAAAAAGAATATATACAAACAGAATGTTATTATGGAAAGATACTAGATAATGGAATAGTAGAAGATGTAAATATTGTACCAATGGAACTAATATCAGAAGACAGCGAGAACAAAACATATGAATATGAAGCAAAAATAGAATTAAAAACAGGTGGAAACTTTGGATATACATTTAGAGTAATGCCAAAGCACGAAATGTTACTAGACCCAGCAAATTTAAATCTAGTAAAATGGATAACAAAATAAAATAAATTAAAGGATGTCTATTAATAGACATCCTTTAATCATGTAACAGCCCACTTGATGAAAGGGCTTTTCCTATGAAGACTAATACTAGTTGCCATAAAATTTGACCGCTTACAAAAAAAATAGTATAATATAGATGTATATCTAGCTATATGCTAGTTTTTATAAATGTTCCTAATTAATCTTAAAGGGAGTGATACAAAGAATTTTTAAGTACCCTAGCTACAAAGTTAAAATCATAAAGGAAAGAGGTATGAGAAAATGGGAAAGATCAAAATAGAAATTACTGCCATTTTATACGGCATAGGAATTGCATATCTATACCAGTTATTTATGCTCCTTTTATGCTACCTTTCAGATCCTCTGGGTGGCTTCATGACGGCAGACAAGTTTATTCCCATGTTTGGGATTCAGTTGGCAATCATGCCAATATCGTCGTGGCTTCTGATGGGGATGATGAAAGTCACATGGTATGAAAAATGGCTTCGCATCACAATGAACGCAATTTCATTTTTAATTCCACTTGCACTGATTTCAGTTGTCACAGTATTCTTTCAACCAGCTTTATGGAGAGAACCACTGTATTGGGTAATGAATGTAGTTGTATCTGTAGCTTTAGGATTAGCATTTAAAATTAAATATATCAAGTAGGAACAGGCTTTATCTAAATAATAATTTATTTAAAGCTAAAAACAAAGTAAGAAGAAGGTGCTATTTTTGAGGCGCCTTCTTCTTCTAAATTACTTGACACTACTATTACAAAATGATAAAATCTAGCTATAATAATTTTGAAAGGATGATTATATGAGAAAAACAAAAATAGTGTGTACATTAGGACCTGCAACTGATGATGAGGAAATTTTAAAAGAACTTATGTTAGCCGGAATGAATGTTGCAAGAATTAATTTCTCACATGGAAATTATCAAGATCAAGAAGAGAGAATAAATATGTTTAAAAAAGTAAGAAATGAGCTTAGAATGCCAATTCCATTACTGTTAGACACACAAGGACCAGAAATAAGAATTGGAAAATTTGCAGATAATCAAATTTTCTTAGATAATGGCCAAGAATTTACATTAATAAATAATGACGAATTAGGAGATAAAACAAAAGTATCAATAACATATAAAACGCTATATAAAGAAATTGATGTAGGTAGAACTATTCTTGTAAATGATGGTACCATTGAACTAAAAGTAAAAGAAATAAGAGATAAAGATATAGTATGTGAAGTTATACAAGGAGGGAAACTTACAAATAGAAAGAGTATAAACATACCAGACTTTTGTGTTAATCTTCCAGGAATTACAGATAAGGATGTAGCAGACATTAAGTATGGAATAAAAGCAGGATTTGACTATATTGCAGCATCATTTATCAGAAAACCACAAGATGTACTAGAAATAAGGGAAGTGCTACAACAAAATGGAGGAGAACATATAAAAATAATTTCAAAAATAGAAAACAGAGAAGGAATAGATAATTTTGATGTAATATTAGATGTATCAGATGGAATAATGGTAGCTAGGGGAGACTTAGGTGTAGAAATACCTATGGAAGAAGTACCTATTTATCAAAAACAATTTATAAAGAAGACATATAGACAGGGAAAACCAGTAATAACAGCAACACAAATGTTAGAATCTATGATAACTAATCCAAGACCAACAAGAGCAGAAGTAAGCGACGTAGCAAATGCTATCTATGATGGAAGCAGTGCAATAATGTTATCAGGAGAAACAGCATCTGGAAAATATCCAGTAGAATGTGTAAAAACAATGAACAAAATTGCAATAAAAATAGAAAGCTCAATAAAATATTGGAAAAGATTTAGAACAAGAGAATATGACTTAACTAATACAGAAAGTGAATTTATTATGAATTATGCAGTATGTACAACAGCAATGAATGTTAATGCAAAAGCAATTATTGCATATACAAATACTGGAAGTACAGCTCGCATGGTATCAAGCTTTGGACCAGGATGCCCAATATTTGCAATAACACAAAATAAAATTATATATAGACAATTAGGTTTGGCATGGGGAATAATACCAAAATTATTTGAACCACAACCAAATATAGATGTATTATTACATAAAGGATTTGATAAATTAAGAGAAGAAAATTTCTTAAAACAAGGAGATAAAGTTGTTGTTGCAGGAGGAACAAAGGTGCTAACAGATATACCAACAGAAGAATTACAAAAAAACGGTGTAATAGGAGGAGTAGTAGAGATATAGATGGAAGCAATAGTTGTTGTAGCATTAATGCTTGTATCAATAGTTCTATTTAAATTTATATTTAAGATTGATTTTAAAAAAATAGAACCATTAAAAGAAAATAAAGAATTAGAAGAACTTACTGATAAATTTCCAGAAAATGTGCAAGTTGCAAAAGAAATGCTAGAAATGTTGGGAAATAGTAAAGTAAAAATAGAAGAAGCAAAAAATACACAAACTAGTTTGTATATCGCAGTCACAGATAAAATATCAATAGCAGATATGAAGAATAATTATGCAAGGATACAAACAATAGCGCATGAATGTTTACATTCAGTACAAGATAGAAGATTACTATTATTTAACTTTATATTTTCAAATATAATAATACTATATTGGTTAACTATAGCAATATTAACAATTACAAAAGTTATTCAAAATACATTTGTTCCAATGTTTGTACTGTTATTATTAACCACTATAAAATTTGCAGTACGTGGTTTTCTAGAAATCGATGCAATGACCAAATCGAGATATCTTGCAGAAAAATATATTAAATCGAAAAATATTATTACAGAAAAGGAAACAGAACAATTATTAGAAAGATATGATGAGATAAATAAACTTGGAGTACCATTCACAATAGTACACATATTAGTAGGTTCATTTGCAGGAATCTTAATGTATGCTATAATTTCGTTATTATAATAAATTTAATTATAAATATGCAATCAAAATGCAAGTTTTGAATTGCATATTTTTTTGTATGTAAAATACAATTAAACAAGGGGGAAAACAAAAATGAAAAAGAAAAACAGATTTAACCAAATGCTAGAAATGCCAAGAGAAATTGATAATAAAGAACCTAAAATAACAATAATTTCATTTGATGAAATATATATAGAAAACTATAAGGGAATATTAGAATATGAGGAATTCTTTATAAAAGTAGATACAGAAATAGGAACCATTAATATAAATGGATATAAACTCACACTAAAGCAAATAAGCGAAGATGATATTGGGATAAAAGGAACAATAAAAAGCATAGATTTAGAAAAAAATGAAGTGGGGTGAAAGAATTGTTTGTAAGGACAGTATCAAATTACTTTACTGGATATGTAAAAATTAAAGTAGAAGGATTTTATATAGAAAGATTTATAAATATGTGTATAAGTAAGAAAATTTTACTTATGAATATAGAACGTGAAAAATCAACTATAATGTATGCAAATGTTGGATTAGCTGATTATAGAAGATTAAGACAGATAGCAAAAAAAACAAAATCAAAAATAAAAATTCAAGGGAAAAAGGGACTACCATTTACGGCACATAAATATAGAAAGAGAAAAATATTTGCAATATTATTTTGTATAGTTATTGCAACAATAATAATTTCTTCAAATTATATATGGAACATAGAAATAACTGGTAATACTAGCATTAGCACAGAAGAAATATTAAGAGACTTAGAAGAAAGTGGACTTTCTATTGGATTATCAAAAAATGATATGGATATGAATGCAGTTATAAATAAAATAAGGCTAAATAGAGATGACATTGCATGGATAGGAATAACAGTAAAAGGAACAAATGCAATAGTGAAAATAAAAGAAGCAGAAAAGGCGCCTGAGGTTTTAGACGAAAATGAATATTGTGATATTGTTGCCGATAAATCAGGTATGATAACAAAAATAAATGTACAAAATGGGACTGCTACTGTTAAAGAAGGAGATATAGTAGAAACAGGAGATATATTAGTTAATGGATATATTGAAGGACAATATACAGGAACTAGGTATGTACATAGTGCAGCTACAATAGAGGCAAAAGTATGGTATACTAAAAAAGCAAGAGAACCTCTTACACAAGAAGTTCAAGTTGAAACAGGAAACACTGAAAAAAAATACAGTATAAAATTTAAAAAAAATCAAATAAATTTGTTCAAAACCCTTTCAAAATTTGAAAAATATGATACAATTAATGAGAGCAAAAAAATAATGTTATTTTCTAATTTTTATTTACCTATAGAAATAATAAAAACAACAAATAAAGAATATGTACTCCAAGAGAAAACTTTTACAGAAGAAGAATTAACAGAAAAACTAACAAAAAAGCTAGAAAACGAACTGTTACAGGAAATAGAAGATACAAACAATATAGTAAATACCAATATTAATACATATTCAGATAATGGGTATATAGAGGTGGAAGTAACATATGAAGTTTTAGAAAATATTGGTATAGAGCAACAGATAAATATTTAAGAAAAAGGGTGATTATATGGAACAAAGAAGTTTAAGAGTAGTCGAGACTAATAAAACGTTTTTTGCAAAAATAAGTTCTACAATTTCAAAAATACTTATTCCTACAAGAGTAGGGCTAAACTCTATAATGATTACCATAAAAAGAAACAGTATGATAAAAGCATACAATAACTATTTAAACGATAACCGTGAAGAAAATGCTAAAAAATATGAGGATAGTTATGCATTATACTTAGAAGCCATAGATAAATATATAATGGATTCATTATATAAAAAAGTAAAAAATAACACAGCAACAAATTTCGAAAAAGAAGCAATATCAAAGTATTATCTTGTGGTAAGCTTAAAAGATAAAAATTATTTAGAATACAAATATAGAAAACAGGAATATTTGCTACGTATAGACTATGAAACTGTGAGCACTCTTAAAAATGATAAAATTGTTAACAAATATAAAAAGTTTTATGTTGAAAAAATGGACTCATTATATAAAGGAATATTGAAAAATTACTCAATAGGAATAGCAGATAATGTTCATACGAAAGGGGATGAAATATATAATAAAATTTTTAATACATTAGAAAATTATATAATGGAAATATTACCAATAAAGATAGAGCAAGGAGATGAACTTGCTAAAGAAGAATATGAAAAATATTTACACACAACAGTTGGCAAACTAGATGAACGAGATAAAATAATGCAAAAGGTAGTATTGTTAGGAGTAAGTAGAAAAATATTTATACATAGTTTACCACTAGCAGCAACTGAAAAGTGCTATATACAAATATTAAAACAAGCAAGAGAATTAATAGTAAATAGTAAAAATGAAATAAAGAGAGAAAAAGCATATGAAACATTATGTGATGTAATAGAAGATTATAATGTAAAAATATTATCAACTAAAGTATATTGGGACAGGCCAGAGGAAAGACAGGAATATAAAAAGTTCTGGGAGAAATACGAAAAAGTAAAAGATAATCCAGACAAGAAACAAATCCTATTTTTAAAAAATGATATAAAAAAATTAAATGTAAATAGAAAAAAATATGAAAAAATAATAAATCTACATAAGCAAAAATTATTAAAAATGGGGGCATTGAAAACAATAGGAACATCAATAAAAACATATAAAAAAATGATATATAATAAGAGGTCAGCATAATGGATATATTAGAATTGAATTATTTAGATGTAGAAGAAAAAGAAGAATATAAAGAGTTAATAGGTAAAGTACTGCAAAAATGTTTTAATGAAGAAAACCTAGAGAATAAAAAACTATATGTTAATGTAGTATTAACAGATTCTAAAAATATAAAAAATATAAATAAAGAACACAGAGGGATAGATAAAGAAACAGATGTATTATCTTTCCCGATGTATGAAAAAAATGAATTAGAAAATATACATTTAGAGAATGAAGATATTTTAGGAGATATGGTAATATCAATAGAAAAAGTGCAAGAACAAGCTCAAGAATATGGGCATAGTTTTGAAAGAGAGTTAGCATATATGATAGTACATTCATTTTATCATCTACTAGGATATGATCATATGAATGAAACAGACAAAAAAGAAATGAGAGAAAAAGAAGAGTTCATATTAGGAAAATTAAATATAAAGAGATAATATAAAGGAGGATATAAAAAATGAGAAGCAAAAATAAAAATAAAAGGAATAAGCTAACAAAAATATTAGTAATAGTATTAGTTTTAATAATAGTAGTTGCAGGTGTAATTTTAGCGGTAAAAATGATGAAATCAGATGAAGAAAAAGAAGTGGTAGGAAACGGAGAACAAGGAGGAACAGAAGCACCAGAGGTAAAAAAATTACAGATAGTAGATGAAGAGTCTACATCAAGACCATATGCAGTAATGATAAATAATAATCATGAAGCATGGCCACAATGTGGAATTCAAGATGCATACATAGTATACGAAATTATAGCAGAAGGTGGTATAACAAGAATGATGGCACTATACAAAGACCAAGACACAGCTAAAATTGGTTCAGTAAGAAGTGCAAGACATTATTTTATAGATTATGCAGAAGAAAATGATGCAATATTTGTACATTGGGGGGCAAGTCCGCAAGCATATAGAAGATTGAATTCAGTAGATAGCATGGATGGAATTGCATTAGAAGGAAGTGTATTTTTCAGAGATAGAACATTAGATAGAGCATATGAACATACAGGATTTACAAGCATGGAAAACTTAATAGAATATGCTAATAAACAAGGATACACAAGAGATACAAATAAAGATTTATTATTAAACTATAGTGTGGATGAAATAAATATGGCAGAATTAGATGGGGCAGAACCTGCAACATCTGTAGAAATAGAATATTCATATTATCATACAACAAGTTATGAATATGATCCAGAAAACAAAGTATATAAAAGAAGTATGAGTGATGAGCCAAATGTAGATTTAGTAACAGGAGAGCAATATACTGCAAAAAATATAATAGTATATAGAGTAGGAAACTATACAATAAATGACGGAGAAGATAAAGGCAGACAAGAATTAGACAATATTGGAAGCGGTTCAGGATATTTAATAACAGGAGGATATGTAGTTCCAATAACTTGGGAAAAAGAATCACATAGTGAGCAAACCATATATAGATATACAAATGGGGAAGAAATAGTAGTAAATGATGGAAACACATTTATACAAATATGTCCAAATGATGCCGACATCACAATAGAAGCACCAGAAGAGGAGATACCTACTACAGACAATAATACAGTAGAATAATTGTACAAAGAGCGACGAGGATTTGTTCGCTCTTCAAAAAAAATACAAAAAAGGAGAAACATAATGCAAAATTTTAAATCAGGTTTTGTATCAATAATAGGAAGAACCAATGTAGGAAAATCAACACTTGTGAATAGCCTAGTTGGAGAAAAAGTAGCAATAACAGCGAATAAATGTCAAACAACAAGAACAGCAATTAGAGCAATAATAAATAGAGAACATTCACAAATAATATTTATAGATACACCTGGTATACATAAACCAAAAACAAAACTAGGAGATACTATGCTAGAAACAGTTTGGACAACTATTCCAACTTGTGATATAACACTTTTTCTAATAGATGCTAATTCTCAAAAAATAGGAACAGGAGACAGAATAATATTAGATAAAATAAAAGAATTAAAACAAAAAACTATTTTAGTTATAAATAAAATAGATCTTGTTCAAAAAGAAAAATTATTAAAACTTATAGAGCTATATAAAAATGAATATAAATTTGAAGCAATAATACCAATAAGTGCAACAGAAAACGAAAATACAGAAGCAATATTAGAAGAAATAGAAAAAGCACTTCCAGAAGGACCAGCTTATTATGATATAGACGAATATACAGACCAAACAGAAAGACAGATGGTAGAAGAAATAATTAGAGAAAAAGCATTAAAATTATTAGATGAAGAAGTTCCACATGGAATTTATGTAGAAACTCAAAAAATGAAACTAAGAAAAACTGCCAAAAAAGAAGATATATATGATATTGAAGCAACAATATACTGTTTAAGAGAATCACACAAAGGAATTATAATAGGAAAAAATGGCGAAAAATTAAAGAAAATAGGAATGTATGCAAGACAAGATATAGAAAGAATGTTGCAAAAAAAAGTGAATTTAAAAATATGGGTAAAAGTAAAGGAAAACTGGCAAGATAACAATTCAATAGTAAGCAAATTTAAATTAAAATAAAATTGTAAGTATAAAAAAATATAAATTACAAAAAATATTTTTAGACTGAAAACAGGAGATGAAAGTATGATAAGACAAATTGCTTGGAATACATTCAAAAATACAGGGAATATAGATACATTCTTGGAATTAAAAAAGTTTCAATATATAGAAAATGATATAAAGGTGAAAGAATATGAGAACAGTCAAAACAAAAGGAATAATAATTGCTGAAAAAATGATGTCTGATTTTGATAAAATACTTACCATCTTAACACCAAATATGGGAAAAATTGAGTGTGTCGCAAAAGGTAGTAGGAGGCCTAAGAGCCTTCTAATGGCAGGCACTCAATTTTTATGTTTTGGAGAATACTTATTATATAAAGGTTCAGAAAATTACAGTATGAACTCGTGTGAGACAATAGAATTATTTTATAATATTCGAACAGATTTAGACAAACTAAAATATGCAGCATACATAACAAGAATAATAAACGATGTAACAACCGAAAATCAGAATAACTATAAAGTATTACAGTTATTTTTAAATACATTATATGTAATATCAAATACAGATAAAAACTTAGAATTTGTAACATCAATATTTAGAATAAGATTATTATCAATAATAGGCTACAGGCCAGAAATAGGAGAATGTAGAACCTGTAAGCAAAAAGAAAATTTAACAAAATTTAGCATAAAAGATAACGGGTTCAAATGTGAAACTTGTGGTAGACAAGACAAAGGTGCAATAGATATGAATGAAACAACAAAAGATGCCATAAGATACATCATACTAGCAGATGCAAAAAAAATATATTCATTTCAAATACCAAAAGAGTCAATAGAAGAATTAAAGATAATATCAAAAGTTTATTTAACAGAGAAGTTAGAAAGAGAATATAAGTTATAATTATAGAAATAAGATAAAACAAAAGAAACGTTACCATTCAGACTTAAAAATATATAATCCGCAAAAAGCAGGGATTATATGTTTTTTCTCAAGAAAAAATCAAAAGGTCAATGCGGGTCACGAGTTGA
>ERZ1643249.1884-NODE-1884-length-20305-cov-6.497679_pt1 | contig 20305 bp, 19 predicted proteins | sample MGYA00579263_ERZ1643249 | MGnify/ENA primary metagenome ERZ1643249 (study PRJEB29033, sample SAMEA4952264) | chicken gut metagenome | biome: Broiler Chicken; feature: Gastrointestinal Tract; material: Caecum | place: Ireland | collected 2018 | study: Broiler... | reverse complement strand
TGATCTTCTCGTCGAAGATGTTGTGCGGCTTGCCCATGTGCGAGCAAAGCACGACCTTTGCGCCATGCTCCATCAGGTACTTGACGGTGGGAAGCGCGCCCATGATGCGGTTTTCGTCCGTGATCTTGCCGTCCTTCATCGGGACGTTGAAATCACAGCGCACCAGAACTCTCTTGCCCTTGACGTCGACATCGGTGATAGACTTCTTATTCATAGCTTTATCTCCTTCGATATTTCTTTTTCTATTCTATTGTAGTGTTTTTTTTGCTGTTTGTCAAAGGAATTTATCGGATTTTTCCATCCTCGCCCGAAGACATCGAACGCAGTTTCCCGATACGGGAGCCGTTCTCGTACCCGAGCTGGCGCCAGCCCTCGTACACCGCGACCGCGACCGAGTTGGAGAGATTGAGCGAACGGATCTCTCCGATCATAGGAATGCGCACGCAGTTCTCGTAATGCGCCGCGAGCAGCGATTCGTCCAGCCCCGCCGTCTCTCTGCCGAACACGAGAAAATCCCCTTCGGCAAAGCGCACGTCGCTGTGCGTCTTTGCGGACTTCGTGGAAAAGAACCAATAATTTCCGTCGGGATATTTTGCGAACAGCTCCTCCATGCCGTCATAGTAGGAGATGTCTACAAAATGCCAGTAATCCAATCCCGCGCGCTTCAGATATTTGTCGGACACCTCAAAGCCGAGCGGACGTATGAGATGCAGGCGGCACCCCGTCGCCGCGCAGGTGCGCACGATGTTGCCCGTATTCTGCGGGATCTCGGGCCGATCCAGAACGATGTTGAACATGACTGCCTCACTTCCTGTCCCTTCTATTTTACCGCAAACGGGCGCAGATTGCAAGCGTCGGGCAAAATTCCGTGCGGATTTTTTTTCGCGCGGGGAAACGGCATCCCCTTCCGATGCGCGCTCCCGCGCTTTTTGCGCCCCTTTCCGCCCTTTTGCGGCGCGCAAAAAGGCAAGCGCTTCTCTTTATAACGCGCGCGCGAGAGTTTGCGCACTTGCAAAAAAAATGCTTGACTTCTTATCCCGAAAGATGTATAATAGAAACGTAAAAAGAGATCGAACGAGGGCGAATATTGTCCGATCTGTACGAGCTCTTTTCCAAAACACGTTCATACTCACTACCCATATTTTTTCTCATTTGTTTTAGGAGAACGGCACACCTAACGGTGTGCCGTTCTTCTGTTTTTTTTGCGGCGGCCTTGCGCGCCCGCCGCCCGTGCGCACGTCCTGCCCGAGCGGACGCGGCTTGCTGACAGCCCTTAAGCCGTTTACTTCCTCTTCCTGTATCCGCATTTCGGGCAGACGCCTTCCCCGTCCAGGGCGATCCCGCAAAGAGGACATCTGTCGATCTTATTGTGCGTCTCAAATTCCGCGCTCGCCGCATTGACCCCGCTCGTGAAGGTGAGCTTTGCAATGTTGAGCTTATCCTTCAGGAGGTCGTAGACGATCTTGATCATCCCCTCGACCGTCATCGTCTCCTTGGTAACGACGAGCCTGCAATCCGGATACGCCGCAGCAAGTTCCGTCTTAAACGCCTCGCCCCTCATTGTGTTCTGCGGAGCGCCGTCTTTTATGCCCTGTTTCTCATAGACGCCCAAAACTGCGGGCAAAAGCGGATCGTCTTCACGCAGGATCAAAGCATGATCGAAGTTTTTCAAAACTTCCCAGGCCGTCTTTTGAATCTCGTTGCAGGGGAAAACCATGTTTACCCCCTCGTTGACGCTGTCCTCCACTTCGATCGTGAGAACGCCCGTGTGCCCGTGAAGATATTGCGCTTCGCCCTTGAATCCGTAAAATCTGTGCGCATACTGAAGATCGATTTTTGTTATGCTTCTCATAGTTCCTCCTTGATTGTTGTTATTTATTCTTCCCCGCACTGCGGGCAAAAGACTTGGAAAAGCTCTTTGACTGATCCCGTGATTTAACGAGATTTATTTTCTATTAAGATTATATATCAATAAAGAAATATTGTCAACAGGCTTTTTAAAGATTTCTGTGAAAAAACAAAAAAATTTTATCTGATGTTCGCCGCGGGCAAAAAGCATTCTTTCCGCCAGAAATTTTTCCGTCATATTTACTCGGGGTCTTAAAAGCGGTCGGAGGCGCTTTTTGCCCGAAAACAGCGCGCCCGACCGCACTTCGTTTTGATTTTGTCCCGATTCTGTTTTCGCCGTCTGCAGGAGCAAACGCGGGCGGAAAGCGAATAGCCGTAAACCCAAACCGAGCGCGGACGGCGCCCCCTGCCGCCCGGACGGATGGAGCAAAAAGTCAGACAAAAAAACGCGCCTGCGCAAGAATTTCTTGCGCAGGCGCGTTTTCACTTCCCTCCTCTCCTGCGCGCGAAGCAGAAGAAAGGCCGAAAAATTCCCGCCGCGCTTCGTGCGCGGCGGGAAAGAGATTCAGAATTTTTTCATGCCCGAAGACACCTTTCTCTGTTGCCGGACCATCGAAATGATGACGACGACGATGCCGAGCACCGTGAAGAAAAGCGTAAGTCCCAGATCGCCGAGCAGGGCGTTGCGGAATTCCGCCTCTTCGCGGCAAAGGACGAGAAGCATCTCAAACGCACTGCCCCCGACGCCGTTTTCTTCCATGAGGATGCCGATGTAGACGATATTACAGATAAAGAACGTCGCGAGGATGAGCAGGAGCGTGGCGAGGGAGACGATGACGATCTTTACGCGGTTGTTCTTGCCCCCGAACTTGGAATACAGAAAGGACGCGAGCAATGCGCCGATCATCGAGGAAATGGAAGCGAGATAGCCGATGGCAAACAGCACCGCGAAGATCGCACAGCCCACGAGCGCGCCGATCAGAGCGCCCACGATGCCGTTGCCGTAGCGGTTGGGCATTTCCTTTTCGAACGCCTCCGCGCTGACCGCCGCCTCGAGCTTCTGATTGAAGCACTGTTCGTGCGCGCGGAATTTGGCGAAGTTGTCCGTCACGAGCGCGCTCTCCTGCATCGGTTCCCCGCAATAGGGACAGCCGCTCCCGTCGATCTCCTGCTGCGCGAGGTACGCCGTGACCGAGCGCAGTACGGCGTCCGCCTTTTTCAGCGTGCCGAAGGAATCCAGGATGAGGATGCGCAGTCCGCCTCCGCCGACGACGGCGTTCGCGATCTTGAGATCCTTTTTGTGAAAGTTCAGATAGGAGATGACGCTGTCCAGCTTGGCGCCGAAATTCGCATTTATGCCGATCACCCACATCGTGGAGAGCGGTTTCTGATAGACGCTGACCTGGTATCCGTTGAAGACACCGTAGCAATACTCCTTTTCACAGACGAGTCCGTTCGCCGCGGCGTATTCCTGCAATTTTTTGTTCATCGTATTTCCCCTTTTTCAAATTCTCTCTGTATCGATTATACTACACATTTTTTCTGTGCGCAAGCCAAAAATAAAAAGTTCCGCATTTTTGCGGAACTTTTTTTCTTACAGCTCTTTGAGCTGTGCTTCCAGTTTTTGTTTCATCTCGATGAATTTGTCCAGCTTCGCGCGCTCCGCGTCCACAAGCGCCTTGGGCGCCTTTTCGAGGAAGCCGCGGTTTTGCAGCTTTCCGTCCGCGCGGCCGATCTCGCCCACCACGCGCTCCAGCTCTTTGGTGAGCCTCTCGCGCTCCTTTTCGAGGTCGACCAGCTCGCCGAGGGGTACAAACACCGTGCATCCGTCGATGACCTGGCTCATCGTGCGCTCGCCGACGTCGGCGCCGCTCTCGACGAATTCCATGCCGCTCGCGCCGGCGAGCTTGAGAAGCGCGTTCGCGTTTGCGGTGAACAGCCTCTTGTTCTGCGCGGCGATGAACAGCTTGACCTTCTTTGCGGGCGGGCAGTTGACCGTCGTCTTCATGTTGCGCACCGCCTTGATGACGTCCATGATCACGCCGAACGCCTGCGCTTCCTTGCGGTAAGCGAGCTTGGAGTTGTAGCGCGGGAAGTCGGCGACCATGATGCTGCCGCTCGTGCCGGGGATGTTGCGGTAGATCTCTTCGGTGATGAAGGGAACGAAGGGATGCAGGAGCTTGAGCGCGGTTTCCAGCACGAAGCAGAGCACCGAAAGCGTCGCCGCCTTTTTCTCCCTGTTCTCGGAGTACAATGCGCTCTTGCACAGCTCGATGTACCAGTCGCAGAAATCGCTCCACATGAAGTCATACAGCGCGCCCGCCGCGATGCCAAGCTCGAACTTGTTCATGTTGAGCGTGACTTCCTTGATGGTGCTCTCCAGACGCGAGATGATCCACTTGTCGGGCGCGGTCAGCTTGACCTCGGACAGCGGCGGGATGTTCTCCCCTTCCGCATTCATCAGCACGAACCTGGAGGCGTTCCAGATCTTGTTCATGAAGTTTCTTCCCGCTTCGACCTTGCCCTTGCTGTAACGGCTGTCGTTGCCGGGCGCGACGCCCGTGATCAGCGAGAAGCGCAGCGAGTCTGCGCCGTATTCGTCGATGACTTCCAGCGGGTCGATGCCGTTGCCGAGCGACTTGGACATCTTTCTGCCCTGCTCGTCGCGGACGATGCCGTGCAGAAGCACGTCGCGGAACGGGACCTTGCCCGTGTGCGCGATGCCCGAGAAGATCATGCGCGCGACCCAGAAGAAGATGATGTCGTACCCGCAGGACAGCACGTCCGTCGGATAGAAGTAATTGAAGTCCTCCGTCTTTTCGGGATAGCCCAGCGTGGAGAAGGGCCACAGCGCCGAGGAGAACCAGGTGTCGAGCACGTCCTCATCCTGTTTGAGCGCGTGCGAACCGCAGTGCGGGCAGACGGTCGCGTCCGTCTTGGAGACGATCATCTCGCCGCAGTCCTGACAGTACCAGACGGGGATGCGGTGTCCCCACCAGAGCTGGCGGGAGATGCACCAGTCGCGGATGCCCTCCATCCAGTTGTAATAGATCTTGGAGAAGCGGTCGGGCGTGAACTTGATCTTGTTGCGCGTGACCGCGTCGATCGCAGGCTTTGCGAGGGGCGCCATGCGCACGAACCACTGTTTGGAGACGATGGGCTCCACCGTGCTCTTGCAGCGGTAGCAGTGCCCGACGTTGTGCGCGTGCGGCTCGATGCGGACGAGCGCGCCGCAGGCTTTGAGGTCCTCGACGATCGCCTCGCGCGCGGCGAAGCGGTCCATCCCCGCGTATTTGCCCGCCTTGTCGTTCATGGTGCCGTCGTCGTTCATGACGCGGATGACCTCGAGGTCGTGGCGCAGGCCCACCTCAAAGTCGTTGGGATCGTGCGCGGGCGTGATCTTGACGGCGCCCGAGCCGAATTCCATGTCGACGTATTCGTCCGCGATGACGGGGATCTCCCTGCCGACCAGCGGGAGCACGAGCGTCTTGCCGATCATGTGCTCGTAGCGCTTGTCCTTGGGGTTGACGGCGACCGCCGTGTCGCCGAGCATGGTCTCGGGGCGGGTGGTCGCGACGGTGATGCTCTCATCGCTGCCCTTGACGGGATATTTGAGATGCCAGAAATAGGAGGCGTCTTCGCTGTATTCGACCTCGGCGTCGGAGAGCGCGGTCTTGCAGCCGGGGCACCAGTTGATGATGCGGTCGCCGCGGTAGATCAGGCCCTTTTCGTAGAGGTTGACGAACACCTCGCGCACCGCGCGCGAGCAGTTCTCGTCCATGGTGAAGGCGAGGCGGGACCAGTCGCAGGAGACGCCCATCTTTTTGAGCTGTTCCACGATCCTGCCGCCGAACTTTTCCTTCCAATCCCAGGCGCGGCGCAAAAACTCCTCCCTGCCCACGTCCTGTTTGGAGAGCCCTTCCTTTTTCATCTGCTCGACGATCTTGACCTCCGTCGCGATGGAGGCGTGGTCGCAGCCGGGCAGATAGAGCGCGGAATACCCCTGCATGCGCTTGAAGCGGATGAGGATGTCGATGATCGTGTTGTCCAGCGCGTGTCCCAGGTGCAGCTGTCCCGTGATGTTGGGAGGCGGGATGACGATGGTGAACGGGATCTTTGCGGGGTCGACCTCCGCGCGGAAATATCCCTTTTCCATCCATTCGGCGTACAGCCTGTCCTCAAAGTCCTTCGGATTGTAAGTCTTTTGCATTTCCATAATTTAACCGAACCTTCTCGTCCGACCCGCGCCTGTGTTTTCTTCGTTGCGCCGCAAAGCGCGCAGGGTCGCCCATTTTTTGTTTATACACTATTATAATGAATCGGACGGCGATTGTCAATCGAAAAGGCGACCGGCCGCAGGGAAATTCGCGCGCGCGGCGGGCGAAAAATTTTGGCATTTTCTGTCAAATGTCCGCCCGCGCGCATACCATGTAGTATCGACAAAAAACCTTTACGGAGAACAAAATGAAAAAGATGCTTGCGATCCTGCTCTGTTCCCTGTTCGCGCTGCTGCCCCTTTCGGCATGCAGCGACGGGGACGGGCTGACAAAACTTCGCGTGAGCGAAGTCACCCACTCCGTCTTTTACGCGCCCATGTACGCGGCGATGGAGCTGGGATATTTCGAAGAAGAGGGCATTGAGATCGAGCTGTCCAACGCGGGCGGCGCCGACGCCGTGATGGCGGCCGTGCTCTCGGGAAGCGCGGACATCGGCTTCTGCGGGCCGGAGGCGGCGCTGTATGTGCTCATCGGCGGCTCGGACAACGTGCCCACCGTTTTCGGACAGCTGACCAAACGCGACGGGTCCTTCCTCGTTTCGAGGGTGAACGAACCCGATTTTGAATGGGAAGACCTCGAGGGCAAGGAGATCCTCGCGGGGAGAAAGGGCGGCGTTCCCGCCATGACCTTCGAATACATCCTGAACGAACACGGGCTCTACGACGGCGTCAACGTCGACATGAACTACGACGTGAACTTCAACAACATGACCGCCGCGTTCGAGGCGGGCACCGCCGATTACTGCACCATGTTCGAGCCCGTCGCCTCCGAATACGAAAAGGCGGGCAAGGGATACGTCGTCGCCGCGGTCGGCGAGGCGTCGGGCGAAGTGCCCTACACCTGCTACATCGCGAAGGAGAGCTGGCTGGACGCCAACGGCGACACCGCGGACGGGTTCCTGCGCGCGGTGATGCGCGGGATCCGATACATCCTCACCACGGACAGCGCCGAGGCGGCAAAGACCATCGCGCCCTGCTTCGACGGGACGGAGGAGAGCTCGCTCGCCGTGTCTTTAGACAGCTACAAGGCGATCGACGCATGGCAGGAAGACATGACGATGACCGAAGAGGCGTTCGGAAGGCTGCAGGACATCATCGACAACGCGGGAGAACTGCAGCGCCGCGCCGAGCTTTCCGAGCTCGTCGACACCGCGCGCTCCCGCCGCATCTACGAACAGCTCAACAAATAAACACAGACAAAAGCGCGCTCCCCCTTTCGCGGGGAGCGCAGAGGTACCGCTATGGACGCTATCGACCAAAGAACCGTCCTCGCATTCGAGGACGTAGGAATGACCTATCACACCCGCTCGGGTGAGACGTGCGCGGCCGCGCACATGAGTTTTTGCGTCCGCGAGGGGGAATTCGTCGCCGTCATCGGGCCGAGCGGGTGCGGAAAGACCACCGTGCTCTCGCTCGCGGCGGGACTGCTCACCCCCACCGCGGGCAAAGTGCGCGTGCAGGGCGCGGAAGGCGCCTTTTTCGGCTATATGCTGCAAAAAGACCAGCTCTTCCCCTGGCGCACGGTGGAAAAAAATATCCTGCTTCCGCTGGAGATCAGAAAAAAGAACACGCGCGAGAACAGGGAGCGCGCGCTTTCGCTCGCCGAAAAATACGGGCTGGGCGGGTTTTTGAAGCACTATCCCGACCAGCTCTCGGGCGGGATGCGGCAGCGCGCCGCGCTCATCCGCACCCTCGCCGCCCAGCCGCGCATCCTGTTGCTCGACGAGCCCTTTTCGGCGCTCGATTATCAGACGCGACTGTCCGTGTGCGACGACGTGTACAGCATCATCCGCGAGGAAAAAAAGACGGCGCTTCTCGTGACGCACGACATCTCGGAGGCGATCTCGCTCGCCGACCGCGTGCTCGTGCTCAGCGCGCGGCCTGCCCGCGTGATCGCGTCGCATGCGCTCGGGTTCGGAAAGCTGACCCCCATGCGGCGGCGCGAATCGCCGCAGTTCTCGGGATGGTTCGAGACGCTGCGCAAGGAGTTGAACATATGAAAAAAAGAACTAAGACAGATCTCTCGCCCGAGCATGCCCTGTTTCTCAGGGGCATCCGCAGGGAGACGGTGCTCGTGCACGCCCTGCGCATAGGGCTTTTGCTCCTTTTGCTGGGGCTGTGGGAGCTGGTCGCCGCGCTCAAGCTGGTCGACCCGTTCCTGATCAGCTCGCCCTCGCGCATCGCGAAGATGATCGGACAGCTCGCCGCAGACGGGTCGCTGTTTTACCACGTCGGCGTGACGCTCTGGGAGACGCTCGCAGGCTTTGCCATCGCCGTCGCCGCGGGCACGCTGATCGCGCTCGCGCTCTGGTGGAGCGAACGCGCGCGGCGGGTGCTCGAGCCGTACATCGTCGTGCTCAACAGCCTGCCCAAGATCGCGCTCGGGCCCGTCATCATCGTATGGTTCGGCACGGGCGCGCGCGCCATCCTGTTCATGACCGTGCTCGTCGGCATCATCGTCGCCGTGATGAACATGCTCGGCGGCTTTCTCGCGACCGACCCCGACAAGATCCTGCTCCTGCGCTCGATGGGCGCGAGCAAATTGCAGATCCTGCGAAAGCTCGTCATCCCCTCCGCACTGCCGCAGTTTGTGTCCATGCTCAAGATCTGCGTGGGCATGGCATGGATCGGCTCCATCATGGGCGAATACATCGTCTCGCGCGCGGGACTGGGGTATCTGATCGTGTACGGCGGACAGGTGTTCCGCCTCGACCTCGTGATGGCGGCGACCGTCATCCTCTGCGTGCTTGCCGCGGGGATGTATGCGCTCGTCGCGCTCGCCGAGAAGATGCTCGTGAAGCGCTCTTAATCTGCGCGAATACGAGTGCGGCGAGAAGGACGGCGCCTGCCCCGCCGATGACGGGGTAGGCGTATTCGACCAGCCCGCGCAGACCGGCAAAGGAGAGCGCGAAGGCACACAGCGCAAAGGCTGCCCGGAAAAGGGCGGCCTTTTTTCTGCCGCTTACGCAGGCGTGGAGCGGATAGTAGGCGGAAAAGAGAGAGGTCAGGATGCCGCAGAGACACACCGCCGTAAAAGCACGCCGCCAGCCCTCGCCCGTAGCCGCCGCGAGAAAGGGAAGTTCCGCACCCGCGCCGCCCGCGCGCGCGACGTTTGCGAGCACGATCGCGATGCCGCCGCCGAGCACGAACGCCGCCACAGTGCAGGCGGGGATACCGTCCCCCTGCCGCCGCGCCGCGCCCGCGTCGCAGACGACGGGCGCGGCGAGAAAGACGTTCATCGCGACGTACAGCGTCACGGAAAAGAAGGCGCGCGGCACGCTCTTCATCGCGTAATCCGTCCCCGCGTAATCGCCGTTTTTCGCCGCGGCAAGCAGAAAGAGCAGGATAAACGGCACGAGCAGGAGGTTGAACGCGGCGGCGCCGCCCGTACCCCGCCGCGCGAACAGACAGACGAGCGGCATCGCGAGCGCGGCGGCAAAGGGAAAGGCGTAATACACGCCGAACCCCTCCCGCACCGCGGCGTCCAGACCCGCGAGCATCGCCGCACACAGCACGAGCGCGCTCGCGAGCATGACGGCGCGGAACAGGGATGCCGCTCTCCCGAACGCCGCAAAAAGGGCGCCGTCAAACCCGCCGAAGGCGGCGCCGCAGCGGCTCAGGAGCCAGAAACACACAAAAAAAAGCGCCGCGGCATATGCCGCCCACGGCAGGAAATTTTCGGAGGGAAAAAAGCGTACAAGCTCCGCGCCCGAGAGAAACCCCGCCCCCACGACGGAGCCGATCAGCGTCGCGCTCAGCTTTGCGTTGTCCTTGAAGAGAGTGCTCATGTCCTATATATATGCGCACATCCCGCATTTTAAGCGCGCGCGACCCGATCGGAGGCAAACCGTTGACAGAAACGGATGCCTGTTGTATAATTTAATAAAATATGACATCGGACGGAGGAAGACATTCATGCTCGTTGCGGCCAAGTGCACACAGTGCGGCGCAAACATTCAGATTGACCCCTCGCACGAGGCGGGGATCTGCCCGCACTGCGGCACCGCGTTCATCACCGAAAAAGCGGTCAACAACTACAATGTAACCTACATGACAACAAATACATACAATACGGTGACGAACATTCAGGGCGGCGAGGTACACATCCATAACGGATCAGACAGCGCGCAGGCGCTGTTCGATAACATCAGAGGGCTGATCGAAAAGGGCGTGGGCGAGCCGCGCGAATGCGGGGACTCGGACGAAAAGGCGCTGTACGAAAACCTCGAAAAATTCATGACGAAATATCCGCTCGACAAGCGCCGCTACGAGATAGACGCCCTGCTCGCGCTCGCAAGGGCACGCGCGGGGCTCAAGCCGAGCGCAAATGCCTTCAACGACATCCTCAAGCTCAAAAAAGCGGACCCCGAAAACGGCGAACGATATTACTCGCTCCTGCTCGATGCGGTCAACCGCACGCTCAGCGCAAAGTGCGGGCGCACTTTTTCGGGCGACATGCTCGATTTAAAGCTCTGCCTGCAGGACGTCGGCGCCGCCGTCCCGTCTGCCATCCGCGAGCGCAGGGAATTCGCGCAAAGCCTTATTTATTATGAAAGGAAAAAGGAGGAATACGAAAAGCCCTCTTCTCAGCCGCGCGTTGCGCTTATCCCCCCGCACTATGCGGAGCGGCTGGAGTTTTCCGTCAGGGACCTGCTCGATTCGGCGCGGGAAATGCTCAAAGAGAAGAAGTGCGGCTACGACGGGGAATACCTTCTGTATCTATACGGCGCCGCACAGCAACTGCTTGTCTCCGACTACCGCATGCCCTTCCCCGAGACAAAGACGGAAGAGCAGTCGCGCGCCGTGCTGGAAAGTTTCTCCGCCTTTTCGGACGCGGTGAGCTCGGCGCTCTCGACCGAGGACAGGGCGCGCACCGAAGATCTGACGCGGCAGCTCTTTTCCGCGGACAGAGAGGAGTTTTACCGCGAAGAGTGGGATTATTACGTGCGGAAGATCGGCTGCGGGGACAAAAACACAGCCTTTTCCTTCCTTCGGGATATGGTGCGACTGCGCATCGGATATGCCGCCGTTCTGCTGGAAAACAACTTCAAAAAGGGGCTTTTCGGCATAAAATATACGCAGAAAGTCCCCGATCGGGACGCGCAGGAGCTCACCCGCCGATCGATCGAATACGCCCGCGAACGGTTCAAAGAGTAGGGATGATTTTTCCGCAAAAAAGATAAAACCTGTTTCAACGGAGAAAATTATATCAATTATGTTACCGATTCGGGAGAGGCGTCGTTCTACGAATTTCCCGTATCGGAGAAGGAGAAAAGAAAGCTGCATCGCTCGGCGGTCTCTCTGCGATGCACGGCCGCATTTTCACGGCCCTTCCAATTCGCCGCGCCCGTACTCCTTGCGATCGTGATCATCGTCGGGCTTCTGTTCCGCAAGAACATTGCCTATTCCTTCCCCGACGACGCCATGATGAACTTGTTGCAATTCCCTTTCCTGCTTGTAAACATCGTACTCGCCGTCGCTTGTTTCGTGGTCGGGCTCTTCTACATCGAAGACCTTCAATATACCGCCGACACCCTCGACGAGAAGACAAGCTCTTCGTCGCGGGTAAGCTCGCACCGCAGATCGCTTCGTCTGAAAGGATTTCTTTTTTGGCTTGCGGTACTCGTCTCTCTCGCACTTGCCGTATTCCGGCTGATCCTGTTCTTCCGCTTGCTTACGGCCATTCTTTAAGGAAAAACTCTGCGGGCGGCGCATTCTGCGCCGCCCGCTTTTCTCTCTCAAAAACGCCCGCCCGCGCAAATCTTGCGCGGGCGGGCCTGTTTCGGACGGAGCGTTCCGTCGTTTTGCCCCCCTTTTCAGAGAGACGTATGTACACTTTTTTCTCTCAGCAGACGGGCGCGTGCACCAGAGACTGCACGGCGTCCAGCTCATAGGCGGGAAACAGGATATGAGCCTCTCCCTCTTTTCCGCGGATGCAGAGCGCCGCATACCCCTTTGCATAGAGATCGCCGTTCTGCGTGCTGCATATCTTGTACGGCTTGTACCGCGCAGATCTGTACGGCTCTTCTTTGTTCCACGTTCCGATGCGCACCGAGCCATTATACATGCGGATGACCTCGATGCTGTGCAGGGGCACGGACAGCAGACAATCCGCAGCGAAGAGGCAGAGCTCCTCCCCGCGCCGAAAGAGCTGGACGGGACAGGCGGCTTCCGCCGAGAAAAACCCCGGTTTGCGAAGGCGGCCGTCCTTTCCGTTCGAGCAGGTCAGCCCGAGGATATCCGCCGTCAGGGCGTCTTCGGGGACGCCGAGCTCCGCCTTCGCCGCCTGCTCGGCCTTTGCCGCCGCACCAACGTAGAGACGCATCTCGTTGGAAACGGAGACTTCCCTCATCCGTCGGAGCGCGTAACAGAAGAGCGCGACGCCCGCCGCGAACAGGACGGGGCACAGGATGCAGATCCAGCGCATCTCCCGCCAGAGGACGGCAAAGACGTTCCCCTCCTCTACCATGTCCGCAGGGATCGCAAAGAGCGTGACGGCGCCAAAGGCGCAGACGATCGCGGCAATCATGAGGAACATGGGGAGCGCCGTCTTTTTTGAGACCTGTTTTCCCGCGCGGTCCGCCTCCTCCGCCTTGCGACGCGCCTCCGAAGAGATGCGCGCGCCGATGTACGGCGCCGCAAACTCGGACGCCGCCGCGCAATACGCTTTGCCGTGCCGTCTGAGCACGAGCAGATTTTTGAATTTTGATCTATTCATCTCTCACCTTTCCCCTGTCCGGATCAGTCAAGCCGCACTTCTTCGAGCTGTTTGGGCGGGATCTTCTGCGCGGAGCCGTCCACCGTCTTTTTGACGAGCGCCGCCGCCTTCGTGACGGGGATATTCGTTCCCGCGCCCGCAACGCAGCCGCCCGGACAGCCCATGCCCTCGATCAGGCAGCCGTTCTTTTTGCCCATCTTGGCGAGCAGGAGCATCTTGCGGCAGTCCTCCAGCCCTTCGACGTGCTCGATCTGCACGGGCGTCTCGGGATAATATTCGCGGATGCACTTTTCGATCGCGCCCGCGACGCCGCCCGCGACCGCATAGCCGCGGCCCGCGCCCGTCGCGTCGTTCATGTCCACGCTCTCGTCAAAGGTCTCAAAGTCAATGCCCTTCGCCTCGAACATCGCCGAGAGCTCCTCGAAGGTGATGACAAAGTCGACGTCGCTTCGCACCGTGCGGCGGGACGCCTCCAGCTTTTTCGCCGCGCAGGGGCCGATGAACACGACGCGGTAGTCGGGATATTTCTGCTTGATGGTGCGCGCGGTCGCGACCATCGGGGTCAGCGTGTTGGATAGTTTGTCCGCTGTTTCGGGGAAATACCGCTTGATCAGCATCGCCCATGCGGGACAGCAGGAAGTGAACATGTACGGCTGTTTGCCCGTCGCGACCTCCTGAGAATAGTGATGCGCCTCGATCGCCGCGCCCATGTCCGCGCCCAGCGCGACCTCGAACACGTCGTGAAAGCCGAGTTTTTTCAGCGCCGCCTTGAGTTTTCCGGGCGTCGCCTTGTCGCCGAACTGCCCCACATACGCGGGCGCGACCTCGGCGATGATCTTGTCGCCCCTGCGGATGGCGCGAATGAGCTGGAAGATCTGCGATTTGTCCGCAATGGCGCCGAACGGGCAGCTGACCATGCACATGCCGCAGGAGACGCACTTGTCGTTGTTGATCTTGGCGCGGCCGATGTCGTCCGTCTCGATCGCCTTGACGCCGCACGCCTCCGCGCAGGGACGGGTATGGTGCGCGATGGCGTCATACGGGCACACGTTTTTGCATCTGCCGCACTTGATGCACTTCTCCTGGTCGATGACCGATCTGCCGTTCACGATGGAGACGGCGCCCTTCGGGCAGACCGCGGTGCACGGGTGCGCGACACAGCCGCGGCAGTTGTCCGTGACCTTGTACATGTTCGGCGCGCAGGCCGCGCAAGCCGAAGGGATGACCTGCATCAGCGGCGGTTCATAGTATTTGTCCGCGATGTCGCTGTCGCGCAGGCCGCTCGTCAGGTGGACGGGCACGTCCTCGGGGCGAAGGGAGAGCCCCATCGTGAGCCGAACGCGCTCCGAACAGATGGCGCGCTCGCGCCAGATGCTCTCGCGGTACAGCGGCTTGTCGCCCGGCGTGATCTTGTACGGGATCGCCTCGATGGCGTCTTTGATGTCCTCTTTGTTCAGCTCGAACGCGATCCGAGCCACCTCCACAAACACCTGCCTGCGGAGTTTTTTGAGCGGGGTCAAAAGTCCTCTTTCCATAATAATATTGTCTTCTCCGTTTGTTGTTCTTTCAATGCTATTATAGCGGAAAAGGCGCGGTCTTGTCAATTGCTGACCGCGCCTTCTTGGTGCCTGTTCGGGCAAATTTTATTACAATCTTTCAAAGCGGGCGAACTTGTCGCGCCATTTCTGCGCGCACGCCGCATCGGGGACTTCGCGCAGGCGGAATTCCCAATTCCCGCTCGGCACCGCGGGCACGTTCATGCGCGCTTCGCCGCCGAGAAGGAGGATGTCCTGCACGGGGAGCACACAGAGGCGGGAACGCACCGAGAGGGCGAGGTCCGCCATCGCCGCCGCCACCGACTTTGCGCCCGAAAGCCGCGCGCGGATGCGCGCCGCCGCAAGCAGGGGCCGCAGCTGTTCTTTCAGCCGCGTGCGCTCCCATTCGGGCATATGATCGTAGAAGCCGACCAGCGTGTCGTTGTCGTGCGTGCCCGTGTAACAGACGGAATTTTCGGTGATGTTTGCGGGAAGATACGGGTTTTGCGGGCTCCCGTCGAAGGCAAATTCGATGATACGCATCCCCGGATATCCCGTCCTGCGGATCAGGCGGTACACCCCCTCGTCCAGGACCCCGAGGTCCTCCGCAATGAAGTCCAGGCCGCCGAGCTGCGCCTTTGCCGCGTCGAAAAGTTTCATGCCGGGCGCCTTGCGCCAGCGCCCGTCCACCGCCGTCTCCGCCGCGGCGTCCACCTCGAAGTAGCGGTCCAGGCCGCGGAAGTGGTCGAGACGCACGACGTCGTAGAGATCGAAAGCTCGGCGGATGCGGTCGATCCACCACGCATATCCCTCGCGCTCGTGCGCGCGCCAGTCATAGACGGGATTGCCCCACAGCTGGCCCGTCGCCGAAAAATAGTCGGGCGGAACGCCCGCGACTTTTGTGCGGCGCAGTTTTTTGTCCAGCTTGAACAGCTGCGGGTTCGCCCAGACGTCCGCGGAATCGTAGGCGACGTACAGCGGGATATCCCCCACGATGCGAAGGCCGATGCCGTTGACATATTCTTTGAGCGCGTGCCACTGGCGCAGGAATTCGTACTGCACGAACAGCCAGAAGCGGATCTCCTGCGCGTTTTCCGCAGAAAACGCCGCAAGCGCCGCTAAGTCGCGGTATTTGTATTTTTTGTCCCAGCAGTCGAAAGACGCGCCTGCAAATTTTTCCTTGAGCGCCATGTAGAGCGCATAGTCGGAAAATGCGCCCTCCTGCTCGAAGCGGACAAAGTCCGCATCCGCGCAGTCAAAGCGCGAGAACGCCTTGCGCAGGAGCGGGATGCGGGTGGCGCGCAGGAATTCGTAATCGGTGCGGCCGCCGTTTTTTCGGCGGGCAGAAGAGAGCTCGGAACGCTTCAAAAGCCCGCGCTCGAAGAGGATGTCGGGGTCGATGAGCCACGGATTGCCCGATCCGCCGTAGACGGACTGATAGGGAGAATTTCCGTACCCCGTCTGTACCAGCGGAAGGATCTGCCAGTAGGAAAATCCCGCCGCCTTTGCAAAGTCCGCAAAGCGGCGCGCCTCTGCGCCCATCGTGCCGATGCCGTATTTGCCGGGCAGAGAGCTGACGTGCAGAAGCACGCCCGCCCTGCGCGCGGATGTGATGTTGTCTGTCTTTTTGTCCATAGTCATTCTCCGATCGCTATCCCTTCTATTTTATCACAAATTCGCACTTTTTCAAGGCTTTTTTCAAAAAAACCGCAAAAAACTGTTTGAAGGCGCCCGCGCAAATTCATTTGCGCGGGCGCCCTTTTGACCTTGCCGCAGACCGAGAGGCCCTCCGCGGATAAATATTTGCAGAGCGGCGCGTTTTTTCATGCCGCCGCCGCACGGCGGTTCAGAAAAATGCTCCGCGCAGCGAAAGCAGACATACGTCTTGCCATTTCTCATCCCCCTGTATCGTCGCATTGCGCGGAATGTCTTTTTTCGGAAAATGCGCAGTGCGGACAGGCCAGCGCCCTTCTCTTCGGATTTTTTTGTACCGAATGGAAAAAAGACGGCAAAAACGGTTGATTTTTTTTGGAAATATGGTATAATAAATAAGCTGAATCTTTGCGGAAGTTCCGCAGATGAATTTGACAAATTCCTATGCTACTGTGGCTCAGTCGGTAGAGCAGCTGATTCGTAATCAGCAGGTCGCCGGTTCAAGTCCGGCCAGTAGCTCCAAAATCCCCTATATCTTGTATTTGCTTGCAGGTATATACAAGATATGCGGGGATTTTTTCTTTTTTGCGGCCGCTTTTTAACCTCGTTTCGATGTCAAATAAGTGTCAAAAGCGCCCGTTATGCGCTCGGCCTGCTCCACCACATAGTCGGGCTGGATGTCCGTATAAGTATTCTGCGTCATTTCAAGAGAGGCGTGCCCCATGAGATATTGCTTCAGCTTGGGCGAGACCCCCGCCTCTTCCAACCGCGTCGCATAGGTATGGCGCAACAGATGCGCCGTGACGGTAAAGCCGAGTGATTCTGAGATCCGACGCAAAGCAGAACGCGCTCCCGCGTATTTAAAGGGAAAGATGAGATCGCGGCTATCGTGTCCCCTTTCCAAAAGGCCGAGAGCCTCATTCGGGACGGGCATGACGCGAACGCCCGCGGCGCTCTTCGGCGTGTCCTGGTCTATCCTCTTTCCTGCTATAAAGACGACGTTTTTGCTGACAGAGACCGTCTTTTGCGTGAAATCAATGTCCGCATAAGTGAGCGCGAGCGCCTCGCCGATGCGCAAGCCCGTCTGCAGAAGAAACACAAACAGCGGGCGGGTCGACAGCGGTTTTATCGCCTCGAGGAATTTTGCTTGCTCCTGCCGCGTGAGCGCAAAACGATGCGCGCTCTTGTGTTTTTTGATCTCGATCGCCTCGCAGGGATTGCGCCGAACTATCCCGCGCATGACCGCTTTGCGGAAAGCCTGATCGAGATACCCGCGGCACATATCCCTTGCACGCTCGCCACCGAAAGAAAGAAGAAGCTCCTGCAGATCTTCCGCATTGACGGAAGAGAGAGGCTTGCTTCCCAAACGCTGAATAACGGGCTTCAGACACCCCTTCAGTTGGCGCATTGTAGCGGGTTTCAAGTTTGGCGCCTTATACAATTCGATCCATTTTTCCAGCCACTCCGATACCGTTGGAGTGGCTTTTTTCTGTTCCTCGGTTCTCCTTTTTTTCGGTGCGCCGTTTTTAAGGAACAGCTCTATTTTAATTTTTACTTCTTGCTCGCTCTTTCCGTAAACATAATGTTTTTTGCCGTCGTATGTATAGTAACCCTGAAACCGTCCATCTGCACGCGGCTTTGCGTTCACAGAAATTCCCGATAAATCAATAAGCATTTGTCGCTCCTTTGCAGAAACGGCAGTCTTCTCCTCTTCCCTCTTTTTCTCCGCTTCGTTGATCACCTCCAAAAGCATCATTGCATAGATCTTTACCTTTTCCAGCGCGTCCATATACACCTCCCTTGCTTTGCGCAAAGGAAATTATACACCCGAATGCTCCCGAAAAGAAACTTACCTGCCAAAAAGATATTTGCCGCAACTCTGAGAGTCAGAAGATCTGTTTCTCACAGCGCGGCAAGGCTTTTATTGTTGAGTATCGTTGAGCTTTTTCACTGTCTCGAGAATGAACTCCCGCATCTTCGGAACGAGCTTCCTGTACTCCAAAATGAGAGCGTTCTCCTCCTCTGTCAGCATATACCAGCTCACCTCCGGCTCATCAAGGCCCAGCGCATGCTCGATCGCTTTGACAGTATCAATACGAGGATTTGGAATATAACCGCAAAAAATATTTTGAACGGTACCCTTGGGCAAATTGGCCTTTTCAGCTATTTGGCTAATGGTCATTTTTTTCTCTTTCTTCGCTTTCTTCCATCTTTCTAAATCCATACTTTTTCCTCCTTTGTGTATATCTTATAAAAAAACTCACGAATGCGCAATTTTTTTGCCATAAAACTATTGACAACTCACGAAAACAGTAGTATTATTATGTCATAAAACTCACGAAATAATGAGCTAGAAGAAAAGGAGGGTACACATGGCAAATTTTACTTACGGAATCGGAGCGAGCTGGGTATTTCGATTTGAGCATCGGCCGATGGCCGACGGACGGCGGATCTCGCGGCAGTTCCGATATGTACGGTATACGATCACAGACGCAACGCTGCGCGGACGGACGGAGTATTACTCGGTGGCGCTCGAAGAAGAGGGAAAGCCCGTCTGCTTTGTGGAGCAGACGGCGAGCCGCCTGCGGTATCTGATCAATTTCAACCTCGTCGAGGCGCTGTCGATGGGAACGCCGAAGGAGTACCCTCTGACCGCATACGAAGTCGCCGAATGGTATCGCGCACAGACTACAGCGCGCGCCCTTGAATATGCGCGCGCATTGCAGATGCTCAAGGGACACAGGGCCTATGCGGAGATCACGGCACAGCAGAAGCACACGGAGATCGCGGCGGCAAGGGCGGAAGCGGAATGCAAATTTGAAAAGGCGACGGCGCTCAACAGGCAGGTGCGCGAGCTTGCGGAAGCGCTCGCGAGAATCCGCGGCGAGCTTGGGATCACGGACGACGTCCTGACGCCGCGTTACAGATGCCCGATCTGCAAGGATACGGGCCTGACGACAGACGGGTGCGTCTGCGCGTGTGCGAAAGAGCACGAAGCGGAGATCCGCGCATATGTCGCGCGGGAGGTGGGCGCATGAATATTCGCGTGACGGCGCTTCCGGAAGAAGCGGCAGATTTTCTTCTTTGGCTGGACCGACACAAGGGCGAGGTGCAGATCGTGAGTTGCTCGCAGGCGTATGCGAACACGCGCAGTCCGCGCGACGAGCGGATCCGACACTACATAGAGCTCCGGCTCTCCCCTTGCGCACAAAAAGGAGAGCGACATGGCTGACACGAACATCAACACGAACAAGCTGGACTATCAGATCACGTCGGCCTTTCAAAAACAGGAACTGCCGGACGGGTCGGTGCTCTTCGTACAATATAAGACGACGGGAAAAGACGAGCTGGAGATGACGCGGGCATGTTCCTGGGATCCGAACCAATACACGGTAAAAATGCGCACGAAGACGGTGACGCTCTTCCGCCTGATCTCCATCCGCCGCACCAGCACAAACAATTATTTTATGACGGCGATCGAGGCGGGCGTAAAAACGGCGGGCGGTGCATTCCGCTCCATGACGGAGATCAACGAGTATCTGCGCGAGCACTTCGCGGCAAGGCTCGTGTGAGAAAAGGCGCGGCAGCGGCGCGGATCGCGGCGGAGTGCGCGGACAAAAGTCACACGGCGGAATGTCTCGCCGACTGTGAGAAAAGTCGTGCCGGCTTTCTTGCCGGCGAGGGAAAACTCACACGGGCAAGTGTGAAAAAAGTGCGAATCTGAAATCGAGCTGCGGACAAAAACTCACACGCTCGCACGCGCAAAAAATGAAGGAACGAGCCGAAGCGTTCGGCAACACAACAAAACATCGAAAAGCCGTGTGACTTTTTCAAGGTTGCACGGCTTTCGCACGTCTAAGGGCGAAAAAGCGCTCACACAAGGGAGGATGACATGACGCTGGAAGTGATCTACAAAGGCCGCCTCGCGCACCGATATAAAGGCATGACCTCGCAAAGGGCCCACGCCTGCGCGGCACGCTGGCGCAAATACTTCGGGATCCTGCTCGGGCAGGATCTGCTCGTGCGCGTGCTCTCGGACGCGCTTGCAAAGCGCGAAGATCAACCACCCTGACCGCCGCGACGTGTACCCTGCGGCGGTGCATACGGCCCTGCGGGCAGGCTCCTGCCCGCAGGGAACAATAAAGCAAGGGCAAAAATTAAAGTCAAAAAGGAGAAAAAAAATAATGGCAAAGACAACGAAAAAGTCTACGGCGGCGAGCTGGAAGATCCTCGCCCTGTTCCTGGCTCTCGTGCTGGTCGCGGGGACGGTCACGG
>ERZ1643249.1880-NODE-1880-length-20322-cov-5.977895_pt1 | contig 20322 bp, 23 predicted proteins | sample MGYA00579263_ERZ1643249 | MGnify/ENA primary metagenome ERZ1643249 (study PRJEB29033, sample SAMEA4952264) | chicken gut metagenome | biome: Broiler Chicken; feature: Gastrointestinal Tract; material: Caecum | place: Ireland | collected 2018 | study: Broiler... | reverse complement strand
ACCATAATGGTTTGCTTATCCCGGTCCGGATTACTGCAGATAGGACAGATCTCTCTGTCTGTCAGGGTACAGCATACTTTGCAGTACCTGACATTTCTGCGGGCCTCCACGATAGACCGCGCCAGGCCTTCCGCCTGATCTTCCGGCATATTAATAATGTGGAAGGCAAGTCTCTGCGCGGACTTGCTCCCGATACCCGGCAGTCTTGAGAATTCCTCAATCAACCGGCTGATCTGATTACTGTAGTAATCCATCAGAACATCCCCGGCATTCCGAGCCCGCCTGTGAGCTTGGACATCGCGCTTCCGGTCTCCTCTTCCACCTGGCGGAGCGCTTCATTGGCCGCCGCCACAATCAGATCCTCAAGCATCTCGATATCTTCAGGATCAACGACTTCCTCAGCCAGCTTTACTTTCAGGACTTCTTTCTTGCCGGATACAGTAACTTCCACTGCCCCGCCGCCCGCTGCCGCTGTGAACTCTTTTGACTCGATCTCCTTTTGCTGCTCTTCCATCTGACGCTGCATACGCTGCGCCTGTTTCATCAAGTTTGCCATATTCCCCGGCATTCCGCCGCCCGGGAATCCACCACGCTTAGCCATACTAATCCTCCACTGTTATCTCCATATTAATTTTCTGTTCTATATCAACAAATGTGTCCTCAAAATGTCTGCCCTCCTCAACGTGGCGCACTTCTATCTCCACCTTCTTGCCGATTCTCTCTTCGATCAGCTTCTCCAGCTCTTCTACGTGATCCTCCCTTCCGACCACGCCCGCCGCCAAAGAATCCGGCAGTACGATAAGCAGACGGTTATCGCCGCCAAGGCTTAATCTTGCCCTCTTCAGATAACTTCGGATCATCCCGGAAGTCTCGCCTGCAATGGACCGGAAGTTCTTCACAACCTCCTGCACATCCTCCGGAACCGCATTGGAAAGCTCTGGTTTTTTCACGGCCCGGCCGGAGGAATACTCTGCGCCCTCCGAACCGTCCCCGTTCACGTAGACAATCCTCTCTTGGACATTTGCTGCGGATATGATGCTTTGCTCCACCTTGTCCTCAACGGCACGGATACGGTCCAGGATCGAATCCTGATCAGGTTCCATCGCCGGAGTACACAGCTTGATGAGCGCCACTTCCAGCATAACCCGCTTCTGTGTGGCATATTTTAACTGCCCTGACAGCTCCGAGAAAATGCGGATATAGCGAAACAGCATATCCGGTTCCACCATCTGTGCTTCTTCCTTGAGCTGCTCCATATTTTCTGTCGATACGTCCAGAACATCCTCTATATTATCAGAAGTCTTTACGAGAAGCAAGTTCCGCAGATACCACGTAAAATCAGCAGAAAGCTGGCTCAGCTCGCGCCCCTGCATCACAAGCTCCTCCACCACGTCCAGCACGCCCGGCACATCTCTCGCTGCGACTTTGCGCAGAAGCCGGCTGAACACATCCGTATCCACCGCTCCCAGTACTTCCAGCACATTGTCATAAGTGAGGGTCTGTCCCATATAAAAGGCGATACACTGATCCAGAAGACTCAGGGCGTCCCGCATTGATCCGTCCGCCGCTTTTGCAATATATTTCAGCGCCCGCTCCTCCACGTCTACATGCTCTGTGTCCATAAGCGCCCTCATCCGGTCTGTGATCGTGTCGATGCTGATACGTTTGAAATCATAGTGCTGGCACCGTGAGAGAATGGTGATGGGTATCTTGTGCACTTCTGTCGTCGCCAGAATGAAGATCACATACTCAGGCGGTTCCTCAAGTGTCTTAAGAAGCGCGTTGAAAGCCCCTATGGAGAGCATATGCACCTCGTCGATGATGTAGACCTTATACCGGCCTTCTGTCGGACGGTAGGTTACCTCCTCCCGGATCTCTCTGATATTGTCCACGCCATTGTTGGATGCCGCGTCGATCTCGATCACGTTCATGGAAGTCCCTGCGGCAATGGATTCACACATCTTACATTCCCCGCAGGGGCTTCCGTCCACGGGATGTTCACAGTTCACGGCTCTGGCAAATATCTTCGCCACCGTCGTCTTGCCCGTTCCCCTTGTTCCGCAGAACAAATACGCATGTCCGATACGGTTCGCCTTAATCTGATTCTGCAATGTCGTGATGATATGATCCTGCCCTTTGACGTCCCCGAACTCCGATGGGCGGAACTTTCTGTAAAGTGCCGTATATGACATGTGTTACACCTCTTCTGTCTCTGTCTTTCTATTATTCGTCTCCAAAACTGATGCCCGTCATACGCGCCTCTTTGATAAGGCCGCATTTTGGATCCACAGTCTTTAACTTGCCTGCCACCTCTTCAAGCGGCACTTTTGTCGTCTCTCCGCCCTTCATGGCAACCATGTACCCATACTTTTCTGCTAAGATCAGCTCGGCTGCTTTTGCGCCCACCCGCGTAGCAAACACCCTGTCATACGGACACGGCCCGCCGCCCCGCTGAGTATGCCCCGGCACTGTGATGCGTACTTCCTTGTCTGTCTCTCTCTCTATCTGTTCTGCCAGTTCGTATGCGATAGACGGGTACTTCCTCTTTGCAAGTTTTTCTTTATAGTCTTTCTTTTTTAATTTCGCGTCTTCCTGAGAGATTGCTCCCTCTGCTACTGCAAGGATCGTAAACGGCTTGTCTGCCCTGGAACGCCCTTCAATCACCTTCTTAATGGACTTGATATTATAGGGGATCTCCGGGAGAAGGATGATGTCCGCGCCGCCCGCGATTCCCGCATGCAGTGTAACGTGTCCTACTTTATGACCCATAACCTCGATAATAAATACACGGCTGTGTGATGTAGCTGTCGTATGGATACGGTCAATCGTATCTGTGGCAATATCCACCGCACTCTGGAATCCGAACGTCATGTCTGTTCCCCACAGATCGTTGTCAATCGTTTTTGGCAGAGTAATGATATTTAATCCTTCTTCTCTCAAAAGGTTTGCCGTCTTATGCGTTCCGTTGCCGCCTAAGATTACAAGGCAGTTTAAGTTCAGCTTGTGGTATGTATGTTTCATAGCCTCTACCTTGTCAAGCCCATCCTTATCTGGCACACGCATCAGCTTGAACGGCTGTCTCGACGTGCCCAGGATCGTACCCCCTCTTGTCAGGATGCCTGAGAAATCTTTCGATGTAAGCATACTAAAATCGGCATAGATCAGTCCTTTATATCCATCCTTGAATCCGTATATCTCCACGTCGTCGCGTTTGGAGCAGATTCCCTTTACAACTCCGCGCATCGCCGCGTTCAGGGCCTGACAGTCGCCGCCGCTTGTCAACATTCCGATTCGTAACATATCACTCTTCCTCCTTTATCTTGCCGGTCTGCCCAATCTCTCTTCCATTCAGCCCGCGCCATATGTATGACTGAACTATAGAATAGATCTGAATAAGCAGCCGGGTTCTCCGACTGCTTATTATTATACTCCATTTATCGGGGCTGAACAAGGAATTTCATCCCCCGTATCCTATCCCTTTACCCCTTATTTATCACTCCCGCTTCCTAAAAGCAGAGAAACTTTGAATCTCCTGCCGTCATATTCAAACTTAGAGATACCGTGATATTTCTTAGTCACGTCGATCACGGATGTGATCCCGATGCCTTTTCGCATTTTTTGTTTTGAGGACAGGAACACGCCGTCCTTCTTACGCACGGTTCCCGTATAGCTGTTCTCTACGATAATAACAAGTGTTCCGCCGGTCTGACGTAAATTCGCCGTGATATGGCGCTTTCCCTCTTTCTGTCTTGCACACGCCTCGTAAGCATTTTCCAAAAGATTGCCAAGAATAATACACATGTCTGTATCTGTTACGTTCGTCTCATCCTCCAGCTCTACAATGAACTTTACTTCTATCTCTTCTTTTTCAGCCATCTGCTTGTAATATCCCAATACTGCGTTCACCGCCAGATTATTCGTATAGATCTCCGGCGTCTGGTTATCAATGATCACAATACATTTTTCCAGATATTCCAACATCCCCTCGAAGTCCTTTTCGTTTGCAAAGCCTTGTAAAGCTACAAGAAAATGCCGTATATCATGCCTGGCCTTTGCCGTATCTTCGATATGCTGCTGCAGATGCTCAAGCTGTTTTTGCTGAGCTGTCACCTGGATATCCGATATGTGAAGTTCCTCGTGCAGTTTCGCGCTCCTGCTGCGCTCCACCAGTGCTCTTAAAAGGATAATATAACTGGAAAAGGTCAGCACGACCCACAGGAACGGAACAAAGCTGAACTCCAATCCCGGAAATGAGGTACCTTCTATAAATACAGGCTGCATATACAATGCATACATACCGTTCGCGAAAAACGGAAGTATCCATGCGGTTTTCCATGACGCAAGAAAACCGCTGTCATCCAGCGCCGGACGCATCAGCTTTTTATAAAATATCATTATCAGAGGGAACGATATGACAGCGCCGGCCAGAAGCGGCCACACAGGAAAATCCATGTACGAATCCGGCATCTCTCCTAAAGCCAGATAGTACACCACCTTGCCCAGAAGAATGAGATCATCCACATAACATTTGATGATTGCCGAGATAAAGACGCACTGTCCCAGAGTATACTCCAGTGCTATATACGGAATACAGAAGCCCACCGCGGATGTGGTAAGCGTCATGAAAGACTGTCCTGCCCCGCCTGATCCGATATGAACAAATGCCGCTGCTCCCACCAGCGTTAGCAAAAGAAAAGAGCCCAGAGACATCAGCAGCGTTTTCCAGAAAGGTTTTTTTATCTTATCTTTAAAAGCGCTGTAAAGCACAACAACAATGGTCAGGACATAGATCACAATATTGATACAATAGTTTATTGTTATGGTCATGGTCAGGACCCCTTGTTGACGTATTCAAACATATAATTGGCATATGCCTGCGTGACTTCATTATGCATAGCCCTTGAGATAGGAATCCTCTTTCCGTCTGTGAGCACGAAGTCCTTGTCTTCCAGACAATCAATGTAATCAATATTGACCATGCAATTCCTGTAACACCATAAGAACTGACGGTACTGCTGAAGCATGGGAGCAAATTTGTCAAAAGACATATAAGATCTCACCACATTAGACGTAGTATGGACCTGTATGTAATGATTATGATAGTCCACATACATGATATCCGAGATCAGTATCCTCGTATACTGACGCCCCTCCTTCAGCTCAATGTAATGGATGAACTTATCATATACTTCCTCAAAATGATCCAGAGCGCTCTCAAGCTCCTCATATTTATACGGCTTCACCAGATAATCCAGCGCACGCACCTTAAAGGCTTTCACCGCGTATTCCCGGCTCGCCGTAGTAAAGATAATCTGACTTTTCGGGTATTTTTCTCTGATGAACTGCGCCAGCTTATCCCCATTGATCCTGTTCATATAAATATCAAGGATCACAAGATCATATGGTCTCGTTTTCAATGAATTTAAAAATTTCTGCTCATCGTCAAAACAATCGACCTGCATATGCGCTTTATGTTCATTGCAGTAACGGCAGATATTCTCGTACAGATATTCGATGTCCGTCAATGAATCGTCTACTATTGCTACGTACATTTCTACCTTCCTCCTAGATGTATGTATCCATTTTACCGCATCAGTCAGACAATGCAAATGGAAACAACAGTAAAATTAACCGCATTATAGTAAAAAGCGGCACAGCCATTGGCTGCACCTCTTTAAACTGAATAATATAAAAAAGTAATCCGCAGCGCGCGGTACATTTTCCTCTGTAAGATTACAGTCTCTTAAGAAGAGCTTCTCTCTCTTCCTCATATCCCGGTTTTCCAAGCAGTGCAAACATATTTCTCTTATAGCTCTCAACGCCCGGCTGATTAAACGGATTCACGCCGAGTAAGTATCCGCTCACGCCGCAGGCGAACTCAAAGAAATAGAATAACTGGCCGAGATAATACTCGTTCTGCTCCGGAATGTTTACACACAGATTAGGGACATTTCCATCTGTATGAGCAAGGATTGTACCGTTCATGGCGCTCTTGTTGATGAAATCTACTGTCTTTCCTGCCAGATAGTTCAGTCCGTCCAGGTCTACCGGCTCTTCGTTAATGATGATCTCTCCCCTTGACTTCTCAACATTGAGAACTGTCTCGAAGAGGATTCTGCTGCCGTCCTGGATAAATTGTCCCATGGAGTGCAGATCTGTGGTCAGATCTACGGATGCCGGGAAGATACCCTTCTGGTCTTTTCCCTCGCTCTCCCCATAGAGCTGCTTCCACCACTCAGATACATAGTGAAGACTGGGCTCATAGTTTGCCAGTACCTCAACTGTCTTTCCTTTGCGGAGAAGAATGTTTCTGACTGCAGCGTACTTCATAGCGTCATTGTTATCAAAATCATTTTCAAGGGCCTCTTTTCTTCCTGCCGCCGCTCCTTCCATCAGCTTATCGATATCCGCGCCGCTCACTGCGATCGGGAGAAGTCCGACTGCAGTAAGAACAGAGAAACGTCCGCCCACGTCATCCGGTACGACAAAGGACTCATATCCTTCCTCTGTGGCAAGATTTTTAAGCGCTCCTCTTGCCTTGTCTGTTGTCGCGTAGATTCTCTTGGCGGCCTCTTCCTTGCCGTATTTCTTCTCCAGCATTTCCTTAAATACACGGAAAGCAATCGCCGGCTCTGTTGTTGTCCCGGATTTGGAAATCATGTTGATAGAGAAATCACGGTCTCCGATCACGTCAATCAGATCCCTGACATAAGTGCTGCTGATGCTGTTTCCGACATAATAAATCTCCGGAGATCTGCGGATCTCTTTTGACACCATGTTGGCAAAAGAATGTCCGAGAAATTCGATTGCCGCTCTTGCCCCAAGGTAGGAGCCGCCTATACCGATCACAAGAAGCACCTCGGAATCCCGGCGGATTTTTTCTGCTGCCTTCTTGATACGTTCAAACTCTTCTTTGTCATAGTCCACCGGAAGATCGATCCATCCAAGGAAATCATTTCCCGCTCCGGTCTTTGCCACCAGTTTGTCCTTTGCCTGAGCGGCAAGCTCGCTCATATACTGCATCTCGTGCTCCTGTACGAATCCGCACGCCTTAGAATAGTCAAAAGTCACTTTGCTCATTGTTATCCTTCCTCTCTGATATTCTTTGATACCGTTTATTACCTGATATCTTTATCATACTCCGACATATTCCGAATACCGGGGTATTGCTCCGGTTTCAGATATTGCCATGAACATTTTACCAAATCTATATTCCTTATTCAAGCAAAAGCGTTTGCGGATTCGATGACAGCCATCAGTCGTTTTATTATGACCCGCACTTCGAACTATGCAAGAAATTCTTCTAATATCTGACGGATCGCTTCCTCTTTCAGCGCAGTCCTCTCCTCTTCGGATACATTTTCCACAGCATCACTGCGCACCTGCTGCCTTACGACGTCTCCCTTCTTCACAGCTCTTGGCTCTCCCTCAATATTAATAGAAAGCTCCTCTGATACTCTGTTGTCTGCACTATCGGAAGTCCTGCCCGCGCCCTTTATCGCCCCGCTTCCCGCACTGTCGGATACTCTGCCACCTGCTCTGTTTGATACACTGCCGCCGGGAGCGTATACGCTGTCATCCTCAGCCCCGGCCTGGACTCGCAATGCAGATGCTTCCATCGTGTCTGCATTCTGACGCCGGACACTGCTTCCCGGCTCATCTCCCGAACGTCCCTGACGCCTCTTTAAAGAAAGCGCAGATTTTCCTGCACGTCCCTGTGTCGTTTCGCCGGCGTTATCCGATCGGCGTCCCTGACCATCCGCAGCGGACTGTGCGGCATTCTTTCCGGCATTTTCTGATGATATCACATCAATAAACTCACGTTCACGCTCTCTCTGACTCTGCTTTCTCAAGCGGAATGCACATATATTTTCTAAATAGTCCGCCATATACATCTTCACGGCATTGACCTTATACGGCTCATCGGACAATCGTATGATAACCGATAAAAGCACAATTTCTCCAATACCTGCCGCAAGGTACTGGTATACCGCTTCTGTCATCCCAAAAGAGCTGTATTCAAGCCATGCCCCTATTGTTGCCAATATGCCGGCGAACCAGACAGACAGAACTTCAATCTGCCTCCATGTGTGAATACGGAATAAAAAACCTCTGTATTCATATATGTATTTTTCCACAAACGCATCAATATTTTCCACGGAATCATGGATCATACATGCGTGTTCATATTTTGCTCTCACAAGCTTTATCAGTCTATGCGTACTTTTCGGCATATTTCCCGCCGCTTTTACCAGTCTGCGCAAGGTGGCATGGTTGATGATCTTTGCCAGAATCCCAAGCACTCCGATACCTGCCATCAAATAGACGATGATACCCGTATCTGCTGCTAATCCCTCTAACATAGTGAACCCTCCTGTTTGTTTTATTATTTGTGGACATTATAGAACATCCGCCGGAGGTTGTCCGCAAAAACCGTTCTACATATTTCTACATTCAGAGTATCAATTCCATATGGATTTTCTGCGGTATCTTTTTCATTCATATCTTCATAATAAACTTAGAAATATTTCCGCTAAGCGTTCGAAAAGACCGCTCTTTCAGAAATTCTGACTGCCTCTCACCTCCTTGTGAAATGTCGCATCCGGGCATATATTTGCAGATCATGACGCACAAAAATTTGTGTTTTCTCTTCTGCTCTGGTATAATTCTTCTTGATCAAGGAGGGAAATAAATATGGATTATAAGCCAGCCGGAGTCTGTTCAAAGCAGATCCATTTTGACATCGTAGATAATAAGGTAACAAATGTGTCTTTCCGCGGAGGATGCAATGGAAATCTCCAAGGCATCTCCCGTCTGATCGAAGGAATGGATGTAAACGAAGCGATCTCCCGCATCGAAGGGATCAAGTGCGGATTTAAGGCTACGTCCTGTCCGGATCAGCTCGCTCAGGCATTAAAAGAGGCAGTCGGGAAATAACCGGCCGCCCTTTTTATAGTTATGAAGTTTTCATTAAAGTTATATTTTAGAAATATATCTTGATAAGTTATAGAACAATGATATAGAATAAAAATAAAAAAATTCTCCTTTCAGCTCTGAGAGCAGCCGCCATATGTACCGCCATGATTTGTGGTGTTTCTCGGAACAGGTTTCTCAAATTTTTAAAATTTATTTTTTTATGGTTTCCGTGGCGTTGTTCCGGCGGCTGCTCTCAGAGCTGAAAGGAGGGCGCTGTTAAATTATATGCTTGTTATGGGACTAATATGCCATCTGTAACAGAAGCAGTCTCATCAAACGGATATGAATCTCCGGCAAGATGATTTGCCCTGACTCTGTAATAATATCCCCTGTCCACAGTGATTGTCTTCGCTGTGGACATATAGTAGTCGTTTTCCTCTTCTACCATCCAGGCGTCAACCTGGCCCCATGCGTCTACATCTTCCATATAGCGCTCTACATATACAATAGTTGCCATATACTTTACTTCTGTATTTGCTGTAGTTGAAGCATATGCATACACGCGGTTTCTTCCGGCCTTGGAAATGGAACACTCTCCGTCCATCAGGTAAACGCCTCTTGTCCTTGAGCTGGAATATCCCGTAGATGTCTCATCCGTAGTAAGATACGACCCATCCACCATCTTCTCATCGGATGCCTTTACATTGACAATAGATACACTCATGATCATACAAAAAACCATTAAACAACTTGTGATCGAAATAATACGTTTTTTCATCTTTTCTCGTTCCTTTATCTATTTTGCTTTATCAGCGCTTCTATAAAGTAAACAATCATGACAGAAAAAACTTACGCGATATTTTTATAAAATGTCAAATTTTCCAAAATTTTATCAAATTCTTTCCTATCCATCTCACCTTTCAGCTCATACTGTGCATCCATATATTCAAATTCCGCAATATATCTGTATGACTTTTGATCCTCAATCTGATACTCCTTTACTTGAATTGTAATCCCCTGGGATGTCTGTATCTCATATTGATCAGTAATCTTATCCGGCTCTATCTGTCCGAAAGAAGAGTCCGTATCATTCATATACATTGTATATTTTATTATTTGTTCATTATATACATATAAGAGAACCGCTTTTTTCTGGTCCTGATCCAATTCATATTTTTCCAAATACATCTCTGCAGGGATATATACTAACCTTACCGGTGAAATTCCTAACTCCTCCCTTATTTCTTTATATATCTGTACTTCATCAAGATCCTCTGTCTCTTGTACCTCCATATTTTCCACGTTTATAAATGTTGCTTTCTCCTCTCCCGCGATCCTGTCCCACAGCACCTTCCAGTATGACTTGCTTCCGACACTTGTTATCGCGCTCCCGAATACGAGAACCAGCACAGCGGCCAGAGCGGCGGCAATATAGCGCCTCTTCTTTCTGCGGTATACCTTCTTTCTCTTTTTGTCGTACTCATATTCTTGTATCTTATTAAAAAGAGAAGCTTCCATATCATCTGAGACCTTGATGGCCTCAAGATCTTCCCTTTCCGTAACTTCTTTTTCAATCTGTGCGGCTTTTCTGTCAACTTCTTCTTTTAGCGATAATCTTTTGAGTTTTGTCATTCTCTGCACCTTTTTCTGTCCTATATTTTTCCTTGACATTTCACCAAATAAGGTTAAGATGAAATTAGTTTAGTCTGAATTTCTGGAGGTTACTTTTTTATGAAACGAATCATTCTTACCGGCGGTGGTACTGCCGGACATGTTACGCCTAATATCGCCCTGATACCCAGACTCCTGGAACTGGGATATGACATTCAATATATTGGTTCATATAACGGCATCGAAAAGGATCTTATTGAACCTTTTGGGATTCCTTACCACGGGATATCCTCCGGAAAACTGCGCCGCTATTTCAGCGTACAGAACTTCACAGATCCGTTCCGCGTAGTTAAAGGCTTCGGTGAAGCACGCAAACTTATCAGGGACTTAAAACCTGATGTGATCTTCTCAAAGGGCGGCTTCGTATCCGTACCTGTCGTTCTTGCCGGAAAACGGTGCAAAGTTCCTGTGATCATTCACGAATCTGACATGACCCCTGGCCTTGCAAACAAAATCGCGATCCCTTCGGCAACGAAAGTCTGCTGCAACTTTCCCGAAACGCTGGGTTCTCTCCCGGAAGGTAAGGCTGTGCTCACCGGTTCTCCCATTCGTCAGGAGCTTCTCTCCGGGAATAAAATCGCCGCTCTGGATATGTGTGGATTCTCCGCGGATAAACCTGTCATCCTTGTAATCGGCGGAAGTCTTGGCTCGGTAGTGGTCAACAATGCAGTACGCCGGAGTCTTCCGGAACTTTTAAAAGATTTCCAGATTATCCACCTGTGCGGAAAGGGCAAGACCGACGACTCTCTGAAAGATACTAAAGGTTACTGCCAGTTTGAATATATCAAAAATGAACTCCGTGACATTTTCGCCCTCGCAGACATTGTGATCTCAAGAGCCGGAGCTAATGCGATCTGCGAACTATTAGCACTTCGTAAACCGAATCTTCTGATCCCGCTCTCAGCAAAAGCAAGCCGCGGAGATCAAATCCTTAATGCGCGTTCTTTTGAGCGTCAGGGCTTTAGTATGGTCCTTGAAGAGGAAGAGCTCTCTGAAAAAACTCTTGTCCCGGCTGTTCATACGCTTTACGAGGAACGAGGCGCTTTCATTGACGCTATGAGAGATTCCGGTCAGCAGGATTCTATTGATACGATCATCTCTTTGATCGGGGAGGCTTCCGGCGAAACGGCCGGACAATAAACAAAATACATCCTTTTTAACAGGCGCTTTTTATCAGCGCCTGTTTTATTCTTTCCGTTTCATCTCCTCGTATTCCGCGCCATATGTATTCTTAATCCACTTCTTTGCTCTGTGCAGCATGCTATGAAGAACTCCCAGACTTATATTCATCATCTCTGCTGCTTGCGCCTGAGGTATTTCCATATAGTAAACGAGGATAATCGCCTCATGCCATCTCGAATTCTTTTCCAACAGTCCTTCAAGAATACGCTCATGAAATTCGCCTCTTTTCAGATTCAGTTCGCTTTCCATGTATTCTGCTTCAGCGCTTGGACCGACTGATTCATTTTCACTGCGTATCTCATTGCCGTCTGTCAATATCTCACGTTTGCGCTTCTTGTTAAGATTAAACGCGGAACGTTGAGCAGTCGTATACAGCCACGCAGGGATATTTCCGGTTTTAAGCTTTTCAAAATCTGTATAAAGTTTCAGAAATGTCTCCTGAGTTATGTCTTGTGACGCATCGTAATTGTCACCTGAATTGATGTATGCCGTTTTCAGGACGAGATTTTTATACTTCTCATAGATCTCGTTAAATTCACGATTACCTGTCCACATAATATCTCCGGTTTATTTCATTTTTTCTAATATCTCGTTTTTATCTGTATCCGTAAGTTCTCCCATATGCCAGCCGAGCCTCACCTTATCGCCCTTGTAGCGCGGAATCATATGCATATGGAAGTGAAATACCGTCTGCCCTGCACACTCTTCATTGTTCTGTACGATGTTATATCCGTCACATTCAAGAACGTCTGTCATCTTACTGATCATCTTTTTCGCAAGCGGCAGAACTTTTGCCGCTTTCTCGTCATCCAGGTCATACAGATTCCTGTAATGCTCCTTCGGGATAAGCAGCGCATGTCCTTTTGATGCCGGTCCAAGATCAAGGATCACTCGGAAGTCGTCATCTTCATAAAGCGTTGCTGATGGAATCTCACCTGCCGCGATCTTACAGAATATACAATCTTTTTCTTTCATAATAATCCCTCTTTCCTTCCGATTATTTTATGATAGTAGTATAGACCATTTTCTGGAAAAATAGAAGCCCGGTCTTGTCGAAAGCTGTCTTATTGATTCTATTGAAGCCATATAACTGCCGTGCTAGACTAAGTAATAAGAAAATGATCTTCTGACGGATCTAAAGGAAAGCGAGGGCTTGCCATGCTGAGCAACATAGATATCAATAAAATGAACCAACTGATGGAAGAAAATAAAGATGTCAAACACATTATCTCCCAGCTTTTAGAGAACCATCACACAGCGGTTTCCATGATCGCCCACGAAATACGAAATCCTATGACACTGGTCTCTTCTTCGCTTCAGATAATGGAAAAGCAGCATCCCGAAGTACGGAGTTTCCACAACTGGGATCAGACTATGGAAGATATGAAGTTTATGTGCAGCCTGTTAAACGACCTTTCTTCCTTTAACAACAGTTCGACACTCCATTACTCCGTATTTTCTATCGGCCAGCTTCTCAAAAATATAGCGGTATCCTTTGCTATCACTCTGGATGCGAGGAATTATAAAATTGAATTTTCTTCTAAAATCTCACCCGAAATAGCAGATTTTACAGGAGATAAGATCAAACTTGAAGAAGTGGTCTTAAATCTTTTAAAAAATGCAAGAGAAGCTACAAACGGTACAGGACATATTTTTCTTTCCGCTGAAAAAATCAAAGACAATATTGTTATCCGGTGTGCAGACGACGGATGTGGAATCCCCAGAGATATTATGGGAACCATATTCGATCCCTTTGTGACATACAAAGAAAACGGAACCGGACTGGGGCTTTCATCGGCAAAGCGGATCATCGAAGCCCACGGAGGAACGATCCGGGCTGAATCATCTGCTGAGACAGGAACTATATTCACTGTCACTCTTCCGGACTGATGCAACATGTTTTCCGCCGGTAGAGTATGGCAGCAAGAAGAACTCCGCATACAAGTCCGCCTATGTGTGCCCAGTTATCCACTCCGCTGCTCGTCAGACCAAAATAGAGGCTCAGTGCCACCATAAATGCCATCCCTCTGCCGGACAGTCTCCCCAGCCGTCCTCTGTTGGCGATCACTACATAGAGCAGTGCGCCCATAAGTCCGAATATTGCTCCGGACGCTCCCGCAGAGACAGCATATTCCTGTGTCTGTATCCCGTGATACAGGGATATAATATTCCCACCGATTCCGCTGAGCAAATAGATCAGGGTAAAGCGTATCTTCCCGATCTCTATTTCTAAATTCCATCCCAGAGCGCCGAGCAGCACCATGTTATTTAAGAGATGATCAATGCCAAAATGTAAAAATATACTGGTAACGATTCGGTAAAATTCATGTTCCTGGACAACAAGCGGCTCGTATGCCGCCCCATGCTCCAGCATAAACAGCGTGTCTTCTGTATTCCCCAATACAGACAGAACTAAAAACACAGCTACATTTATAAAGATCAATATGGCCGTACACATAGCCTCCGTCTTTTCTCTCACAATAAATCACCTTTCTCTTTTATGATCTATTTTTATTATAAATGTCACTTCGTTTCCTGTCCATCCATTTCCGTGATAAGATCCTGCCACTGCCCCCATCTTCCCCTCTTGATCCTCCTGTTTTTCCCATTTTCTATTTTTTCTTCTCCGTTATTTTCTCTGTCATCTTCTTCGACTGCACAAAAGACTGCACCCTCTGACAATGTACTGCTCTCATCAATTCTTTCTTTTTGTTCTTTTTCTCTGCGTACAAACTGTTCGTCCCGGTATGCTTCTAATATTTTTCCGAGGTCATAACTGTCCTTGAATGTTTCTCTGTGAAGCTTGTAAATCAGAAAAATGCCCTCTGTATCCCTGTGATCCAGCTTCCTGATAAAATATTCTGTCAGCTCATGAAACGAAACACAGAGAGATTTCTTATTTACCGGGTCTGTCCGGGGAAGGTAACAAAAGCGGTACATTCCGTCTCTGACAAAAATAAACTCGGGCGCAAGGAGAATCTGATCGGGTTCAAGCAGGTATTCCCTCACTTCTTTGACTGCTGCCATCAACTGGATCGTAAACTGCTCTACATCATCTTTCTTCATCTCCTGTCTGCTGTATTCTTTTTCCATACTCACAAAATCTCTCGTATGAAAGCTATATCTGCTCTGTCCGTTCCTGCCGCTCCCTGTTACTTTAAGCAGGCTGCCAATCGTATTGCGCTCCAGCATCTGCATCTGGTAGTCTTCTTTATATGGGATCTCCAGATCTACATGGAGAACTGCTTTTTCCCATTTATTCTCATACGTTATTTTCATGTGATCCGCTCCATTTGTCTGATTTTCTTCTCAGGTCTGGCAATAACCGCTCTCTGGCATACATTGAGCCTCATAAATGATCTTCGGGCTTTTGCTGTCACTGTGACCGTTTGTTTTCCCGGTTTGACCGACACATCGACATCTGTCATATAGATCAATTTTCCTTTTGTCCGGTCATAAAAAAATCCTTCTAAATCATAATCGACTGTTTTATTTCTATTCTCCTGCGCTCCAAGTACCGCTGTCTCCGCTGCCGCCCCGTTTATGACTGCTTTATCATGATAATAGAACACTGTATGCATAAGGATCACAAACAATCCCAAAAACAAAGGCATGATGTAAGACATCTCCACCACTGAACTTCCCTTTACCCATTTTTTCTTAATATCCTCCAAGCAACATCCCTCCTATATATGCTGCTGTCAGAAAAGGAACAAACGGAAATGAACATTTTCTGTTAAACCGCGTCTTTACAAGCATAGCCGCAGAAAAAAATGCCGCCATGGAGAATGCACCCATGAGCAGATAAAGAATCTCCCAAAATCCAAGAAAGATGCCCATGATCAGGATCAGGATACTGTCCCCATACCCCAGAGCCTCCCCTGTTATCCTGCTGATTAAGAGAAAGATCATTCCTACTGCGCCGCCTGACGCCAGAACTCCCGGTGAGATTTCCCTGCCGCAGAAACTTTGTATAATAATAAAAAGCATTCCGCACAGAAGGAATAAAAGGGAGAGCCTTCTTTTCCTGATATCCATTACCGCAAGAATTCCCATATATCCTGCAAACAACACCTGACATAAAATCCATCGGTTATCTTCTATAAATCCTACTGTTATCCCTATTCTGAACATCTGGAACATCCTCCTAACCCTCCGGCCTCTGATTGACGTAAGGCATGTATTGTCCTTTTTAATCCACTGCAGCTCAGGGAATTATGATATTTCCCGCCATCTTCTGTAATATAAACTCCCGCCATCGCCGAACCATAGACACATTTTTCACACGCATGATACCTCCCGCCGTTTCCGTTGCGAAGATCCGACAACCCGGAGTAAGGGACATACCGGATAGAAAGCCGCAGATAAGAACATTGATAATCCTTATGATAAACTGATCCGTTATCCGTCACATAGACGATGTCCGAACCCGCTCCACCTGAGCCCCCCGCCATATTCCTTTTGTACCCTCTCCACCCGCTCAGCTTAAAAGCCTCCTCCTGTTTTGCGGACAGATTTCCAAATAAAGGGAGCGGAAGCTCTACCTGATAAGAAACCTTTATATTGATTTCCCCTGTGTTTACAGACATATAAGATCCATTGCAGGATATCCCCGAACTTCTTAAGATACTTCTGCCGACCCGCTCCGTTCCTATTAAGGATATAATATCTGATTTTAGCTTCACTGTATTAAGAACGGGAAGGATTGCCGTGTTTTCCGCAGCACTTTTTGCAGCGCTCTGCGCGGCGTTTATTATACTGATCCGTATACTCTGCATCTCGATCATCCATATAAGGCACAGCGCTGCAAAGAGAAAAAGCGGTATTCCGAACGCTGCCTCGATAGTGACGCTTCCTTTTTGTGTTATCTCCGGTGCAGATGCCCTTTTTAATTTCATTAGGGATTTATCTTTATTCGTTCGCATTATCATCGCAGCCGATCTTCCTTTCTTTTTAAAACCGTGGTATACATGTTCAATAGTTCCGCAAGAGGGATAAGCGGATAAAAGGGCATCTGCACCGGAGATAACTAAATATATCTGCTGTTTTAGCAGTTGTCACTCATATCCGAAACAGACGGGATATGTATATTTCAGTTCTTCAAACAACATGGCAACATTTTTCATCTCTATTTTCGTGACACACTGATCCGCCCGGAAATTATCCAGACCATGTTCACTTGCAAGGTTTTCCTCAATACGGTCCAAAGACCGCATTGTTACTTCATCTGAATCTCCCAGAAACAAGAAAATCCTAAGATAATCTTTGTAGGAAATTCCTTCCTGCTCATCTGTTCCCTGAAGCTGCTCGGCTCCGCCTCTCAGGGTAAGGAGCTCTGAAAGAGAAAGACTCCAGTTTTCTTTTGTCTTGACCAAAGGCGCTTTCCCTCCCGAAAGGAGCGTTCTGATATCAGCCACACTCTCTCCTGTCACCCATGCCAGCAGAATAAGCTGTTTTAATACTTCCATCCCTTCCGGTATCAGAAGAATAATCGAGATGGTAAGCGCAAGGGCCTCAGCCTCAGCCTGCTTCTCTGAATCTCCCTGTAGATATACATAATTTAGGGCCATCCGTATAAAAAACAGTTTCAGAAGTACAGACTCAAGGTTCTCTTTATCAGACTCCTTACCTGTCAAGATATACTCAACCTCATAGGACAGCGACCGGTTTTTCTCCTCACCGCCCGCCGCGTTGATGAAGCTGTCCAGAACATACTCATTAAACAAAAGCTTTTCGCTGATCCCATCCATTGCCTGCCGTGCGGGGAAATTCCCGTTTCCCTTATGGAGCCCGCGTCTGGAGGACTGTCTGTCAGGAGATATAGATTTTCCTGAGAGTTCCATATCCTTTGGCATGACAACAGAAAGTATCCCCGCGTTTTCAATCTGCTCCACACAGGTAAACGGACTTCCTTCTAAGGTCCCTGTTGATTCTTTCAGATCTTCTAGCTCCTCCAGCATAGTTTCTTCTTTTTTCTCGATCTGCTCCGCCTGTATCTCCTGCTCTTTCCACTCACCCGTCAGCCCTGTGAAGTCCCGGATCAGCCCGATGCCATATGTCTCCTCCATATATGTCAATACCTGTTCGCGAAAGGCCTGTCCGTCGTTGTCGGTAAGAAACTGTATGCCTGTGACTTCATGATCTGTTCCATCTCCTCCATAGTAATGCATCCTCCCAATTATCTTTTCCTGGGAAAACCCGCCTGATCCGTAACTTCCGTCGATTGCGAAAACATGGTAATCCTCAAAAAGCTGTATCTGATATTCTCCAAATACAGAGAACACTGCCCTGTCCGTGGCAAGTCGGCTCAAGTTTTTTGATATATGGATGACCGTTATCTGAAGTATTCCTAATACAAAGGAGACCACAAGCACAAACACAAGACTTAAAAATACGGTGATCTCGGCTTTTTTCATATCAGATACCAGAACTCTCCGATGTGATCTTGTCGAAGATGGTGTTTATCAGATTGATGAGCTGGCTCTTGAAAATCAAAAGTAATGCGATGACAATAACAAGGATAAGCACAAGCTCAATCACCGTAATTCCGGACACATATCTGTAGCGGAAAATAAAATTTTTGAAACCCATTCCTATAGACGCGGCTTTATTCTTTGCCCTGACTGCTATTTTCTTCATAATCTTTATCCTCCTTTGTGAAAATTTATTGCTGTGTTTTCTTTTATCAACTTCAAATACTTACATTTGAATAGAAAAAAACGACGGAACTATCACCATTGCAAAAACGATGATAAGCATAAGGAACAAAGGGATCATCAGTTTTGTTCCTGCTTCCTCTCCTATTTTCTTTGCCAGGTTCTTACGTTCCTCAAACGCGTCCTCCGCTTCCCTTCCAAGAAATTCTGTCAGCCCTTTTGTTCCTTTTCTAAGATTTTGCGACAGCATCATACCAAACTTTCTATATGCGGATATACCGCATCTGGTTCCGTAATTTTCATAGCATTCTCCTTCTGCCGCTCCGCTCTGCATCCGGTACATCGCAGACACCATCTCTTCATACGCCTTTCTTTTTCCCTTTTCTTCTCCTGTCTTTTTTTTATTTTCATAATCCTGTGCGATACAAAACCAGGCTCTTCGTATCGTCATGCCGGCCCGGATATACAGGTTAAACCTGTTGATGATCCTTGGATAATCAAGCTTCATCTGGCGGATGGATTTTTTCTCGGTCTCTTTCTTCCTCTGTGATTCAGATACTACCATCATACATGCCGCTCCGATCCCCAGTACAAGAAGTGCTGCTGCCCTCGTCTCCGTACCGTAGCGCCACTGTATCTCCTGGCCGTCTATGCTGTCCGGGAGTACAAGGTACTCCTGAGACTTTGTCTTTTCATCTGATTGGGAGATCGCCTGATCAAGCTCCACCATGATCCTATCTTCCCGGCTCTTTACAGGTGGGAATATTCTGGCATAAAATTCGCGAATCTCCTGATCTTCCCCGTAACTCAATATTGCCGTCAGCCTGACAGTTGTCCCTTCCGCGGTCAGCATTTCCTCCCTGAGATTCCCCTGTATATCCATAACATCGTATCTGTCCAGCTCCCAGGAAACACTTATCCCACTGTCTGGAAATTCTGTAATAAGATCCAGATCATATCTCACTTCATCAAGACTTTCATTTTCTCCAAGTATGTATGTTTCCAGCTTTTCCCCGGCGCGTGCGAACACCTGGTTCATCTCTGTGGATGTATACTCCCTGCCTGTAACAGAGATATTGATGTTTTCCTCTTCTTTATCTTCTCCTATCAGGACTTTCATTTCCTGGACCGTATCTTCTCCGTACTCTCCTCTTTTCAGCACCGGCTGCCCGTCTTTATTTGTCCTTACACTCCTCTGATTGTCCGAAATATACAGACAGGCAGTACATAAGACAGATACAAGCGCGATCACCCCGGCTTTTATATACACCGGATGCTCTTTTATTTTGTTTTTTAATTTTTTCATCCTTTATACCTCTATACGGACAATTCTTCTTCCCAAACTATAAGCCGCCATATACACGCACACACAGATTGTCATAACGGTCTCGCCTGCCGGATTTCCATACAAAACACTCAGAAATTCCCCAAAGGTCAGTTTCATATATAAGATAATCGTAAACGGCACAGCGCACATAATGTTAAATTCCAGCTTCTCGGATGCAATCATCGTCTGTATCTCCTTTTCTGTTTCTATCTTTTCACTGATAATCCTGACCGCGTTCCGTATAATAGAGATGCTGTCGCCGCCGCTTCTTTTAGCCGCTGCAAACACATTAACAAAATCCTCCACATCCTCCTGTCCCGTCCGCTCAGCGAACGTTGAAAGCACGCTTTCCACCGGCATCTTCATATCAAGCTGATGACACATCGTATCATATTCTTTTCTGATACGCGCATCTTTTTCATACATGGACGAGATATCTTTTCCTGCCTCCCGAATTGCATTTTCAACCGAATATCCTGTTTTAAGCGCGGCCGCTATTGCCTGAATACTGTCCCTGAACTGCTCCCTGAATTGTTGTTCCTTTTTCTTAGATATATCTTCAATCCAGTT
>ERZ1643249.1879-NODE-1879-length-20334-cov-9.187485_pt1 | contig 20334 bp, 24 predicted proteins | sample MGYA00579263_ERZ1643249 | MGnify/ENA primary metagenome ERZ1643249 (study PRJEB29033, sample SAMEA4952264) | chicken gut metagenome | biome: Broiler Chicken; feature: Gastrointestinal Tract; material: Caecum | place: Ireland | collected 2018 | study: Broiler... | reverse complement strand
GTTTTTCAATTATTATTAATTGAATTTTTGGTCCACTTTTAGTTTATCAAAAACAGCCTGTTTATTATTTACATATTCTGGTTCACTCATAAATTAACACCTCTTTTAATTTATGTGTACGGCCTTGCATTATAATATTTACCGCGCACAATTAATTTTGTAAAGTATTTTTTAACTTTTTATTTATAAATTTCAAATTAAATTCTTATTTAGCTATATATTTGTTTTTTAAGTTGGTAAAATTTTTTATTTTTTCCTTTTCGATTTTTATACCATCAATTTCTTTATCAAAAGTTAATACATTTATTCCTAATGTTTCTATCTTCTTTATATGATTTCTAAAAGTAACTTCACTATACCTTTTACACCAATATTTCTTTGCCTTTGAAAAACCTTTTTGATTTATAAGTATTAATAATTGTCGTAATTTATTTTTTGTGCTTTTTCTTATTTTTTCATTTTTTTCTAAAATATCTAAGGCAATATCTATTCTAAAAAAGTCATTTTCTCCAAATATTCTTTTTATTGGTTTACTATATATTTCTGTTGTTACTTTTTCATTATAATAAGTTTCTAATTTTTTATCTGGCATTTTTCCACTACTTTTGTTTGTATTTAATTTAAGATTTTTAGCTTTAACTTCTGTTCTAAATACATTTTCAAATCTTTTCTCATCTTCTTCTGTGGCTTTACCATTTTTTCTTTTATTTTTAATCTCTCTGTCCTTATTATATAAGCATATCTCCATATAACTATTTATTTCTGCTTCTTCTTTACTCATTAACATATCAGCTTTTATCCTCCTTTTTTTCTAACAATTCATCTTGTATTGATATAAAATTCTGAATATTATTATTTTTTCTAACTGCTAAATATTTGAATATATATCCTTTTTCTTCATCATCTATGATTCTTTTTTTATACGTATAAAAATTCTCTGGTGCTTTTTTTAAAATATTTTTTATAATACTGTATTCTTCTTTGTCTTCATACTTATAATCACAATGAATGTCTATCCTATTAACAACTAATTGATTTAATTCTGATGGTTCTAATTTAAAATATTCAACAATTGTATTTGAAACATTAAACTGAATTTCCTCTGCTGTATATTTTTCTACTTTATTATTTGGAAGCATTATAGTTAAACTTTGCCAATTTTCATTATATGTAAATACATAACCATCATACTTTCCATGCCAATATATTGGCAAAATCTCTCTTTTTCTTTTACCTAACATTCTGCTTATTAAAATTCTATTTTCTGTACATAAGTTTCTGTATCTGATTTCTTTTTCTCTGTTTTGTCTATCTTTCTCATACAATACCATTTTTTTCATTATTTTTGATTGTATACTGTATATATAACTCCAGTTTAATCTGTTTCTATATTCATTTTCATATCTTCTAAATGTCATTGTTAATGACATTGTATCTACATTAAACATTATTTATCTCACCTCATATCATAAACAATTAAAATTACCAACAATTTTTATTACAATATAATTTTATATTTCCTATTTTCTTTCTAAAATAATACTTAGTTAACAGCCTCTCCTTATTTTGAATGATATATATTATATTATTTAATTATTGACCTTATATAAATTTATGATATAATAAAGTTAATGATAGATTAACTTTACTATATCTATTAAGGTATTATGTAAGAGTTGTTAAGTTTGCATATCTCAACTCTTACTTTTTTCTTCTTCATGTTTTACTTCTTCTTTTAGCATGTCTATATATACTTTTATTGTCATGCCAAAAATCTTTCCATTTGGATAATATCTTCTTAAGGTATGATATAATACTGCTTCTCCAGAATTTTTTAATTGTCTTTTATGAATAGGTTTTAACCTTTCATATTCCATCCTTCTGCCTTCTTCTAATGTTATTTTCATTATTATCCCTCCTTTCTGATGTTTTTAGTTAAAATAAAAAGAGAAACATCAAAATCATATAGTTCTAACTATGCCTTTTAGCAAATATAAAACTACTTGACTTCGTTGTTTCTCTAATAGGTATCTTCTCTGACTTTCACAGTTATTGAGTAGTAGGGTGGTCATTTTGCCTTCCCACAACATTTCTCTTATTTAATTTTAACTGTGCCTTAGCTTATCGCGTTTATTTCAAGTTGTCAACACTTTTTTTAATTTCTTTTTTGGGATTTTATAATCTAAGTCTTAAAACGCTTTAGTCAAGCCTATTTGCTTTTATAAACTTTTTTATTTATTTTTTATGCTAATTATTAGTCTTATTTTTTGCTAAAATTAATTCTCTTTTTTTGCTTATTCCATGTCCTAATCTATATTTGGTTGTTCTTTCCATCTTATTCTTATTCTTGCATTTATCCATTTGTTATATTTACTTGTAACTTCATCAACATATTTCCAACTTATACAATTTATAGAATTTAAACTGTCTTCAATTGGCAACTTTATATCGCCTTTAAAGTTTCTGTTTGATGCTCTTACTTTTTCATATCTTTTAATGCTAGAACATTCTTTGTATAAGGTTGATACATTAACTTCAAATTCATCTACTTCTAATTTATTATGTATTGCTAATAATGTCTTATAAATCCAGTAGATATGTTGTTCTTTGTGAAAGTGTAATATTTTTGATGGCATATATGAATAAACACCTTCATCTTTTAATAACTCATACAGTTCTTTACTCATAACAAAATGTATCCTATCTTTTACTATTGAAGTCTCTTTATTACAAATTCTGAATTGTATATAACTACCTTCTGTTGTTCTATACATTATTTTTATGTTTCTTAATATACTCAGATAATTCTTTATTTCCTTTTTTAAATCATTCTTAGCATAATTACCTTTTCTATCAAATAATTTTATTAAATCGTCTATGTTTAAATCTACATCTTGTTTTACAAATCTATCTTCTGAATATCTAATATTTATAGCTTCCAGTAATTTGACACAATTGTAATTTACTCTGCCATCCTCTTTTAAATACTTGTTATTAATTTTCTTTATCAATTCAGCAAAGTTTTCTATCTGTAGAATAAAAGAACTGCCTCTATCAAATAAAAATTTCTCTTTCCTTGCATTTTCTGCTTTATCTATATAGTTGTATGGTTCTACTAATAACTTTGTTATATTGTCTATTATTTCATTTTGTTTATATATCAAGTCATCACTAAATAAACTTCTTAATACAGCTTCTAATACATTAACACAAATAGAATTTCCTGCTTGCTTGTACAATTGAGAATTTCTACATACTTTAGATGCTTTATCAAAATCCTCATCATCAAATCCCATTAATCTCCAACATTCTTTTGGTGTTAATATTCTATAACCTTCTTTGCATTTTATTTTTCCACTATTTCCACTAGTCTTTCCATAACTTGCTGTAATTGTAGGATATATATCTCCTTTTAAAACACTTCCTCCAAAAGCATAGTTAGCTCCAAAACCTTTAACTTTAGTTAATTCTTTTGGTGTAAGAACTACATCTGTACCATAATCATTAACTAAAAAATCTTTATATGTCTTATTTAGTTCTATCTCAATAGGAAACTTAAAACTTATTTTAACATCTTTTCTAATACTAATTGTGAATATTCTTTTCCTGTTTTGTGGAACACCATAATTCTTAGCATTTAAAACTTTATAATAATTTTTATATCCTAATTGTTCCATTATTTCTAAATACTTTTCAAAATTATGTATGTGCTTTTCATTAAGCAAGTTTTTAACATTTTCCCAAATAACAATCTTGGGTTTTAACTTATTCACTATTCTTAGTGTTTCATACATTAAACTACTTGCTGTTCCACTTTCTTCATCTCCACCTTCTTGTTTTCCGAGCCATACTGAAATTGGTACAAGGTGAACCGTGCATAATAAGGTCTACCTCAACATCTTTATCCCATTGCAAAATATCTTGTGGCTCAAAATTTGTATTATTAATTGCATTATAGGAATTCACAGCATGTTTATTAATTTCAACATAATCTATTACTTTAAATTCTATTCCTAACTTTTTTAATGCTTTTGTACAAGCACCTATTCCGCCGAACAGCTCTAAAACTCTTATCTCTTGCATTGTTCTAATCAACTCCTTCTAAAAATTCTGGATTCTTAGAACAATGTTGATTGCAATGTTACCTATAATGTTGTATAATCAATATGGTAACAATGCTTAAACAACATTGTTCCATATTGCCCAATTTCTAGTAGGAGAAGTTATAGGCAATTACTTGTAGGCAAGTACCAGTTTCCGAACGCCAATTCAAACTGGTATTTGTCATTTTATTTTTTTAATCTCATATATACATCATCTCCCTTTCAAATATCCTATTAGAAACTTGAACAGACATAGACACTTACATACTCAAATATAATCTTTAAGCAATAATTACTTTGTCCTTTTCTTCTAAAATAATTCCATTTCATTTTTCTATATATAATAACACCTTAATTAATTCATTGATGTAAACTCGTTGTTAAAAATATTTTTTCCTATATTTATTTAGATTTTATCAACATTTCTATTGAATATTTGTTAGTTTTATGTTATTATAATAGCTAGATAGAAATATCTGGTCGGTGGTGGATGTTGAAGTAAAGTGTAGTCTTATTTTGTGTAGTGAAGTACCTTTTTTATTAAAAAACAATAAAGGAGGGAAAACTTATGGAAGAAAATACACCAGAATATGAAAGAAACCTTGCAAAAGCTCGAGAACTTATTGAAAACTTAATGGTAACTAGAATAACTGTAGATGAAAAGACTGGCAAAGTAACCAAAACTACTTTTCCAGCTTTTATTAAACAACCTGATGGTAGCTATAAAGAAAACAAGTTGTTATAGGGTCTTTCTTATACAAATAAAGAGTTTAGTTTTTTGTTCTAAACTCTTTTTGTTTTTTAATTAAATTTAATTCAATATATGTTTGAGCACTTAAATTTTTGTTGATATTTTTATTTCTTGTTCTGCCTAATAATTTATAAGTCACATAAAATATTGAATTTTAAGATTTGTTGACATTTGTTAGACTAATAACTTTCCTTATTTTTTATAAATTATTATTCTGTATCTTTCATAGAAATATATTAATTCATAGAGATGTTTCTTTGTATAAATTAAAAAATTTCTATCTTGTTCTCTAATCTCATTACACTCATCATCACTTCTTCTTACATTAAAAATTCTAACTTTAACTTTTTTCTTATCTGTTTCTAAATAAAAGAACAAATCCTGTTCGTTATCAATAATTATTTTTTCATTAATATAATTACCTAATTGATACTTTTTACATATATTTTTAGAAATATTTTTTACACTTGTTACTAAATTAACTCTTTTATACAATTCTATGTATCGCTGCTCATCATACGGTATTACAACTTTCCTTATTCTAATTAATCTGTTTTTGGTGTTTTTTTCTAAATATTGCCTATCAAAGCCTAATTCTTTCAGTAAATAATATTCTAGTAATGTATTTAATATAACAGTAACAATACTTAATTCAGTTCCTTGTAATGCTTTATATTTTTTGCTTATATTATAATGTGTATAATAATGTCTTGTATCAGTAATAGATTGTGCAAAATATATAAAATTAATGCCTCTATTAAAGAATGACAATATATTTGAATTTAATATTAAATCAATTAATCTATTTCTTAAAATGATATAACTTGTATCATTTTGAGTTTTATCAAAAATGTATTCCAATAATTTAGGTTGTTTTTTACATTTTTCTTCTATTCTCTGTTTATATTCTTTTAAATCTTCTACTACAAATCTTGTATGATAAAATTCTAATGCTTGAACAACATTTAGAAATTCTTGTTCTTCTCCTATATCATATTCAAATTTTTTATTATACAATTCTATTATTGGTTTTAAATCTTCATATTTCTTAAACCAATTATCTAGTCCATCTACTTCAACTATACTTTTTAAATCACAGATAAATTTATTATCTCTTTTAATCAATTCTATATTGTTAAAATCACTTTCTTCTTCTTTAGAATAATAAATTCTATATGGATTAAGTACTCTTTTGTTGATTTGATGAATCTTATAAAATGATGAATTTTTAAATCCCTCTATCTGAGCTATTTCTACTTTTAAATTTGTAGACATTTCTATTAATTGTATAATCTGATTTAAATTACTCATAATATTTTTAAAATTTTCTACTCTTTTGTATGTTAGCTCTACTACCATGTATTGTTCAAATATTACTTTCTCTGATTTCATTACATGTTCATGTTTTCCAAGCACTGGTATAAATTCTACCTTTATATTATCGCTTATTTTATATTGAACTATATTTTTGAACTGATATTTTATATTAATAGGTTTCTTTTTTGTAATATTTTTTAATGATGAAGAAAATCCATATAACTCACTCCATTCTAAAGAATTTGTAAGCCTTACTCTTAATTTATTAAATGTTACTTTTTCTGCTTTCTTAAACAATAAATTATATATACAGTATTTGCAGTCTATTAAAATTGTTGTTCTTCCTGATGCCCAATATGTATTTTTTCTTAAAGTAGTACAATCTAATAATGTTATTGGTATATTATCTAGATATGAAATACCATAAATTACATCTATACTTTCTGGAAAAGTATCTTCACTCCAAAAAGGGTCTTCTTCATCTATATAATATAATAACAACCTTATCATTTTTTTATTTTTTAAAATATGAATATCACCTTTATATTTTTTATTCTCTATATTCCATTCTCCACTTATTTTTATTTCTTCCATCTTTTTCTCCTATAGCTTAGTTTATTAATACTATATCAAAAAGCACTAGATTTCTCAATACTTATAAAAACAAAACGCAATACAATATCTATTTTATTGCGTTTTTATTAACTTGATTTTTTGTTGATATTTCAACGTTTTAACTGATTTGTAAATAAATTCATTTTAAAAAATGTACTAAAATGGGCTTACAGATTGCATTAAACGCGCTATAATCCAATAAAAGGAGGTATTTAAAATGAATTATGTTCAACCAATTAGAGATAAAGAAAAATTAGAGGAAATGAAAAATGAACTAAAGAAAAAAGGTACTAGAGATTATATGCTATTTTATACAGGCATAAATACAGGTCTTAGAATATCTGATTTGTTAAAATTAAATTATGATGATATTAGAAATAAAGATGGTAGTATAAAATCTCATATATCTATAATTGAAAAGAAAACAAAGAAACCTAAAATGTTTCCTCTTACAAATGGGCTTTTTAATGAACTTGAGAAATATACTAGAAATATGAAAATAGGGGAATATCTATTTAAAAGTCAAAAAGGCATCAATAGACCAATTAGTGCTTCTCAAGCATATAGAATTATTGTATCTGCTGGATTCAATGTTGGTCTTACTGAAATTGGCACACACACTATGCGAAAGACTTTTGGATATCATCATTATCAACAATATCATGATGTTGCTCTCTTGCAAACCATATTTAATCATAGTAGTCCCAGCATAACTTTAAGATACATTGGAATTGACCAAGATGAAATTGACAAAAGTTATTATAATTTTAGTTTATAAAATTATAAAGAGTAGACATTGTAAATCTACTCTTTAAAAATTGCTTTATACCTTTTTTATCTTAATTAGTGTATTAACCACACTAAACTTAAAAGAACTAAACAAAAAAGTACTATATAATAAGCAACATTACTTTAACATCCACCGCCTACCACATTATTATAAATAATGTATTATTAGTTTAACATAACCTTTTTATTCTGTCAATATTTTCAATAATATTTTGCCATTTTTAACTTATCTTATAGTATCAGTAGTTTATATTAATATTTCTTTGTTATTCATTATATTTACTTTTATTATTTTACAAAAATATAAATACCTATTTACTAATAAATATTAGTCCTTACTTTTCTATATCTACAAACTTACAATAGTCGTTAATATGTAATAATTTTGCTATACCAGTTTTACCATTATAGTTCTTTGCAATAATAACCTCTCTATTGTCATTAGTAGCCTGTTTATTATACACTTTATCTTTATATATAAGCATTATTACATCTGCATTACCAATCAATTTTTTATTTCCTATATCTATTATATATGGTCTTTTATTTTTTCTTTTTTCTATTTCTTGTGATAGTTCAAATGTTACTAAAATCGTTATATCAAGTTCTTTTGCTAGTCTTTTAAGTTTCATAATTATTTCTGTATCATCGTTTTTTATTAATTGTAAACTATCAATTACTATAAGTTCTATATTTTTCTCTAGTTTCATTTTTAGAGATTTTTCTTCTATCTCTTTAATCGATATATTAGATGTATCATCTATATATAAATCTAAGTTTAAGATTTGCTTGCATGTTCTAACAATACTGCTCCATTCTTCATTTGTTAAGTTTTCATTTGCTATTTTATCATATCTTATTAAACTTTTACTTGATAATATTCTATTAATTACTTGCTCTTTTGACTCTTTTAAACTAAACATTAATACTGGTGTATTTTGTTCTAGCAATACATTTGTTGCTATATTTAGTGCAAGATGACCTTTAAGCATACCGAGAGCAACTTCCAATAAATATTAGCTTATTTTTTTCTAAAGAAATAAATTTATCTAATTCTTTAAATCCTGTTTTCAATTTTTACTCCTTCTTATTCATTATTCTTTATTTTCCTAATTATTTTCTAATTTTTCTTTATATTCTCTTTTAAACTCTAATGTTTTTATATCTCTTTTTGTTAATCCTACTAATTCTAATCCTTTTGGTGTATAAAGATTTAATGAGACTTCATTTTCACTTTTTATGTACTCGTAGCCTTGTAAAAATAAGTCAATACTAATTTCTCCTTTTATTAAATTACTAACTGCTCTTAGTATTCTTTCATTTCCTTTTAACTCTCCATCAAAGAATTCCCAACCATCATAATCAAAAATATTATCCAAATATAATCTGCCTTCATCTGTTACTGAATATCCGGTTCCTTCCATATCAGAGGAATCATAACTTCCTCTATCTAATGCCTCTTGAAAATTATCTCTCCAAGTAATTAGATTATCTAAAACAAAAGTAAATCTTTTATTATCTAAAACATAGCCTTCAGAAAATGGAGTGTCAGAGGTTGAAATTAATAAATCTCCTTCTTTAAATGGCGTAGGAATATTTAAGCATATCATACTAATATCTAAATATTCACTTTCAAAATCATATATATTTACTAATTTTAAATTTCTATTTTCATCAAGCAAGTATTCTGCTCTAATTTCATATTCATTTTTAGTATTTGATATTTTTCTTTTTCTGATTGCGAAACTTAAAATTTCTTTTTCTTCATCTTCTTCTATATCTTTTTGTATTACATCTTTTACTTCTTTTAAAGTTTTATAAACATCTCTATACTCATTTTTTCCTTCAATGATTCCATTATCATATATATTTTTACAATAATAATTATATGTATAAATTACATCTTGTTCATCTGTTTTTAGTATATTTACTAAATTTTCTATTCTTTCTATTTCTCCTTGTACCATTTCTTTTACTGTATCATAATTTTCAGGTCTATATTTTTTAATTAGTTTCATATCAGGATAATCTGTTATTAATTCTTTATATGCAGATATTTTTTCATTAATAGACATCCTTTTATTCCTGTAAATTAGTACTGCTAATTCTAATGTATTAAATTGGTGATTGATTTTTCTACAATGTTCTTGTATCGCTTTCGAGTTTATTAAATTATAAGTATCCATATTATTTTCTAAATTTTATACTCTTCTAGTTTATTTGCTCCTTGTAAAGTTGTTTTCTTTCATCATAATTTCTATCTATAATAAATCCCCATTTTGTAAAGCCTTTCTTTTTTAAGTTTTTCTCTGTAAGTTCTTTTGAGTTTTCAGAAATAACATTATTTCTACTTGTCACAATTTCTACATATATTTTTTCTTGTTTCCAATAATTATTAAGAATTCTTGTAAATCCTTTTTTTATACTAATATAAATAGAAAATCCTTTAAAACTATGTTTTATATCTATTTCACTACTATTAGTTTTTTCTATTATATAGCCTTGTAAATCTTTTAGTAATTCAGCTAAATCTTTTTCATCTTTGCCAGCAACTAAAATGTATTGTGTATCTAATTTTTTTTCTTTTTCCATCTCTTTTGTCCTCCTATTCTTTTGTAAAACTTCTACATCTAAAATCATAGTTTAATTTGGTTGTTCCTATCTTGCTATTTTTATCATAAACATCTAAATCATACATATCTTCTTGTTGTTTATCTAAATTAACAATTATGGTTTTATCAACATATTTACTGATTTTATTTATATATTCAATATCTTGTTTTTCTAAATAGTTTAGTTGACATGTTTCTGCATTATATTTCTTTTCAACACTCATATTATATACTACTATAATTGGTATATTTAGTTTTTTGCTGATATTATCCATATCTTTAAATAGTTTAATTATTGCTTTTAAATATCTTTTTTTATCTATATATTGTGCATTTAGAGGATATATATCTAATACTACTAATGACTGTACAGTCTCTCTATCTGCATATACATTTGCAAAATCTGAAACTATCTTAGTAATCTTTTTTAGATTAAATAAGTTCATTCCTTGCTCTATTATAGTTGGTAATCTATTTGTAACCTCTATTAAATTAACTGCTGCTTGTCCTATTTGTCGTAATTCTTTATCTGTGTATTTATCTTTTAATGTCCATTTTTTATAATCTACATTACATTCATTTACTAATAGTCTTTTTATTAAATATTCTTTTTTGTGACTAACTACTTCTAATACTTCATATTTTTGTTTTAAACATACATTATTTGCAATATCTCCACTTAATATATCTGCTTTATTTCCAGTTAATAATATTATCCCTATTTGTTCCATATTTATTATTTTATCTAATACACTGATTCCAGTTTTCATTTTTTACTCCAATCTCAAAACTTTGCAAGATTAACAAAGCTATAATCTTTTTCTAAGTATATTAATTCTATTCTTCCTGTTTTTCCGTTTTTGTTTTTAGCAATTTCTATCTCTGCGATAGACTTTTTATCACATTCTTTATCATAGTAGTCATCTCTGTATAAAAGTAATACTATATCTAATTCTTTAACAAGGTCTTTCGAAAATTCAAAATCTGTTAATCTAGGTCTAGCATCTTGTCCTTTGCTAAATCTTTTATCTGGATTTTGTGATAACTGTGAAGTAATTAAAATAGGTATGTTTAATTCTGTTGATAATTCCTTTAAAGCATAAAACACATTTAATAAAATAGTATTAATATTATTTCTTTTGCAATTAATTTCTTTTAGTAATTTTATATAATCAATAATTACTAGACCAATATTCTTTTCTTGTTTTAATTTTTTGCACTTTTCTTTTATTTCTTCTATTGATATATTTGGATTATCTTTTATATAAATTTCCTTCATATTATCCTTGTCTTTATTATTAAATTCTAGCGTAGCTAAAAATCTTCTTGTAACTTCTTTCTTTGATAATTCTAAGCTAAATATTAAAACTGGTATTTTTTCTTCAGTTACAATATATTTTACAATATTTAATATTAAATTTGTCTTCCCCATACCTGGTCTTGATGCTAATAATATTAATTTTGAATTATTAAGGTTTCCCGTTAAATCATCTAAATCATAAAAACCTGTTAGTAGTTCATTTTTCTTTTGCTTCAAATCGTTTATATTTGAATCCATTTATTTATTTCTCCTACTTGATTTATTAATTGCTAGTATTGCAGCAATTTCAAGTTTATTGTACGATATTTTGTTCGCTTTTTCAAGTATATATAAAAAAGTTCACCATTTTTTTATTTTAGTGAACTTTATTATTATTACTGTTGACCTCTATTGCATCCTATCTTCGCTTCTATATATTTTTCACATTGTGGACAATAAATAGTTTCATTATGTATTTGTGGAAATTCACCATTAGCATCAAAAGTCCAGGTTATATAATCCTCATGTATTATATATCCACATTTTTCACATTTACCCTTCCAATACATTGTTGGCTGTGAGGAAATATTTTCTTTTAATATAGCATTACTAGCTGTGAATGTATATTTATATGTTACATTTTTGTTTGAATTACTTGTACTATTATTATTTATACTGCTACTATTACTTTTAATATTGTTTTCTATAGTACTACTGCTATTTGTATTTTCTGTTGTAGAACTTCCAACACTACTAACATCAATATTACATTGTTCTAATGCTTCCTCAAAACTATTTAAATCTGTAAAATATACTTTATCTCCTGTTTCATCTAATAACCAGTAGTCTGCTCCATCTGTACATACAATTCCTTCTGTGCCTTCTAAACTTGGATATTTTGCATATATTTGTTCCAATAAATCTCTGGTTGTTGTTTCTGCTGTTTCTCCATTTTCCTCTGATAATGTTAGATTCTTATCAAATATGTATGTAGCACCATTTGAACTTGTATATTTTAATGTTCCATCTTCTAGTATAATCATTGTTTCTGTATATGGTTCAAATGTTGATGGGTCCTCCACCATATCATAATATGTTACTGTTAACGTTATTATATTTCCTTCTATTTTATATGTACCATTATATGTTACACTTTCTGACATATCATATGTCATATTCATTACATAACTTGTTTCTGTATTAAAATTAATATATCCTGTAACACCATATTCAACACAATTATAATTCGTTCCTATTTCTATTTTTGCTTTCTCTTGTTGTTCTTCTACTATTTCATTTGTATTAATTTCCTCATTATTTTTATTTTTTAAAATTATTGCAACAACTATACATATAATTATTAAAACAACTACTATTATTGGTATAATTATTTTTAATTTATTTGATTCCTTTTTAGTTTCTGTACTTTTAACTTCTTTTGTTTCTTCTAGTGTAATATCTTTATCATTTTCAACTTTATTTACTTGTGTTCCACAATATGTACAAAAATTGTTTCCTTCTTTTATATCTTTTCCACATTTGCTACATTTCATAAATAAAATCCCCCTATTTTTATTACTCCTTGTTTAATTAATAAGTAAATCATAAAAATTATTACGAAAATAGTAATAAATACTATACCAATCTTTTCTTTCTTTGTATATTTAAAATCTTTAAGTTTTTTATTTTTGGTGGTTTGATTATTATTTTCTTTATCTTCTACAATTTTCATTCCACAGTTTGTACAAAAATTATTACCTTCTTTTATTTCCGCTCCACAGTTTTTACACATTACTTTATTTTGACTATTTTCCATATTATTCCTCCACATTTAGTTGTTCTTCCGCTTCTTCTAAAGTATTATAAGACCCAACTTTAGTATCTTCAAATTCTTGTTCATTAGAAGATGATGTATTAATAGTATATACATTATATTTTTTTACAGTTATATATGGTGGTCCATATAAATATTCTAGTGTCTGTCTTGAACTTTTATCAGAATAATCACCAAAAGCTAGTTTATATGTTTTTTCACTCATAGGATATTTGGGATTAAATTCAACAGATGTTTCATAGAAAGCTATATATTTTATCAATGCACTATCTTTTTCAAATAACAAAGTATAATCTAAATTTATATTTGCATTTGACACAACTTTTGCATATTCTGTTTTTATAAAATTTCTACTTTTCTCTATTCCTACAATATCACCAATTTCTTTCATCAAACTTTTAAAATCTTCTGATTCAATATTATTAAAACAATCTGTACCTTTATTTTGAATATATTTTACACATATATCTGCTATTTGGGGAGAAGTTTCTTTTGTATTACTGTTAGCAATTCCTTTTATTAAATATGAAAGTACAGTATTAGTCGTTAAACCTTCTACCTTATTTTCTTTCTTATTTACTAATAAAATTCCTGTGTTTTGCATATTAACACCATTAATTGTCACATCTACATTAGCTACTACCAATTTATTATAACCATCATATGTAATATCTTTAATTGCTAAAGCCTTTACATTTACATTCTCAAATTGTTCAAAACCATTTTGTTTAAAATTTTCTGTTAAGAAATCATCAGTAATTACAGTATTATTATAATATACTGCTCCTATAATTCCTACTATTGCTAATAAAACAACTATACTTATTGCAACTATTATTTGATATTTTTTTATTTTAAATTTTTTTACTTCTGTCCCACACTTACCACAAAATTTTTCTCCTTCGTGTATTTCACTTCCACATTTTTTGCATTTCCTTATTTTTTTACTCTTATTTACTTTCTCTTTGATATTATTCATTTTTGAGTTAATATTTGTTTCTTCTTTAGGATTATTACTTAAAATTTTTTTCTTTTCTTGCTCAAATTCTGTTTCTGTTAAAACACCTTGTTCTTTTAATTTTTGTATTTTTTCCAACTTATCTATATTACTCATTTTTACACCTACTTTTAATTACTTTACATAGAGACACTGTCATTATATTATATCTTTTATCAGTTAAACTGTTATCCTAATTATCCTTTTCGATACCTTTCATAATACCTGTTTCAAAAAATGTTGCATTTGTTATAACAATTTATAGTCATTATTTTTTCTCCATACTCTCTAATATATACCCTGCTATATTTTTTTATATTTTCACTTTAATTTTAAAATTCTACACCAAAAGTTTTAGTTTTAAATTCTTTCATATCTTTTGTTACATTGTCTCCATATTCTAAATTCATATTAGCAACATTATGCAATACTGCTACAAAAAAATTCTCATCCATGATATATACTTCACCTGTATTTGTAAAATTAAAGCCATCTTTGTAAAATCTATTTCTAATAGTTTTGTTCTTGTTAATCTCTCCAAAATCTATACCATAATCATTTTCAAATACTTTTTCTACTGCTTCTTTTACTACCTGCGTCTCACTAAATAAAAAATCTGTATATTCAATATTTTTAAATTTTCCATTGCTATCACTTGTTATTTTAAAGCATGGTACTTCTACTAGTCCAACTATATTACCACCTTTAAGACATAATATACTTACACATTTATATCCTTCATGTTCTATTCCATCATTAATCATACTTCCTACGTATAAATTATCCAAATCCATTTCCATAAATAATTTTGTCTTTTTCAATTCTTCTTCTATTTTTCCTTGTAATTCTTCACTATTTATTGCACTTAATTTTTGCTCTATTTCTTTTATCTTTACATTAGTTATTACTATGTTTGCTATAAATATTCCTACTCCTATTACTATTGCAATTACAACTACTGCTATCATTATATTTACTGTTTTTTTCTTTATATTAATTGACAATTTTTATTCCTCCTTTTTCTCTTATTTTTAGTACTATTCCTACAACAAAAAATATTCCTGCAAGTCCAATAAGTACAAAACGGCTATTGTATATCATTTCTTCCTTTTTAACTTCTCTATTGTACTCTCCTTCGATTTTTTTAAGTTCTTTTTCATATTCTTCTGTTGTATATTTTCCATTATCATATCTATATTCCAACATACTTTTATTTTTTTGTAATTCCAATTCATCGCTTATATCTCCATTATCATACGGCATATATAAAACTATTGCTATAATAATTCCTATAACACTAGTTATAGTTAATATAAAAAATATTTTTGCTATTCCTTTTTTATTCTTTTTTCCCTGCCTTGTTATCGTAATTTTTTCATTTAATATTTTTTGTTTTTCTGCCTCAAATTCCTCTGTTGTTATTGTTCCATCTTCCTCTAATTTTTTTAACCTTTCTAATTGCTCATATTTTTCCATAACATTTACTCCTTTTTAATAATACAACGTACTTGTCATTAATACCCCTAAAAAGCTATTAATTAAAGTTACAACTAAAAACACAATTGACAATATTAGTCCTGCTATTGCCTTATTTCTGTTTTGCGAATTTATACCTAATGCACTAAATATAATACCAAGTATTGTTACTGGCACTCCTATTATCGGAAAAACCCAAGCAATAATACCTACCAACCCTAATATAAAACCTACCATTGCTTTTGTTGCTTTTTTATCAATTGTTTTTTCTTCATGGAAATCATCATTAAGTACTTTTTGTTTTTCGACTTCAAACTCTGTCTCTGTTATTGCTCCAATATCTTTTAATTTTTTTAATCTTTCTAAATCTTCTACTTTACTCATATTTTCCCCCCTTCATTTTCTATTTTTTATTACAATTTTCTATAATAAATCTAACATATTTTTAAAATTTTGTAAATAGTTAAAGCAGGATAGTTAAGAGAATTATTTTGTTTTTGAATTTTTTATAAACTATATACAAATATTAATAAAGTAGGAGGCTATTTATGCTAAAATTAAATGCTATAAAACTGTTAGAAAATAAGGGTTATACAAAATATAAATTATTTAATAAATTAAATACTATTCGTTCTATAAAAGGTGAAAAACTAATGAATTACACTAATTTTTTAAATATGATTAAACAAAATAATAAATCTGTTTTATATCAAGATTTAGATGAATTGTGTGAGGCTTTGGAGTGTGATATATCTGAGTTACTTACAAGAGAATAATACATAAAAAAGAGAGTAGAACTTGTTAAATTCTGCTCTTTATAATCTTATTCTCGTTATTAAAGATGTTAATAATAACTTTGTACTAATTTACTTCATAATCGTTGTAATTTTCAATTTTTTATTAAAGTAATAGATTTTATTATTAAATATATATCTCCTTTAATTTTGCGTTTTAGCATTATTTATTTTTTGATTGTTAGCTTCTTTGCTTAGTTCATCAGACATACTATATCCGTAAACAAAACTCATTTCCACCAAATCATCAGCTATCACATTTTCACAATATCTTTTTTGACTTAATAGATTTTTTTGTTCAGCAGTTAATGTTTTATCTAATTCTTTATCTATCTTATCAATTGTTTGTATTGCTGCATTATATCTTTTTGATGGTGCATATATTTTTTCACTCATATCTCTGTACATTCTGATTAATAAAGGTGCCTGTTTTAATCTTTCTTGTGAGTTTGTTTCAAATTCTTCTTCAAATGCTTGTATATAAATTTTAAACCTTTTTTCCATTTCTTCTTCATTTTCTACATTTTTATTTTTATCCTTTTCACCTATATTAGCACCTGAAAGTGCTGCTAATTCTTTTAATAATTTCATTTGCTTTTCTTTTAAATCTTCTTTATTTTTCTCCATTTTTCTCATTCCTTTCCACTTTTAATCTTTAATCATATTGATTTGCAAAATATTATAACGCTTAACAAAACTCTTGTCCGTATTTTTTGAAAAAGTTTTTATATTAAATATGTGGATTGGAAGAATAATCATATATAGGTAATAAACTTAAAATACTTTTATTTTCATATCATATTATATTACTAATTATAATAAAAAGCTGTTCTCTTTATTTTGTTTTTATATTTACAAATTTATAATATTCTTCAAGATATGCCATATCTATTATATTTCTATTTTTTGGGGTATCTACTATGTAATGTACAATTCCTTTTTCTTGTTCATTTCCTAATTTTAAGTATATTGTTATATCAACAATATTCATTATTTCTCCAAGTTCTTTTACTTCTCGTTTTAATGATATATTATTGTTTTCCATTTCTATTGTAGGTGTTGTAACTAATATTAAAACATTCAATTCTTTTGCTAATTCTTTTAACGTTTTAAAAATATTTACCTTGTCATCTTTTATTATCGTTGTACTACTTACAATTAGTTGTAAATCCTTTTCTTCTTTCGTTTTTCGGCATTTTTCTTCAAATTGATTAATTGTAATTTCTTGTACCTCATTAATATATAAAGGTGCATTATCTATCTTTCTGTAACTTTCTTTTACTCTTTTTTCTTCTTCATTATTTAACATTTCTTTTGTTATATATAGTTTTTGTCCATTATCTTTGTCAAACAATACTTCTGCTTTTCCTTTTGTTTTTACCATTTCTAGTTCATCTTTTGGTAATATTGTTTTTAGGTATCTACTATCTATAATTTTATTTATATCTACTGTTGAACAAATTGAAGTAAGTATATCTTTTGTGTATATTTTAAACTGTTCTTCTTCATCTGCTAAATCTAAATATGTAAATATAGCTGTTTTTATCTTTTCATCTATTGCCATATTCTTTACTAAATTTAATGCTAATATATCTTCAATGTTATCTTCACTTGTTATTAAGACCAATTGTTGTTTATCTAATTTTATTATTTTATCTAATTCTTCATATCCAGTTTTCATATTTCATTTTCCCTTTTAATATTTTTATATACTATAATATGCTTTTTACATTTTTACAAGTAATATTTAAATTTTTATTAGCTTTTCTACTTTTTCTAAATTAATTTTAGTTTTTTCTATCACTATATCAATATAGTTAAAATCAACTTTGTTTAATTCTGTTATAAATTCTGTTTGTTTTATTATCTCCTTAGTTAATTTATTTACTTCATATAGATTATCAATTAATGATGTATCTTCTAACGTTTCTTTAAGCTCAACAATTTTCAACATTTTTCTAACACCTCTATTAGTATAGTATTTTATACTATTCTAATAATATTTTACTTTAAGTATTAAACTTCTTTAATTTCTTTTGTATTTTTCAATTTTATTACTTTTAGTTTATCAAATATTTAGTAATAGGTGTTATAAATAGATAGATATAGAAATTCTATATTTTTAATATTTAGGGTTAATAACTAAAAAAGAAAGGAGGAATTAGCTATGTACATAGATATTTATCTTTCTAGTTCCAAAAGGCATTATATAGGTAAATGGATAAGAATACCTACTAGATATAAAGAAATAGACGATACAATTGAAGAAATCTGTACAGATTTTGATGACAGTTGTGTAGTTACCATGTTTAAAACTAAATTAAATTTAAATATTTTAGATATTTTAGGTATTACAGATATTTATTATCTAAATGATGTTATAACATATTTAAATGCCTATGCTACTGACAAGGAATTAATCGCTTTATCAGAAGCATATTCCAATCGTTTAGAAGAAATATTGTCAAATGCATATAGAAAGAATTATAAGTTCTATCCTAATAAATCACTAGAAGATGTAGCTCAAATTTTTTCTAAAAGAAAATATTATAGGTACTATAATAACGAACAAATTCAGGATGATTTATCAAAAATGGGATTTAAAGAAACTTCAACAGGTGTAATTCATATCTATTAAATTAGAAAAAAGAGTTTAGTTAGTTAATGTTCTAAACTCTTTTCCTTCTTATCTTTCAATTTATGTTGAAAATTGGTCTAAAAGTTCGCAAAATTTTGGGTTATTTATGTGCAAACCTTCTTATCTTTGTACTAATATCTTTTCTACTTCTTATTTAATATTATTTCTTGTCATATTGCTTTTTGAATAGATTTTTAATATTAAATAGCAAATTATATATTTCTTAGTAAAAAATTGATTATAATGCGTTCTCGTTGAAATAAAATAGGCTTTTTATATTAATTTCATCTATAAACTTTGCTTTTAGATATTTTTAATAAAAAGGGACACTTTAATAACTATCTTTTAAGTTATAAAAGTGTCTTTTAAAAGAAAGAGTGATTTCTTCATTAATATTCTACTATTCCTTTTGATATGTTATCTTTTTCCTGTTTATGTTTATACTTAGTATACTATTTTAATTGTCAAAATCAATTATAAAAAACCGTTTAAAAACCGTTTATTAGATTACATTTAATTACGTTACACAAAAAAATAAAAAAGGTATAAAGACTTAACTTTATACCAAACATTTGTGGCGGAGAGTGAGGGGCTCGAACCCTCGCTGCCCTTGCGAGCACTATCAGTTTAGCAAACTGACCCCTTCACCAACTTGGGTAACTCTCCATATAATATTTCAACAAATACAATATAAATTTAAATGTATTGTAAAATTTAATATTTTTGGGACTACCAAACTGTAAAACTCCTTTATACTGTAGGTTTTAGAGTATATATTTGTCTTGAACATAAAAGTTTAGCAAACTGCCCCCTTCACCACTTGGGTACACCTACATATTATTTTATATAATTTAGAGATAGATACTAAAATTACCTATCTCATATTTTTTGGCGGAGAGGGTGGGATTCGAACCCACGGTACGCTATGAACGCACGCCAATTTTCAAGACTGGTGCCTTAAACCACTCGACCACCTCTCCGTATAAATGACAAATGTCCAGCGACAGTATTTATATTAGCATTTTTAAGAACATTTGTCAATAGCATTTTTATAGAATTTTTTCGTTTGTACCGTTTTTTTGGATTTTATCTAAAAAAAGTACCATAT
>ERZ1643249.1878-NODE-1878-length-20336-cov-5.901336_pt1 | contig 20336 bp, 10 predicted proteins | sample MGYA00579263_ERZ1643249 | MGnify/ENA primary metagenome ERZ1643249 (study PRJEB29033, sample SAMEA4952264) | chicken gut metagenome | biome: Broiler Chicken; feature: Gastrointestinal Tract; material: Caecum | place: Ireland | collected 2018 | study: Broiler... | reverse complement strand
TGGGGACAGCAGTTCGAGAAGATGGGTAAGACCTATCAGCAACCGAAGCTGGTCATGTACCGTGGAATGACGCGTACCGGATGCGGGGCGGGCCAGTCCATAATGGGGCCGTTCTATTGCCCGGCGGATGGCACGGTTTATATCGATCTCTCCTTCTATGATGACATGAAAGACAAACTTGGCGCGGATGGCGATTTTGCCCAGGGGTACGTTATCGCCCATGAAGTCGGTCATCATGTGCAGAAACTGTTAGGCATCGAGCCGAAAGTTCGTCAACTGCAACAAAACGCGACGCAGGCGGAAGTGAACCGCTTATCTGTGCGTATGGAACTCCAGGCCGACTGTTTTGCCGGTGTCTGGGGGCATAGTATGCAGCAGCAAGGCGTTCTGGAAACTGGCGATCTGGAAGAGGCGCTGAATGCGGCGCAGGCCATCGGCGATGACCGTTTACAACAGCAAAGTCAGGGGCGAGTAGTACCAGACAGTTTCACTCATGGCACTTCTCAGCAACGCTACAGCTGGTTTAAACGTGGTTTCGACAGCGGCGATCCGGCACAATGCAATACTTTTGGTAAAAGCATTTAACTTCCGGGGCAGGGATGGCTGAACTGACTGCGCTTCACACATTAACAGCGCAAATGAAACGTGAAGGGATCCGCCGCTTGCTGGTGTTGAGCGGGGAAGAGGGTTGGTGTTTTGATCATGCGCTTAAGTTACGTGATGCCTTACCTGGCGACTGGCTGTGGATTTCGCCGCAGCCAGATGCTGAAAACCACTGTTCTCCCTCGGCACTACAAACTTTACTTGGGCGCGAGTTCCGGCATGCGGTATTCGACGCCCGCCACGGCTTTGATGCCGCTGCCTTTGCAGCACTTAGCGGAACGTTGAAAGCGGGAAGCTGGCTGGTTTTGTTACTCCCTGTATGGGAAGAGTGGGAAAACCAACCTGATGCCGATTCGCTGCGCTGGAGTGATTGCCCTGACCCTATTGCGACGCCGCATTTTGTCCAGCATCTCAAACGCGTACTTACGGCGGATAACGACGCTATCCTCTGGCGGCAAAACCAGCCGTTCTCGTTGGCGCATTTTACTCCCCGTACTGACTGGCACCCCGCGACCGGCGCACCACAACCAGAACAACAGCAACTCTTACAGCAGCTACTGACCATGCCGCCGGGCGTGGCAGCGGTAACGGCTGCGCGTGGGCGCGGTAAGTCGGCGTTGGCAGGGCAACTCATTTCTCGTATTGCGGGCAGTGCGATTGTCACCGCGCCCGCAAAAGCGGCAACGGATGTACTGGCACAATTTGCGGGCGAGAAGTTTCGCTTTATTGCGCCGGATGCCTTGTTAGCCAGCGATGAGCAAGCCGACTGGCTGGTGGTCGACGAAGCCGCAGCCATACCTGCGCCGTTGTTGCATCAACTGGTATCGCGTTTTCCTCGAACGTTGTTAACCACTACGGTGCAGGGCTACGAAGGCACCGGACGTGGTTTTTTGCTGAAATTTTGCGCTCGCTTTCCGCATTTACACCGTTTTGAACTGCAACAGCCGATCCGCTGGGCACAGGGATGCCCGCTGGAAAAAATGGTTAGTGAGGCACTGGTTTTTGACGATGAAAACTTCACCCATACACCACAAGGCAATATCGTCATTTCCGCATTTGAACAAACGTTATGGCGAAGCGAGCCAGAAACGCCGTTAAAGGTTTATCAGTTATTGTCTGGTGCGCACTACCGGACTTCGCCGCTGGATTTACGCCGGATGATGGATGCACCAGGGCAATATTTTTTACAGGCGGCTGGCGAAAACGAGATTGCCGGAGCGCTGTGGCTGGTGGATGAGGGGGGATTATCTCAACAACTCAGTCAGGCGGTATGGGCAGGTTTTCGTCGCCCGCGGGGTAATCTGGTGGCCCAGTCGCTGGCGGCGCACGGTAGCAATCCACTGGCAGCGACATTGCGTGGACGGCGGGTCAGCCGGATAGCAGTTCATCCGGCGCGTCAGCGGGAAGGCACAGGGCAGCAACTTATTGCTGGTGCTTTGCAATATACGCGTGACCTCGACTATCTTTCGGTGAGTTTTGGTTACACCGGGGAGTTATGGCGTTTCTGGCACCGCTGCGGTTTTGTGCTGGTGCGGATGGGTAATCATCGTGAAGCCAGCAGCGGTTGCTATACGGCGATGGCGCTGTTACCGATGAGTAATGCGGGTAAACAACTGGCTGAACGTGAGCATTACCGTTTACGTCGCGATGCGCAAGCTCTCGCAAAGTGGAATGGCGAAACGCTTCCTGTTGATCCACTAAACGATGCCGTCCTTTCTGACGACGACTGGCTTGAACTGGCCGGTTTTGCTTTCGCTCATCGTCCGCTATTAACATCGTTAGGTTGCTTATTGCGTATGCTACAAACCAGTGAACTGGCATTACCGGCGCTGCGTGGGCGTTTACAGAAAAACGTCAGCGACGCGCAGTTATGTACCACACTTAAACTTTCAGGCCGCAAGATGTTACTGGTTCGCCAGCGGGAAGAGGCCGCGCAGGCGCTGTTCGCACTTAATGAGGTTCGCACTGAGCGTCTGCGCGATCGCATAACGCAATGGCAATTTTTTCACTGACTCCTTCAATTTTCTCCCATGGTCATTGTGAGTCAGCGGCGTAAAATTAATGACATCAGTTAAGGAGTTCGCCATGAAACATGACCATTTTGTTGTTCAAAGCCCGGATAAACCTGCGCAACAGTTGTTACTGCTTTTCCACGGTGTCGGGGATAACCCGGTGGCAATGGGGGAAATAGGTAGCTGGTTTGCACCGCTGTTTCCTGATGCGCTGGTGGTGAGTGTCGGTGGCGCGGAGCCGAGCGGTAATCCGGCGGGGCGTCAGTGGTTTTCGGTGCAGGGTATTACGGAAGATAATCGCCAGGCGCGTGTGGATGCCATCATGCCGACGTTTATTGAGACGGTACGCTACTGGCAGAAACAGAGCGGAGTAGGGGCTAACGCCACGGCGCTAATTGGTTTCTCACAAGGCGCGATTATGGCGCTGGAGAGCATTAAAGCCGAACCGGGCCTTGCTTCGCGCGTCATTGCCTTTAACGGACGCTATGCGAGCCTGCCGGAAACCGCGTCTACAGCCACGACAATTCACCTGATTCATGGTGGTGAAGATCCGGTTATCGATCTGGCGCATGCAGTTGCGGCGCAGGAAGCGTTAATCAGTGCCGGTGGTGACGTGACGCTGGATATCGTGGAGGATTTAGGCCATGCGATCGACAATCGCAGTATGCAATTTGCCCTGGATCACTTGCGTTATACCATTCCGAAACATTATTTCGACGAAGCGCTAAGTGGCGGTAAGCCTGGCGATGATGATGTGATTGAAATGATGTAAAAGACAGATTACCTGGCCTGATAAGACGCGTGAGCGTCGCATCAGGCATCGTTCACCATTGCCGGATGCGGCGTTAACGCCTTATCCGGCCTACGGTTGAGCACTCAGCTTACTTCTTCGGTTGATCCTTTTTCGGCCAGTCGTCGTCATCGTCCCACTTATCGTTGAAATCACGATGCGGGGGAAGCTCCGGCTTGTTGGCGAGAAATTTCTTATGGTCGACGCGCTTGAGATCTTTAATCACGTTCAGCAGGACGCCTACCAAAAAGACAATCACCAGAATCCACCAATATTTAGCCAGCCAGTCCATGCTTATTTCCTCTTGCAGAACCACTCATCAGGCGACGAGCTGTTCCATGATACGTTGATACATACGGGCAAGTAGCTGCAGGTCGGCAGCGTTCACACATTCATTAATTTTATGAATAGTGGCATTGACCGGCCCGAGTTCCACCACCTGCGCCCCCATGCGAGCAATAAAGCGCCCGTCGGACGTTCCGCCTGTGGTCAGTAGCTGCGGTTTAATTTCATTATAGTGCTCAACCGCGTTAACGACCGCATCCACCAGTTTACCGCGCGCGGTCAAAAATGGCTGCCCGGAAAGCCACCAGTCCACCGTATAACGCAGTTGATGTTTTTCAAGCAGGGCAAGCACCTGCGCTTTGATCATCTCATCAGTCAGTTCGGTGCTGAAGCGGAAGTTAAACTGCACAAACAGTTCACCCGGAATAACGTTGTTACTGCCCGTTCCCGCCTGAATATTAGCAATCTGCATACTGGTCGCCGGGAAAAATTCATTGCCCTGATCCCACTCAATAGCCACTAATTCATTAAGGAAAGGTGCTGCGCGATGTACCGGATTGTCAGCCAGATGCGGGTAGGCAACATGCCCCTGAACGCCATGAATGGTGAGGTTGCAGGTTAATGATCCGCGACGACCATTTTTCACCACATCACCTACCACTTCGATACTCGACGGTTCGCCGACCAGGCAGTAATCGAGACGCTCATTACGTGCCATTAACGCCTCGACGACTTTTACCGTACCGTTGTGGGCACTGGCTTCTTCATCAGAGGTGATCAGAAATGCCAGTCGCCCCGTATGGTTGGGATGTTGTGCGACAAAACGCTCTGCTGCTACCACCATCGCCGCCAGCGAGCCTTTCATATCTGCCGCGCCGCGCCCGAATAACATGCCGTCACGAATGGTCGGTTCAAACGGCGGATTGATCCAACGATCGGCGTCGCCAGGCGGCACCACGTCGGTATGCCCGGCAAAGGCTAACGTTTCACCCTGCCCACGCCATGCCCAAAAATTCTGCGTATCGGCAAAGTCCATGCGTTCAACGGTAAAACCGATCGCCTGCAAACGTTCAATCAACAAAGCCTGGCATCCTGCATCATCAGGACTCAGGGAAGGGCGGCGAATAAGCTGTTGTGTCAGCTCAATAACCGGGCACGACATAGACTACACCTCATGGAAAAATTGCTGATAACTGGAATCACTGAAACCCAGCAGCATAGGCTTACCGGGCACGCAGAGCAATGGACGTTTGATAATTGCAGGCATTTCAGTCATTAATGCCGCCGCAGAGGCCGCATCGGTGATATTATTGCGGGTGGTTTCGTCCAGTTTACGCCAGGTTGTACCACGGGTGTTCAGTAACGCTTCCCAGCCTAATTCGTTGATAAAATCGTTCAATAATTCGCTGTCCAGCCCATCGACGCGGTAATCATGAAAACGATAGTCGATGTTATTGGCTTCCAGCCAACGGCGAGCCTTTTTAATGGTGTCACAATTTTTGATACCGTAAAGTGTAACCATAATGAATCCTTTTTCGATTTATGAGAATAAATACTCATTTAAGGGTGAAAACATTTTGCCTGCAAATGATTATCAGGAAATATAACATTATCGAAGTATTCAAATTAACAACTATTAAATAATATTAAACATTTTTAACGTAAACATTAAGAATATTCATCTTGTTATCTGTCTGTATTTTAACCAGAATTAAATCAGTATTAGATGCCGTATGAATATCTCGAAATGTTGCTGTGTATCACATACAAATCATCACCGCAGGACCATAGTATTTACATAAGATTTGTCCCCCGGAGGTAGTCATCGCAGCAATCGAGTAAATTAGCTTCACCACGGTATATTGTTTCCGTAGAATACCCATAATTATAAGAGAGGTTGTTATGATTGAACGTGAACTGGGGAACTGGAAAGACTTTATCGAAGTTATGCTTCGTAAGTAATTCCTGAGACAAAGTACAAACAGCAAGAACCCGCTGAGCAGGTTCTTAATCGGAAAGTTGAAAAAGGCGACACATTGGCATGTCGCCTTTTTTATTGCTTATTCCGGGCGCGGCTTCAGCGGGAAGCGGCGGCGCACCAGCACAAAGAACAGCGGCACGAAGTAAATAGCCAGAATAGTGGCCGAAATCATCCCGCCCATTACGCCAGTACCCACCGCATGCTGACCACCGGAACCGGCACCCGTGCTGGTTGCCATTGGCAATACGCCGAAGATAAATGCCAGCGAGGTCATCAGAATCGGGCGTAAACGCTGACGGCAGGCGTGGAGCGTCGCTTCAAACAGGTCGTGGCCTTTTTGGTTCATCTCGTTAGCAAACTCGACGATCAGGATGGCGTTTTTCGCCGATAAACCAATGACCGTTAACAGGCCCACCTGGAAGTAAACGTCGTTTTCCAGCCCGCGCATCCAGGTTGCCAGCAGCGCGCCGATTACCCCCAGCGGCACGACCAGCATTACCGAGAACGGTACCGACCAGCTTTCATACAATGCCGCTAGACACAGGAATACTACCAGCAAGGAAATGGCGTACAGCGCCGGAGCCTGCGCGCCGGAAAGCCGCTCCTGATACGACATCGCCGTCCACTCCAGACCAAAGCCGTTTGGCAGCTGCTTCACTAACGATTCCATAATATCCATCGCCGTACCGGTACTGACCCCCGGTGCGGCTTCCCCAACAATCTCAACCGCAGAATAACCGTTATAGCGTTCCAGACGCGGCGAGCCTGTTTCCCAGCGTGAGGTCGCGAAAGCAGAGAAGGGCACCATGCCGCCATCTTTATTTCGGACATACCAGAGATTGATGTCATCTGGCAGCATGCGATACGGCGCAGCTGCCTGCACATAGACTTTCTTCACGCGACCGCGATCCATAAAGTCATTCACATAGCTCGAACCCCAGGCGGTTTGCAGTGTGTCGTTAATATCGTCGATAGCAACGCCCAGCGCCTGAGCTTTACGCTGGTCGATATCAATCTGCAACTGCGGACTGTCGTCGAGGCCGTTATGGCGCACACGGGTTAGCTCCGGGTTTTCCGCCGCCAGCGCCAGCAACTGATTACGTGCTGCCATCAGCGCATCGTGACCCGCTCCAGCGTGGTCCTGCAACTCCATATCAAAACCTGCAGAACTACCAAGACCGCTAATTGCTGGCGGGCTGCTGGCGATAACGCGAGCTTCTTTAATTTGGTTAAACGCCTTCGTTGCACGCTCGATAATGGCAAACGAGGTGCCGGTCTTACTGTCGCGTTCGCTCCAGTCTTTCAGGCGGATAAACATTCGCGCCACGTTTTGCCCGTTACCCCCAGGGCCAGAACCAACGGTGGCAAACACCGACATGATGTTGTCTTTTTCATGGGTGAAGTAGTATTTCTCGATTTGCTCAACGACTTTCAGGGTCTGTTGTTGCGTTGAACCGCTGGGCAACTGTACCGAGGTAGTAAACATGCCACGGTCTTCCAGCGGTAAGAACGACGTCGGCAAACGCAGGAACAGGAACACCATGCCGCCAAGCAGCAGGACATAAATCACAATCCAGCGCAGGCTACGGTGGAGAATTTTCGCCACCCCTTTTTCGTAGCGTTCGGCGTTGCGGTTAAACATCTGGTTAAACCAGGCAAAAAAGCCTTTTTGCCCATGATGCTCACCTTTTTTCAGTGGCTTAAGTAGTGTGGCACACAGAGCCGGAGTGAGGATCATCGCTACCAGTACTGACAGCACCATCGCCGCAACAATGGTAATAGAGAACTGGCGATAGATGGCACCGGTGGTGCCGCCGAAGAAGGCCATTGGTACAAATACCGCCGAAAGAACCATCTCAATCCCGACCAGTGCCCCCTGGATCTGCCCCATCGATTTACGTGTGGCTTCGCGAGGAGTGAGTCCTTCCTCACTCATAATACGTTCGACGTTTTCCACCACCACGATGGCGTCATCCACCAGCAGACCGATCGCCAGCACCATCGCGAACATGGTTAAGGTGTTGACGCTGTAACCGAAGGCGTAAAGTACGGAGAAGGTTCCCATCAACACCACCGGCACGGCGATAGTGGGTATCAGCGTGGCGCGGAAGTTTTGCAGGAACAGATACATAACGAGGAAAACCAGAGCGATAGCTTCCAGCAGCGTTTTCACCACGTCTTCAATGGAGGCTTTAACAAACGAGGTGGTTTCATACGCCACCTTGTATTCCAGTCCATGCGGGAAATACTGCGCCAGCTCGTCGAGACGATTGAGCACCAGCTCCGCTGTCGCCATTTCGTTAGCGCCGGAGGCCAGTTTTACCCCCAGCCCGGAGGCTGGCTTACCATTGAAGCGGCTAAGATAATCGTATTTCTCCGCCCCCATTTCGACGGTGGCGACATCGCCCAGCCTTACCTCTGAGCCGTCCTGATTGACCCGCAAGGTGATATCGCGGAACTGTTCTGGTGTTTGCAGCAGTGACTGGGCGTTAATGGTGGCGTTGAGCGCCTGCTTATCGACGGAAGGTGTACCACCAAGTTGCCCAACCGCAATCTGCGCGTTCTGTGACTCAATGGCATCAGTGACATCTTTAGCCGTCATCTGGAAACTGTTGAGTTTCGCCGGGTCCAGCCAGATACGCATGGAATATTGCGAACCATAGGCATCGATATCCCCGACGCCATTCACGCGGCTTAACGGGTCCTGAATATTACTGGCAACATAATCAGCAATATCCTGTTTATCCATCGAACCATCGGTAGAGACGAAGGCAATGGTCAGAATGTTGGTATCGCCGGTTTTACGCACCGTCACGCCCTGATTTTGCACCGCCTGCGGTAACTTTCGCATGGCTGATTGCAGCTGGTTTTGTACTTGCTGCACGGCTTCGTCCGGATCGGTGCCTGCTTTAAAACTTAAAGTGACAGATGCCTGACCGGTGCCACTGCTCTGAGATGACATATACATGAGATTATCGAGGCCGGTCATATTTTGCTCGATAACCTGGGTCACGGTGTTTTCCAGCGTCTGGGCCGATGCGCCGGGATAGTTAGCGGTCACTCGCACATTCGGTGGCGCGAGATCGGGGTATTGTTCAACGGGCAATGAAAAAATCGCCAGGGTACCTGTCAGACACAACAGGATTGCCAGCACCCAGGCAAAAATGGGGCGATCAATAAAGAAATTCGCCATTAAAAGAGGACCTCGTGTTTCTGCGTATCGTTGTAGGCTTGACTTGCTTCACTGTAGCGGCAAGGTACGAGCCAATCGTGGAGAAAAAAAGGAGTTAATGTAAATTATCATGCCCTTTTATACTGAACCTTAAGTGCAAGTATTCTTTGGTCAGTAGGAGGCATTACATTAACTGACTTTCCTCACCCTCCGCAGAGCGAAAGCTAATACTCACTAACGTGCCGCCGCCGGAAGGTTGTGAAAAAGTCAGCGTCCCACCTAGCCGTTCCGCGCGTTCGCGCATGATATTCAGACCATAATGACCTTCGGGTTCTTTCGGTTCACCGATACCAATCCCGTTATCACGGATATAAACCGTGTGATTGCCGTCCGGCGCGGTGACGCAACTGACGGCGATTTCGCTGGCGTTGGCGTGCTTCATCGCATTCAGCACCGCTTCGCGAATAATTTGCAACAAATGCACCTGCATTTGCGCATCCAGTGCCAGGGTTGGCAGACGGCAGTCGAGGGTCAGTTTGGCGCTGGTTTGATTTTGTAACGTATCCAGCATTTCCCTCAATGCGGAGGGGAGATCCGCCTGCTGCAGCGTCAGGCGGAAAGTAGTCAACAGCTCGCGTAACTGCCGATAAGCATCATTCAACGCCTGGGAAAAATCGGCCATGATACTTTGTGCGGTGGCGTTATCTTCCGGTATCGAACGCTTCAGTAACGTCAACTGGATACGTAAGTAAGAAAGTACCTGAGCCAGCGAGTCGTGCAATTCGCGGGCGATGGTCGCACGTTCTTCCATCAACAATAATTGCTGAAAATGCTTCTGCGCCTGATTAAAGTACAAACCGCGTCCCAGCATCGACGAAACGCTGTTAAGCAGCGGTTCTGATGATGAAACGTGACTATTTTGCCAGTGCAGTTCGCCGTAAACCGTCTCTTGCATTGTCACCGGTAAAATCTGCATCGGCAATTCCGGGTTTGGTTGCCCTTCGCTAATCCGCCAGTTTTCACCGACATTTAACTCCAGATATTCAGCCGCTTCATTGTCGCGAACAATCTGCAAAATATGGCGGAAACAATGCACATCAATCTGGCTAGTGTTCAGCGCCTGCGAACACTGATACAACACCTCCAGACGACGCTTGGCCTCGTGGAGATCGCGGGTCTTTTCTTCTACTGACGCTTCCAGCGAACGGTACAATTTATGCAGCTCGCTCGACATCTGGTTAAAGGTTTTTGCAAGCAGGCCAAGCTCATTCGGCAGGCTGGTATCCATCGGCGGCGAGTCGAACTGCCCGTGTTCAATACGCTGACTGGCGGTAACCAGCTGATTCAGCGGGGCAACCACCTGATGGCGTATGCGGCGCAAAGTAAAAAAGACCAGCGTGAAAATACCGATGCCGCCAGCCAGGGAAATCGCCACCACCAGCAGCATTTTGCGTTCAGCGTAGTGCTGTAAAGCCAGTACGAACAGGTCTATCTGATTAACATAATTATTAATATTGGCCTGATACCACGGCAAATCGCCCTTGCTGAGCCGATTATTCATCTCCAGCCAGTTGGCATTCAGATGCGCATAGCGAGTTTTTACTGCTTCTGGCACATACCAGACGTTGAGATTGGTTAATACCGGTGAATGCAGTGCCTGCTGAAATAACTGGCGATGTGCATTGAGTTGTGGACTGCCACTTTGCAAGTCGTAGCCCAGGCGGTAACTCTGCATACGCAGCGATCCGGCAATATTGATAGCCTCAGCGTCGCGCAAACTGCTCGCCAGAGTTAGCAGAGCGATACCCGTGGAAAGAATCGACAGCAGCACAATGTAAAAAAAGGCCCGGGCCAGACTGGCCGAGACGGGTCGTTTAACAATCACACGCGTCTTCTCCACAAAAAATCATTAATGTTCCAGTTCGCTGAAACGCAATTTAGTCAGTGATGGGATTATTTGATCTGCCACAGTTTATAGCGAAATAGTTACTTATTCTGGGCACATGAACATTGCCGATTCCCCTGTAAGTCGGGTAATAACAACACTCATATAAAGAATAAGGTTTTTACAACCAAAAAAGAAGGTCGTTATGAATCGTTTTATTATGGCCAACAGTCAGCAATGTCTGGGTTGTCATGCTTGTGAAATCGCCTGTGTCATGGCTCACAATGATGAGCAACATGTCCTGAGCCAACACCATTTTCATCCCCGAATTACGGTTATCAAACATCAACAGCAACGTAGTGCAGTGACCTGTCACCATTGTGAAGATGCGCCCTGCGCCCGTAGCTGCCCTAATGGCGCAATCAGCCACGTTGATGACAGCATTCAGGTCAATCAGCAAAAGTGTATTGGCTGTAAATCCTGCGTGGTGGCCTGTCCTTTTGGTACGATGCAAATCGTCCTGACACCCGTCGCGGCAGGAAAAGTAAAAGCCACGGCGCATAAATGCGACCTTTGTGCGGGGCGCGAAAACGGTCCTGCCTGTGTTGAGAATTGCCCGGCGGACGCGCTGCAACTGGTCACTGACGTCGCACTCTCCGGCATGGCGAAATCCCGCCGCTTGCGCACCGCGCGTCAGGAACATCAACCGTGGCATGCCAGTACCGCGGCGCAAGAAATGCCGGTAATGAGTAAAGTCGAACAAATGCAGGCAACGCCCGCGCGTGGCGAGCCGGATAAACTGGCGATTGAAGCGCGCAAAACCGGTTTTGATGAAATTTATCTGCCATTTCGCGCCGACCAGGCACAACGGGAAGCCTCGCGCTGCCTTAAGTGCGGCGAGCACAGCGTTTGTGAATGGACCTGCCCGCTGCATAACCATATTCCGCAGTGGATTGAACTGGTGAAAGCCGGAAACATCGACGCCGCCGTCGAGCTTTCTCACCAGACCAACACCCTGCCGGAAATTACCGGACGCGTTTGTCCGCAAGACCGTTTGTGTGAAGGTGCCTGTACTATTCGCGATGAGCACGGCGCGGTAACTATCGGCAACATTGAACGCTACATTTCAGATCAGGCGTTGGCGAAAGGTTGGCGTCCTGACTTAAGCCATGTCACCAAAGTGGACAAGCGGGTGGCGATTATCGGTGCAGGTCCGGCAGGGCTGGCCTGTGCGGATGTTCTGACCCGCAATGGCGTGGGGGTGACGGTGTACGATTGCCATCCAGAAATCGGTGGCTTGCTCACTTTCGGCATTCCTTCTTTCAAACTGGATAAATCCCTGCTGGCACGCCGTCGGGAAATCTTCAGCGCGATGGGGATTCACTTCGAACTCAATTGTGAAGTGGGTAAAGATGTCTCTTTGGATTCGCTTTTGGAACAATACGACGCGGTCTTCGTTGGCGTAGGCACTTACCGTTCCATGAAAGCGGGTTTACCCAATGAAGATGCGCCGGGCGTTTATGACGCGCTGCCGTTCCTCATTGCCAACACTAAACAGGTGATGGGGCTCGAAGAGCTACCGGAAGAGCCGTTTATCAATACCGCCGGACTTAACGTCGTGGTACTGGGCGGCGGCGACACCGCGATGGACTGTGTGCGTACCGCACTGCGCCACGGCGCGAGTAACGTCACCTGCGCTTATCGTCGTGATGAAGCTAACATGCCAGGCTCGAAGAAAGAGGTGAGGAACGCCCGCGAAGAGGGGGCCAACTTCGAATTTAACGTCCAGCCGGTGGCGCTTGAGCTGAATGAACAAGGTCACGTCTGCGGGATTCGTTTCCTGCGCACGCGTCTTGGCGAGCCGGATGCCCAGGGGCGTCGGCGACCTGTACCGATTGAGGGCAGTGAATTTGTCATGCCAGCCGACGCGGTGATTATGGCGTTTGGCTTCAATCCGCACGGGATGCCGTGGCTGGAGTCGCACGGTGTAACGGTAGACAAATGGGGCCGCATCATCGCGGATGTGGAAAGCCAGTACCGTTACCAGACCACCAATCCGAAAATCTTCGCCGGTGGCGACGCCGTGCGTGGTGCGGATCTGGTGGTTACCGCAATGGCAGAAGGACGTCATGCGGCACAGGGGATTATTGACTGGCTGGGGGTAAAATCAGTCAAATCTCACTGATAGCCTGCGCAGACAAACCCGACTTCACAGCGTAAGATAATTGTTCATTTCGCGCTGTGGAGTCGGTATGACGCAACAAATCACCCTCATTAAAGACAAAATTCTCTCCGATAACTATTTCACCCTGCACAACATTACTTACGATCTCACGCGCAAAGACGGCGAAGTTATCCGCCATAAACGTGAAGTGTACGATCGCGGCAATGGTGCGACGATCCTCCTGTACAACACGAAGAAAAAGACCGTGGTTCTGATTCGTCAGTTCCGTGTCGCTACCTGGGTTAATGGCAATGAAAGCGGGCAGCTGATTGAAAGCTGCGCCGGGCTGCTGGATAACGACGAACCGGAAGTGTGTATTCGCAAAGAAGCGATTGAAGAGACGGGCTATGAAGTGGGTGAAGTGCGCAAATTATTTGAACTGTATATGTCGCCAGGCGGTGTGACTGAGCTAATCCACTTTTTTATCGCCGAATACAGTGACAATCAGCGCGCTAACGCCGGTGGCGGTGTTGAAGATGAAGATATTGAAGTGCTCGAGCTGCCGTTCAGCCAGGCGCTGGAGATGATCAAAACCGGCGAGATACGTGACGGTAAGACGGTGTTATTGCTTAACTATTTGCAAACGTCACATTTAATGGACTGAAAAATAACAATAATATTTCGTTGTTTATTATTGGCTCAATCCGACAAATCCGATTGAGCCGCGCTACCTGCGCAACGAAGATACGACTTGTGCTGTTTGTTTGAACTTCTGGGGTCGTACCGTCCATGCGCTATCGCATTTTCCTTCTCTTTTTTTTCGCTTTGTTGCCGACGTCTTTGGTGTGGGCGGCACCAGCGCAACGGGCGTTTTCCGACTGGCAGGTCACCTGTAATAACCAAAATTTCTGCGTGGCGCGTAATACGGGCGATCATAATGGACTGGTGATGACCCTGAGCCGCAGCGCCGGGGCGCATACCGATGCCGTTTTACGTATTGAGCGCGGCGGGTTGAAGTCGCCGGGTGCGTCTGAAGGAGAGATAGCGCCACGGCTGCTGTTAGATGGTGAGCCGTTGGCGTTAAGTGGTGACAAGTGGCGGATTTCACCATGGTTATTAGTAACCGATGATACGGCAACCATCACCGCGTTTTTGCAGATGATTCAGGAAGGGAAGGCAATCACCTTACGCGATGGCGATCAGACCATTTCTCTGAGTGGCTTAAAAGCAGCGTTGTTGTTTATTGATGCTCAGCAAAAGCGCGTTGGCAGTGAAACCGCGTGGATCAAGAAAGGGGACGAACCGCCGCTCAGCGTACCGCCCGCGCCTGCGCTGAAAGAGGTCGCGGTGGTTAACCCAACGCCGACGCCACTCTCACTCGAAGAACGCAACGATTTGCTGGATTATGGAAACTGGCGGATGAATGGTCTGCGCTGCTCGCTTGATCCATTGCGTCGTGAGGTGAATGTCACTGCGCTGACTGATGATAAAGCGCTGATGATGATTAGCTGTGAGGCAGGGGCCTATAACACCATTGATTTGGCATGGATTGTGTCGCGTAAAAAGCCACTAGCTTCGCGCCCGGTTCGGTTGCGTTTGCCGTTCAACAACGGTCAGGAGACGAATGAACTGGAACTGATGAACGCAACATTTGATGAGAAATCGCGTGAACTGGTGACCTTAGCGAAAGGGCGCGGATTAAGCGATTGTGGCATTCAGGCGCGCTGGCGCTTTGACGGTCAGCGTTTTCGCCTGGTGCGTTACGCCGCAGAACCCACCTGCGATAACTGGCATGGGCCAGACGCCTGGCCCACGTTGTGGATCACCCGTTAAACAAAATGGCGGGACATGTAGGCCGGATAAGACGCTGTAGGCCGGATAAGACGCGTCAGCGTCGCATCCGGCAATCAGCATCCGGCGATCACCATCAGGCACCTTTCACTCCCAGCACCTTATGCGCTTTTGCCACAATATTCTCGGCGGTAAAGCCAAAGAACGGGAACAGCTTATCCGCCGGAGCAGATTCCCCGTAACCCGTCATCCCGACAATTGCCCCTTTCAGACCAACATACTTGTACCAGTAATCGGCAATACCTGCTTCCACCGCCACGCGAGCCGCAACGTTAGAAGGCAACACCGACTCCCGGTATTCCTCATCCTGGGCGTCGAAAATATCGGTCGAGGGCAGGGAAACTACGCGTACATTGCGACCTTCTCCTGCTAATTTCTCTGCCGCTTGCAGGGTAATTTCCATCTCTGAACCGGTGGCAATCAGAATAATATCTGGCTTACCGCCGCTGTCTTTCAGCACATAACCGCCACGAGCAATCTCTTTAACCTGATCCGGCGTACGTTCCACCTGGGCCAGATTCTGCCTTGAGAGGATCAGTGCCGTCGGTCCGTTGTGGCGCTCAACCGCCAGCTTCCAGCCCACCGCCGCTTCCACCTGATCGCACGGTCGCCAGGTGCTGAAATTTGGCGTTAAGCGCAGGCTGGCCAGTTGCTCAACAGCCTGGTGCGTCGGACCATCTTCGCCCAGGCCAATTGAGTCGTGGGTATAAACCATAATCTGCCGCGCTTTCATCAGTGCCGCCATCCGCGCGGCGTTACGGGCGTATTCAACAAACATCAGGAACGTCGCGGTATACGGCACAAAGCCGCCGTGGTGCGCGATGCCGTTGGCGATAGCGGTCATGCCAAATTCACGCACCCCGTAGTGAATGTAGTTGCCCGCTGGATCTTCCTTCAGCGAAACAGAACCTTTCCAGATGGTCAGGTTGCTGGGAGCCAGATCCGCCGAACCGCCGAGCAACTCAGGCAGCATCGGCCCGTAAGCGTTAAGCGTATTTTGCGAAGCCTTACGGGTAGCGATTTTCGCCGGATTTGCCTGTAACTCATTGATATATTTCTGAGTCGTTTTCTCCCAGTCCTTCGGTAAACCACCGCTCATCCGTCGGGTAAACTCTTCTGCCAGTTGCGGATGAGCCTTTTTATAGGCGGCAAACTTCTCATTCCAGCTCTGCTGCGCTTTTTCGCCTTTTTCACGGGCATCCCAGGCGTGATAAATCTCTTTAGGGATCTCAAATGGCGGATGGTGCCAGCCCAGTTTTTGCCGTGCCAGCGCCACTTCTTCTTCCCCCAGTGGTGCGCCGTGCGCCTCTTCCTTACCTGCTTTATTCGGCGAACCAAAGCCAATCACCGTACGGCAGATAATCAGCGACGGCTTATCTTTCACGCTTTGCGCTTCAAGGATCGCTTCCTTCACCGCCTGCGGATCGTGACCGTCGATTTCATGGATCACATGCCAGTGATAGGCTTCAAAACGTTTTGCCGTATCGTCGGTAAACCAGCCTTCTGTTTCACCGTCGATGGAAATACCGTTGTGATCGTAAAAACCAATCAGCTTGCCCAGTCCCAGCGTGCCTGCCAGCGAACAGACTTCGTGGGAAATACCTTCCATCAGGCAGCCGTCGCCCATAAACACATAGGTGAAGTGATCGACGATCTCATGGTCTGGCTGGTTAAACTGCGCCGCCAGTGTACGCTCTGCTATCGCCAGCCCGACGGCGTTCGCCAAACCTTGTCCAAGCGGGCCGGTGGTGGTTTCAACGCCTGGCGTATAGCCAATCTCCGGGTGGCCTGGGGTTTTCGAATGCAACTGACGGAAGTTCTTCAGTTCTTCCAGCGGCAGGTCGTAACCGGTCAGATGTAGCAAACTGTAGAGCAGCATCGACGCGTGACCGTTGGAAAGAATAAAGCGGTCGCGATCATACCAGGTTGGGTCGGTAGGGTTATGTTTAAGAAAATCGTTCCACAGCACTTCGGCAATATCAGCCATGCCCATCGGCGCGCCGGGATGACCAGAATTGGCTTTTTGTACCGCATCCATACTGAGTGCGCGAATCGCATTGGCAAGGTCTTTTCGGGACATATAACACTCCGTGGCTGGTTTATAGTTTGGCGGCAAGAAGATCTTCCAGTTTGCGTTGATCAACGGCGAACAGACGAATGCCTTCAGACAGTTTTTCTACCGCCATCGCATCCTGATTGTGCTCCCAACGGAACTCCGCTTCGCTCATGGGAGCTGGGCGTGGGAACGTCTGAGAAGGTGGGATTAATTTACGTACCACTGGCGAAACTTTTTCCTGCAGCTCCTTCAGCAAATTCGGTGCGATAGTCAGTCGATCGCAGCCGGTTAAGGCGAGGATTTGTTCGGTGCGACGGAAGCTCGCGCCCATCACAATGGTTTCATAGTGGTGTTGCTTATAGTAGTCGTAGATATTGCGCACCGATTTAACGCCCGGATCTTCTTCCACCACATACGGGTCCATCGGCTTGCGTGCCTGATACCAGTCATAAATACGCCCGACAAACGGCGAAATCAGAAAAACGCCCGCTTCTGCACAGGCCCGCGCCTGGGCAAAAGAAAACAGCAGCGTCAGGTTGCAGTTAATACCTTCTTTTTCCAGCTCTTCTGCCGCGCGAATTCCTTCCCAGGTCGAAGCCAGCTTGATCAGAATGCGTGATTTCTCAACGCCTTGTTGCTGATACAAGTCCACCAGATGGCGCGCCTTCTCAATACTCTTTTCTTTATCAAAAGAGAGGCGTGCATCAACTTCTGTTGACACGCGACCGGGTACGATTTTGAGGATTTCAGCACCGAAATTGACCGCCAGTTTGTCACACGCTGCGACCACCTGTTGTTCCTGGGTCTTGCCATTTTTTTTACCCCAGGCGATAGCATCGTCTATTAAATGCTCATATTGTGATAATCCGGCAGCTTTGAGTAACAGCGAAGGATTGGTGGTGGCATCCTGGGGATGATAATGGCGAATGGACTCAATATCGCCGCTGTCTGCCACGACAGTGGTGAACTGTTTGATGCCGTCTAACTCGTTCATAGGAAATACTCCTTGAAAAGTAAAGTGTTAGATGAGTGCGTTAATTCACACTTCTGAGAAATTTCGCTAAACGCATCAAAAAAGCATAGCAGACAGGCATGGTATTGCTGGATTAAGCAGGTAACATCAGTGTTATAGGATTATTACCAAAACATTATATTAATGGTGAGAGTTTGGACTTGCTCAAAGTCTGTAGACTCCGGCAGGGTAATAATGTGCGCCACGTTGTGGGCAGGGGCTGTTGCCCACACACTTTATTTGTGAACGTTACGTGAAAGGAACAACCAAATGGATGACCAGTTAAAACAAAGTGCACTTGATTTCCATGAATTTCCAGTTCCAGGGAAAATCCAGGTTTCTCCAACCAAGCCTCTGGCAACACAGCGCGATCTGGCGCTGGCCTACTCACCAGGCGTTGCCGCACCTTGTCTTGAAATCGAAAAAGACCCGTTAAAAGCCTACAAATATACCGCGCGCGGTAACCTGGTGGCGGTGATCTCTAACGGTACGGCGGTGCTGGGGTTAGGCAACATTGGCGCGCTGGCAGGCAAACCGGTGATGGAAGGCAAGGGCGTTCTGTTTAAGAAATTCGCCGGGATTGATGTATTTGACATTGAAGTTGACGAACTCGACCCGGACAAATTTATTGAAGTTGTCGCCGCGCTCGAACCAACCTTCGGCGGCATCAACCTCGAAGACATTAAAGCGCCAGAATGTTTCTATATTGAACAGAAACTGCGCGAGCGGATGAATATTCCGGTATTCCACGACGATCAGCACGGCACGGCAATTATCAGCACTGCCGCCATCCTCAACGGCTTGCGCGTGGTGGAGAAAAACATCTCCGACGTGCGGATGGTGGTTTCCGGCGCGGGTGCCGCAGCAATCGCCTGTATGAACCTGCTGGTAGCGCTGGGTCTGCAAAAACATAACATCGTGGTTTGCGATTCAAAAGGCGTTATCTATCAGGGCCGTGAGCCAAACATGGCGGAAACCAAAGCCGCATATGCGGTGGTGGATGACGGCAAACGTACCCTCGATGATGTGATTGAAGGCGCGGATATTTTCCTGGGCTGTTCCGGCCCGAAAGTGCTGACCCAGGAAATGGTGAAGAAAATGGCTCGTGCGCCAATGATCCTGGCGCTGGCGAACCCGGAACCGGAAATTCTGCCGCCGCTGGCGAAAGAAGTGCGTCCGGATGCCATCATTTGCACCGGTCGTTCTGACTATCCGAACCAGGTGAACAACGTCCTGTGCTTCCCGTTCATCTTCCGTGGCGCGCTGGACGTTGGCGCAACCGCCATCAACGAAGAGATGAAACTGGCGGCGGTACGTGCGATTGCAGAACTCGCCCATGCGGAACAGAGCGAAGTGGTGGCTTCAGCGTATGGCGATCAGGATCTGAGCTTTGGTCCGGAATACATCATTCCAAAACCGTTTGATCCGCGCTTGATCGTTAAGATCGCTCCTGCGGTCGCTAAAGCCGCGATGGAGTCGGGCGTGGCGACTCGTCCGATTGCTGATTTCGACGTCTACATCGACAAGCTGACTGAGTTCGTTTACAAAACCAACCTGTTTATGAAGCCGATTTTCTCCCAGGCTCGCAAAGCGCCGAAGCGCGTTGTTCTGCCGGAAGGGGAAGAGGCGCGCGTTCTGCATGCCACTCAGGAACTGGTAACGCTGGGACTGGCGAAACCGATCCTTATCGGTCGTCCGAACGTGATCGAAATGCGCATTCAGAAACTGGGCTTGCAGATCAAAGCGGGCGTTGATTTTGAGATCGTCAATAACGAATCCGATCCGCGCTTTAAAGAGTACTGGACCGAATACTTCCAGATCATGAAGCGTCGCGGCGTCACTCAGGAACAGGCGCAGCGGGCGCTGATCAGTAACCCGACAGTGATCGGCGCGATCATGGTTCAGCGTGGGGAAGCCGATGCAATGATTTGCGGTACGGTGGGTGATTATCATGAACATTTTAGCGTGGTGAAAAATGTCTTTGGTTATCGCGATGGCGTTCACACCGCAGGTGCCATGAACGCGCTGCTGCTGCCGAGTGGTAACACCTTTATTGCCGATACATATGTTAATGATGAACCGGATGCAGAAGAGCTGGCGGAGATCACCTTGATGGCGGCAGAAACTGTCCGTCGTTTTGGTATTGAGCCGCGCGTTGCTTTGTTGTCGCACTCCAACTTTGGTTCTTCTGACTGCCCGTCGTCGAGCAAAATGCGTCAGGCGCTGGAACTGGTCAGGGAACGTGCACCAGAACTGATGATTGATGGTGAAATGCACGGCGATGCAGCGCTGGTGGAAGCGATTCGCAACGACCGTATGCCGGACAGCCCTTTGAAAGGTTCTGCCAATATTCTGGTGATGCCGAACATGGAAGCTGCCCGCATTAGTTACAACTTACTGCGTGTTTCCAGCTCGGAAGGTGTGACTGTCGGCCCGGTGCTGATGGGTGTGGCGAAACCGGTTCACGTGTTAACGCCGATCGCATCGGTGCGTCGTATCGTCAACATGGTGGCGCTGGCCGTGGT
>ERZ1643249.1876-NODE-1876-length-20363-cov-5.759159_pt1 | contig 20363 bp, 19 predicted proteins | sample MGYA00579263_ERZ1643249 | MGnify/ENA primary metagenome ERZ1643249 (study PRJEB29033, sample SAMEA4952264) | chicken gut metagenome | biome: Broiler Chicken; feature: Gastrointestinal Tract; material: Caecum | place: Ireland | collected 2018 | study: Broiler... | reverse complement strand
TCCGCTTTCTCATTTGACACTCCTCCTTTGTGCTTCTATTATATATGTAAGGAAACAGTGCCGCAAATGTGCGATTTGAGAATATTCAAGAGCCGCCTGCTGTGGGGCAGACGGCTCCGCGTTTTCACCGTAACTTTGCATTTCCCGGCTTTTCTTCGTATCAAAGCTCATCCCTGGGTAGTAAAATCGTAGTAATTGGGGTCTTTTTTCTGAGGGAAATGCGGGCTTTTGCGCTGTTTCACAGGGTTATTTCACTTTTGCTTTGATATTTAAAAGAAACATAATTTATTACACTTTCCAGAAAAATAAGTCAAAGGGTCAAAAACCCCTGAAAGTACGCACAAAAAAACCGCCGTCCCCGGAGCTCCGTCGTCTCCAAAAACAGCGATTTCCAAGTGCGCGATCAGGGGCTCGAACCCTGGACACCCTGATTAAGAGTCAGGTGCTCTACCAACTGAGCTAATCGCGCTTTTCCGTTACTTCATCGGGCGATTTTCCCGACGCAAGTGATATTATATTACAGTCCTTACCACTTTGCAAGCATTTTTTTCAGTTTTCTGTTGTTTTCCGCAATTTCAGGGGCTTTTTCAAGATCTATATTATCTTCTTTCGCCCATTCTGCCAGTTCTCTTGTAGTGATAACATAATCCATTTCGTAAAAGTTTTATTTTCGTCTGTTTCGATCTCCATGCCCGCACCCGCAGTTTAATATCTTGCACACTTCTAATGTAGATTTACGGATACACAAAACCCATCTGTTCAGGCACGGCTTACAGTAGAACAATTCCTTTACGCATGTGCGCCAGCATTTCCGTCCTATAATGCCCACCTCCCATCACCTGTAACTTATTATATGTATTAATGGGAAAAATGGTGCGCTTCTGCCCAATTGTATTTGTGCACTTTTACTTTCTTTCAGCGACCAGCTTATTGATCGGATTGCCCCGTGAAGAAAACTTTTCTTCATACTCGGTCATGATATTTCCATTGTTCATTTCCACATGATGGTGCAGGTCATAGGTAAACGCGCGCAGCGTCCATCCTGCCTCCTTTACCTGTTCCAAAGAGAAATTAAAGAGCCCTGTATTGTCTGTCTTGAACTCTACTATTCCGCCTGACGGGAGTACAGTCTCATACCGCCTTAAAAACTCCGCCGAAGTCAGGCGGCGTTTCGCATGTCTCGCCTTAGGCCACGGATCGGAAAAATTCAAATATATCTTCTGTACTTCATCTTCGGCAAAAACATCTCCTATATTGCGGGCATCCATACAGACAAAGCGGATATTTTCCAGATCATAAAATTCCTCTGCATCGTACTTTTCAATTGCTCTTAAGAGAACACTTGAGTACCTCTCGATCCCAACAAAATTAATGTCCGGGTGCTCCTTCGCCATATTGAGAATAAATCTTCCTTTTCCCATTCCAATCTCTATTTGGATGGGATTCTTATTTCCAAAAATATCCTTCCAGTGTGCCCGTTGATTTTGCGGCTTTTTTATCACAGCACGGTGAGCTTCAAGTTCGCCCGCGGCTCTCGGTATATTTCTTAATCTCATAAACAACAACTCCTGATATAACTCCTGCTTCCCACACCCTGCTGTGGATAAAGCAATATTGCCCTTTTATTTTTATTATCATAACACGACAGACTGTTCCGGTCAAAATCTGAACACAATTTTTACACCTTGTATCTGGACACAATTTTCCCTGTCCGCCCATAAAAACCGCCTTTTTCCCTGCAAAATCCCTTCTTTTTCCACCAGTTAAAAACCATTTTTCACACCTTGCATTTTCATTTAAAAGGTGTATGATAGAGTATATTAGCATTTTCTGACAAACAGGAGGCTTTATTATGGAGTCTATTGTAAACAAATTGACAGAAATAGAGGAGGCTGCATCCGCTATTGTCGCGCACGCCGAAGATCAGAAAGAAGCTCTCGACAAGGAGTATGATGAGAAGCGCAGGACTTTTGATACAGAGCTTGAAAATAAAACCCAGGCGCGTCTTGCCGATATCCGCAGGGAACTGGAGAAAAACACCTCCGGTATCCTTGAAAGCCAGAGTGGTGCCAGCGAGGATACGATCCGTGCATTAGAGAAAGAATATGCAGAAAAGCATACTGAGTATGCCCATGAGATCCTGCGGCGGATCACCGAGGTGTAGCTTATGGGAAACTTACTTGAATACAGTGGGATTGTGACAAAGATCCGCGGCATGGAGGCAAAGCTGCTGACGCCGGAACAGTTCACCGAGATTGCAAATCTCGGCAGTGTCCCCGAGATCGTGGAATATCTCAAGAAAAATACCGCATACGCAGATATCCTTGAGACGCTGGTGGAAGATCAGATACACAGAGGTAATGTCGAGAAAGTACTGGCCCAGTCACTCTATCACGACTATACGAAGATCTACCGGTTCTGCGGACAGAAGCAGCGGCGTTTTATGAAGCTGCTCATGAAGAACTATGAGATCGACCTCATTAACTACTGTTTAAGGATCGTGATCAACCATTACCGGCAGCCTTTTGACCTGAACTACAAACGGGCATTTTTTGACCGCTATTCACAGATTTCTATAGAAAAGCTCATCATGTCCCGCACGACAGATGAACTGGTAGAAAATCTTAAAGGTACCGAATATTATGCACCCCTTAAAAAGTTAAGAGATTCTCAGAATGTGACACTCTATGATTACAACCTGACATTAGACCTTTACTTCTTCACCTCCACATGGAGAGAACAGAAGAAAATCTTAAAGAAAGCCGACCTTGAGCTGTTCATGCGGGACCGCGGTTCTAAGATCGACCTTCTGAACTTAAAGTGGATCTACAGGGCAAAAAAATATTATAACATGAAGCCCGCAGACATTTACCTGATGCTTATCCCGATCCACTATAAATTATCGACTGACCTGGTCAAGGAACTTGTGGAGGCTCCAGGACTCGAAGAGTTCGAAGCCGCCGTGGCGAAAACAACTTATTCGCGCCACTATAATTTCCATCAGAACCTGACCATTGAACAGATGTATGTGGACTGTCTGCATCATCTGTATACAGTAGACCGCCGGCGAGACCCCTATTCTCTCGCCGCGATCAACACTTATCTCTTCTTAAAAGAGGAAGAGATCAAAAAGCTGACGACCGCCATGGAGTGTGTACGCTATCAGTTAAGCCCTGGCGAGACGCTGGCATACGTTGGAGGTAAGACCCAATGATTGTAAAAATGAAATTCATCAACATTTCCGGTCCGAGGAACGACATTGACCGTGTTACAGACCTGTATCTTTCACGCTATGAGATCCAGCTTGAATCCGCATTGTCCGAACTGAAGACCGTAGACAATTTAAGACCTTTCGTTGAGCTCAACCCGTACCGGGATGCTCTGGGCAAGGCTGTCCAGTTTGTAGGATATCTCCCGAACGCCGACGATGTGACCCCGGACACTTCCCTCGGTCTTGACGATATGTTCGAGATCGTGCGCAAGGCAAACGAGGACTATCAGGAACTTCAGGAGAAGAAAGAAAAATTAAAGAAAAAGATCGATGAGCTTCGTGCAAAACAACAGGTCATTGCTCCCTTCCGCCCATTAGACTGCGATCTCCACAAAGTACTGCATTACCGGTATATCACTTACCGTTTTGGCCGTATTGCCGTAGAATTCTACCATAAAATGCAGAAATACCTGATGGAGGATCTCAAAGCTATCTTCGTGGAGGGAGAGAGAGATGAAAGTTTCGTGTACGGGGCTTATTTTGTTTCTCCTGCCGAGACCCAGAAAGTAGACGCCGTGTTCCGTTCCCTTCATTTTGAACGGATTGAACTGAAAGACGAATTCGAAGGAACGCCCGCCTATGCTTATCAGTCCCTGGAGCGTGAGATCGCCAGAGTGAATCTTGAGATAGAAGATCTTGACAAACAGGCCGGGGAAATGCTTTCTGACCGGGCGCCCCAGCTCATCGCGGCGCGCAACAGATTAGAAGAATTATCCAGCAACTTCGATGTGCGCAAGCTTGCGGCGCGCATGGAGGATAAACAAGAAGATTACTACATCCTCTGCGGATGGATGGCAGAGGACGATGTGGAGAAATTTGTAAAAGAAGTGGAGGAAGATGACAAGGTATTTGTCGTTGTGGAGGACGACCACGACTCCTACTTCGGAGAGCCGCCTACCAAGCTAGAGAACCCGAAGCTGTTCAAGCCATTTGAAATGTTCGTCCAGATGTACGGGCTCCCCGCGCACAACGAATTCGATCCCACAATGTTCGTAGGACTGACCTACTCTTTCATCTTCGGCGCCATGTTCGGAGACGTTGGGCAGGGATTACTCCTCTTCATCGGCGGAGCGCTCATCTACCATTTTAAGAGAGCTCCTCTCGCCGGAATCATTGCCACGGCAGGAGTATTTTCGACGATCTTTGGATTTATGTTCGGAAGCATCTTCGGATTCGAAGATGTACTGCCTGCGCTGTGGATACGGCCCATTGACCACATGACCACCCTTCCCTTCCTTGGGAAGCTGAATACCGTATTCATCATAGCGGTAGCCTTCGGAATGTTCCTCATTATGGTAGCAATGGTGCTTCACATCATCAACGCTGCAAAGAGCAAGGACATTGAAGGTACATGGTTTGATCCCAACGGTGTGGCGGGACTGGTATTCTACGCCGCAGTTGTTGTTACAATCATTCTCTTTATGACAGGCAATCCGCTCCCGGGCGGAATCCTGATGGGAATTATGTTCGGTGTTCCGCTGATCCTCATTCTCTTCCGTGAACCGCTTACAAGAGCCATCCAGAAGAGGGCAGATAAAATGGAGACTGGTAAGGCGATGTTTTTCGTACAGGGATTTTTTGAGATGTTTGAGACTCTTTTGAGCTACTTCTCTAACACTATCTCCTTTATCCGTATCGGAGCTTTCGCCGTAAGCCATGCAGCCATCATGGAAGTAGTGCTGCAGCTTGCGGGCGCTGAGAGCGGACATCCCAACTGGCTCGGCGTCATCTTCGGCAACCTGTTTGTGTGCGGGTTCGAAGGACTGATCGTCGGCATCCAGGTACTTCGTCTGGAATATTACGAGATGTTCAGCCGCTTCTACAAGGGCAGCGGACATTCGTTTGAGCCATATACAAAGAAGAATACAAAGAAAAAATAAAATACATCATCTAAAATTATTTTAATCAGGAGGATCCTACCATGACATTAGGAACAAAAATTGTATTAATTGCCGCTCTTATCTTAAGCATCATCATTCCTTTCGGCTATTACCTGCTCGGAAGGGAGAAATCACGCAGACGCTACAAACGCGCGATCGGTTCTAATGTATTTTTCTTCTTCGGCGCTTTTGTAGTAGCGTCCATCATGCTGCTGGGCGGCCCGGACGTACAGGCTGCGGAGTCTGTCGCTTCTGACTCCGGTCTCGCTACCGGGCTCGGATATCTGGCAGCGGCGCTCGTTACCGGACTTTCCTGTATCGGCGGCGGTATCGCAGTTGCAAGCGCGGCGAGCGCGGCCCTTGGAGCGATCAGCGAAGATTCCAGCGTACTCGGTAAGTCACTCATCTTCGTAGGACTTGCGGAAGGTGTATGCCTCTATGGACTGATCATCTCCTTCATGATATTAGGAAACTTATAATATCAGTCAGCCGTGCGGGAATCCACAGGATGGCGGCGCGGGGTCCCCGCGCATCAGTGCACAGCAAAGGAGATTACTATGAAAATGTATCTTATCAGTGATAACGTGGACACCTACACAGGCATGCGCCTGGCAGGTGTGGACGGTGTTGTGGTCCACGAGCGGGACGAGCTGAAAAAGGCTCTTGAAGACGTGCTCTCGGATAAGACAGTGGGCATTGTGCTCCTGACGGAAAAGTTCGGACGGGAATTCCCGGATATCATTGACACTTTCCGCTTGGAACGGAAGATGCCTCTCCTTGTGGAGATCCCGGACAGACACGGCACCGGACGGCAGAAGGACTTTATCACATCGTATATCACAGAAGCCATTGGATTGAAGCTATGATTCAGGCTATATATCTGTCGTATTCTGTATCTGATTAAAACGCAAAGGAGGTATTCCTTTTGACAGTAGAAGAAAAGATTTCTCACTTACGGACGACATCCATGGAGCAGGCGCGCGCGGAGGGTAACGCTATCATTGATTCCCACCGCGAGGCTCTTGAGAAGGTCTTTGAGGATCATAAAACGGAAGCCCTGCGCCAGTCGGAGACCCGCATCAAAGCGGAGACGACCAACGCGAAGCTTTCTCTGAACCAGGCTGCGGCGAAGTCCCAGTTTGAGATCAAGCGCCGCCAGGGAAAAGTCCAGCAGGAGCTGAAAGATAAAGTATTTAAAGAGGCATTAGAGCTTGTAAAGGATTACATGAAGACGGAGGCCTACAGTGATTTTCTCGTAAAGTGCATCCGCAATGCGGAGCGTTTTGCCGGCAGCACGGATCTTGTGATCTACATTAATCCGTCTGATGAAGGAAAACGTTCTGATCTGGAGGATGCCACAGGCATCCACCTGACCATCAGCGCGGAAGATTTCATAGGCGGAGTGCGCGCGGTCATCCGCAGCAGAAACATTCTAATTGATAATTCTTTCAAGACACAGCTTCGCAATGAATATGACAAGTTTATTTTCTTAGGAGGTGAGGGCAATGCCAGTGCTTAAGACCGGAAAAATATACGGGATCAACGGCCCCGTCATCTACCTGAAAGGAAATACCGGGTTCCGTATGTCCGAGATGGTCTATGTGGGCAAAGAACAGCTTGTAGGCGAAGTCATTGCTCTGGACAAAGACCTGACGACTATTCAGGTATATGAGGAGACATCGGGACTGCGCCCCGGCGAAGAGGTAACGGCAAGCGGCAGCCCTGTATCCGTAACACTTGCCCCGGGCATCCTCAACAACATCTTTGACGGTATCGAGCGCCCGCTGGAGTGTATCGCAGACTCGGCAGGGGCTTTTATCTCACGCGGTGTAAGCGTGGATTTCCTCGACAGGCAGAAAAGATGGCCGACTCACATTACAGTACAGAAAGGCCAGTATATCCACGGCGGAGACATTATTGCGGAAGTGCCCGAGACTCACGCTATCCTGCACAAGTGTATGGTTCCGCCTGATATAGAAGGCACGGTGCTCGACATCGTCCCGGACGGCGAATACACCATTGATGAAACGCTGGTCACGCTGAAACTGCAGGACGGTTCAAAAAAAGAACTAACCATGACACAGCGCTGGCCCATCCGTACCCCCCGTCCTACCCATCACCGTTTCCCCGCGTCAGTTCCGCTGATCACGGGGCAGCGTATCATTGACACGATGTTCCCAATCGCCAAGGGCGGTACTGCCGCCATCCCCGGAGGATTCGGAACCGGCAAGACCATGACGCAGCATCAGATCGCGAAATGGGCGGACGCCGACATCATCATCTATATCGGCTGCGGCGAGCGCGGAAACGAAATGACACAAGTGCTGGAGGAGTTTGGCGAGCTGACTGACCCGAGGACGGGCAATCCGCTGATGGGCCGTACCACGCTTATCGCAAACACGTCCAACATGCCTGTTGCCGCCCGTGAGGCGAGTATCTATACAGGACTTACACTCGCGGAATATTACCGTGACATGGGCTACGACGTAGCGATCATGGCGGACTCCACCTCACGATGGGCGGAGGCTCTTCGCGAGCTGTCCGGCCGTCTGGAGGAGATGCCCGCAGAGGAAGGGTTCCCCGCTTATCTGGCGTCCCGCCTGTCCGCTTTCTATGAACGCGCGGGCATGATGCACAATTTAAACGGAACCGACGGCTCGGTGACCATCATCGGTGCGGTATCCCCGCAGGGCGGTGATTTTTCTGAGCCTGTCACACAGAATACAAAGCGTTTCGTACGCTGCTTCTGGGGACTGGACAAAAGCCTTGCCTATTCCAGACATTTCCCGGCCATCCACTGGCTTACCAGCTACAGCGAGTATCTGAACGACTTAAGCCACTGGTATCAGGACAATGTTTCCCCGCAGTTTGTGGATTACAGAAACCGCCTGATGGCCCTTCTCAATCAGGAGAGCAGTCTGCTTGAGATCGTAAAGCTTATCGGAAGCGACGTACTTCCGGACGACCAGAAGCTGGTGCTGGAGATCGCAAGGGTTATCCGCCTCGGCTTCCTGCAGCAGAACGCATTTCACAAAGATGACACCTGTGTCTCCATGGAGAAACAGTTTCTCATGATGGACACCATCCTTTATCTTTATAAACAGGCGCGCACCCTTGTCACAATGGGGCACCCTATGTCCGTACTGAAAGCAGAAAATATTTTCGACCGAGTCATTGCCATCAAATATGACGTGCCCAATGACCGGCTGGAAATGTTCGCCCAGTATCACAGGGACATTGATACATTCTACCAGAAAGTGCTTGAGAAAAACGCGTAAGGAGGACCAATTATTATGTCAATTGAATATCTAGGCTTAAGCAGCATCAACGGTCCTCTCATCGCTCTGGAGGGCGTGCAGGACGCATTTTTTGACGAAATCGTAGAATTCGTCGTAGACGGAACTGAACGTAAAATTGGACGTATCGTAGAAATTTACGAAGACAGAGCCGTCATCCAGGTATTTGAGGGGTCCGAAAATATGTCCCTCAAGAACACACACACCAAACTGACCGGACACCCTATGGAGATCACGCTTTCCCCGGATATGCTGGGCCGTACCTTCAACGGCATCGGCCAGCCCATCGATGATCTGGGTCCTATCGTCTCCACATTAAAACGAGATGTCAACGGGCTTCCCTTAAATCCAGTGCGCCGCGAATACCCGCGCAACTATATCCACACAGGTATCTCCGCTATCGACGGTCTGACGACCCTCATCCGCGGACAGAAGCTGCCTATCTTCTCCGGAAACGGACTTCCCCATGACCAGCTTGCCGCGCAGATCGTAAAACAGGCGTCGCTTGGGGAAAATTCTGATGAGCAATTCGCTATCGTGTTCGCCGCTATGGGCGTCAAACATGACGTTGCCGACTTCTTCCGCAGCACCTTTGAGGAAAGCGGCGTGGCAGACCATGTTGCCATGTTTCTGAATCTGGCAAATGACCCCGTTGTGGAGCGTCTTATCACACCGAAAGTGGCTCTTACTGCAGCGGAGTATCTCGCATTTGAACAGAACATGCACATCCTCGTCATTTTGACAGACATGACTTCCTTTGCCGAGGCAATGCGTGAAGTCTCCTCCTCAAAGGGAGAGATCCCCAGTCGTAAAGGCTATCCGGGATATCTATACAGCGAGCTTGCCACTATTTACGAGCGCGCAGGAATCGTTCAGGGTGTGAACGGGTCTGTGACACAGCTTCCCATCCTGACCATGCCAAACGATGATATCACGCATCCTATCCCTGACCTGACCGGCTATATCACAGAGGGACAGATCGTACTCGACCGTCCGCTGCACGGGCAGTCCATCTATCCCCCCATCAACATCCTGCCATCCCTGTCCCGTCTGATGAAGGACGGCATCGGAGCCGGCTACACGAGAGAAGACCATCAGGATTTGGCAAATCAGCTCTTCTCCGCCTACGCCAAAGTAGGAGATGCAAGAAATCTTGCATCTGTTATCGGTGAGGATGAGCTGTCACCCATTGATAAAAAATACCTGGAGTTCGGAAAGGATTTTGAAAAGAGATATATCGGACAGGGGCAGAACGAGAACCGCAGCATGGAGGAAACGCTGGATCTCGGCTGGGAACTGCTCGGAAGACTGCCCAAAGAAGAACTCGACCGCGTGGATACGAAGATACTGGAGAAATATTATAAGCCAATGGCAGAAGAAATGTAATATGACATAAACATTTCGCTCTCATATCCCGTTATATATGACGGACCGGGTATGACGACGTCTGCATTGTACCATGTGGCATTGACACTATAAATACAGGCGGTGCTCGTATATGAAGTTAAAAAATGTCCTGATCGTGGCAAATGATATAGAACGGTCAAAAACTTTTTATAAAGAATTGTTCGGGCTCGATGTGATCCTCGACAGCGAGGGAAAGGCCATCCTGACAGAAGGGCTTGTACTGCAGGACCGGGCTGTATGGGAGCAGACCATTAAAAAAGCAATACTTCCGCAAAATCATACTACAGAACTCTATTTTGAAGAAAGAGACATAGATGATTTTTTAAAGAAATTAAATAATTTCTCACCTCCCATTGAGTATATAACTCCCCTGACGGAACATCCATGGGGACAGAAAATTATAAGATTCTATGATCCTGACGGCAATATGATTGAAGTAGGAACTCTGTCGTAAGGTTCGCTTATTTATTAACTACTATGATTGAAAGGAGACGTTTTATGGATCCACGCACATTTCCCACAAAAGGAAATCTGATGCTGGCAAAGAACTCTCTCGCTCTTGCCAGACAGGGCTACGACCTGATGGATAAAAAGAGAAATATTCTGATCCGCGAGCTGATGGATCTGATCGATGAAGCTCGGAGTATTCAGGAAGAGATTGATACAACCTTCACCTATGCCTATCAATGTCTCCAGCGTGCCAATATCGAGAACGGTATCAGCAATGTTGAACTTCTCGCCTACACTGTCCCGATCGAGAACTCGATCACTATCCAGACAAGGAGTATCATGGGAACAGAGATCCCCCATGTGAAATATGTTCCGGACGCGGGGAAACCGACGTACTCTTTCAGCACCACGCATGAATCCATTGACAAGGCGAGAGAAGCTTTCCGCAAGGTAAAGGATCTGACAGTAAAGCTTTCAATGGTGGAGAACGCGGCTTACCGTCTTGCCAGCAACATTAAGAAGACACAGAAGCGCGCAAACGCGCTCCAGAATATCACTATTCCCATGTACTCTGCTCTTGTATATACCATTACAAATGCTCTTGAGGAAAAGGAAAGGGAAGAGTTTACACGACTGAAAGTCATTAAGCGAATGAAGATGAAGAATTGATATTCCTGTACTGCCGCGGAGTGCAGGAATAAAAACGTTTAAATATTTTCGTAAAATTGCTGGGGCTGTCAAACCCACAGCAGGTTGCGGTTTCAGAAATGCTGCTTGCGGGATCTGCAAGCAGCATTTCTGCGCCCTTCATAACCCGGTATTTCAATAAATACTGAATGGGAGAAATCTGAAGTGTCTTTTTGAAACAGCGCAGACATTCCCGCTCGCTGATGTCTGCCGCACCGGAGATATCCTCCAGAGAGATATTGTCAGAAAAATTCTGGTGAATATAGTCCAGCATTTTTCTGATACGGATATTAGCCTGATTCAAAAGAGGAGATTTTGTATCAATCTGTGGTTCAAATTTCTCAAAAAGATAGAAACAGATATGGGAAAGGTTTTCACGGACAGTAAACTCAAAACCGCATCTGTCATTTGTATGGGCTTCAAATGCACGGTTGAACCAATCGGATACCATTTGTCTGTCGGCAGAATCAATCTGATAGCCGGAAAAGGAATTGCAGGATAAAAGCGGCCGGATATATTTTTTTGCAAACGCGGAGTCACTGTTTCCGGTAATCAGCGTCGGGCTGAAAACAAGGGAGTGCAAAGTGCATTCCGAGGCAGCCTCAGCATAATGAAGAATGTTGGAATTGATAACCGCCAGTTCTCCTTCGCTTAAGAAAAAAGAGGTCAAGGGCGTTTTTAGCATCATCTGCCCCTGTTCTATAGATATGATTTCAATTTCCTCGTGCCAGTGCCAGGGAATGATCTCTTCCGTTCTTTCGGTATGGTGCGAGGAATAACCGGCGCAAGGGAACTCAATGCTTCCGTGTGGCTGAAGCTCTTTTGATGCTCTGTTCAAATTCAACCCGCATTTTTGCAATGCCATAAAGTTGTCCCCCTGTCTTTCATTTTGGCGGTTTTATTATATTATATGGCTGAATATGAGTTGTATCAACCCCTATTTGACGATATTCTTTTGAAATAAAAGAAAGAACGGGAGGAAGATACAATGTTTCAATTATTATTAGCCATTATTTATCTGGCTTTTATCAGTCTGGGACTTCCTGATTCACTTCTGGGTTCTGCCTGGCCGGCCATGTATCAGGAGCTTGCCGTACCTGTTTCTTACGCAGGCATAATTTCCATGATTATTGCGGTTGGTACGATTATTTCCAGTCTGCATAGCGACCGGCTTACCAGGCGATTCGGAACCGGAAGGGTTACAGCGTTTAGCGTACTGATGACTGCGGCCGCTCTGTTCGGATTTTCCATCAGCCGTTCTTATGTAATGCTGTGTTTGTGGGCGATTCCTTACGGATTGGGAGCAGGAAGTGTAGACGCTTCTTTGAACAACTATGTTGCGCTTCATTACAAGAGCAGACACATGAGCTGGCTTCACTGTATGTGGGGAATCGGAGCTTCTCTGGGTCCGTATGTGATGGGGTATGCCTTGTCCGGCGGACAGGGCTGGAATATGGGATACCGCTATATTGCGATTCTTCAGATCGCACTGACTGCAATCCTTTTTCTCAGTCTCCCGTTATGGGAAAAAAAGCAGGAGTTAACAAGCGCCTCTTCCCTCGTCGAGGGAAATAACAGACCACTTTCCCTGCGTGAAATCATCCGTATACCTGGCGCAAAGGAGGTAATGGTAACATTCTTTTGCTACTGCGCTTTGGAGCAGACCACCGGCCTTTGGGCAAGCAGTTATCTGGTACTGCGCCGTGGATTATCAGCCGATACGGCGGCCGGTTTTGCAAGTCTGTTTTTTGTAGGAATTACCCTGGGCAGAGCGCTCAGCGGATTTTTGACATTAAAGTTTAATGATACACAAATGATCCGGCTGGGGCAGGGATTTACCGCATCCGGCATTCTGTTTTTATTTTTGCCGTTCGGAAATGGGAGCGCACTTATAGGGCTGGGTCTGATCGGACTGGGATGCGCACCGGTCTACCCATCCATTATTCATGCTACCCCGAAGCATTTTGGGGCAGAAAAATCACAGGCCATGATCGGAGTACAGATGGCGGCTGCCTACGTCGGAACCTGTCTTATGCCGCCGGTGTTCGGCCTGATCGCGAATCATATCAGCGTCGGACTTCTGCCGCTGTATTTACTGTTGATTTTGGCCCTTATGGTATTTATGCATGAAAAAATGCTGAAAAAGATAAAGGGGAAAGTATTCAGCATTCAAAGAAATTTTTGAAAGGAGACCGCTATGAGGATTGAACATATAGCAATATATGTAAATGATCTGGAAAAAACGAAAAAATTTTTTGAGAAATATTTTAATGCCGTATCAGGCAAATGCTATCACAACAGGGATACAGATTTCCGCTCCTATTTCCTTTCGTTCAGTGACGGCGCACGATTGGAAATTATGAGCAGGCCCAATATGAGCGACAATGAAAAGAATCTGACGAGGACCGGCTTCTCCCATATTGCTTTTTCGGTGGGAAGCAAAGAAAAGGTAGATAAATTGACCGAACTGTTGAGGACGGATGGCTTTGAAGTCATAAGCGGCCCACGGACAACAGGCGACGGCTATTATGAAAGTTGTATTGTAGATATAGAAAAGAATCAGATTGAAATAACCGTTTAAACAGCCCCCTCCCCCGGAATCATCTCAGTAAGAGAGGCCTCGCAGGGACAGACTCCGAGACTCCGGCCTGACTGCTGATTCAGGGCTCAAGATATTTCCTCTCCGAGACAGAACACCCGGAAAAACATTTCCAGCGACTCAAACAACTCTCTCTTCCTCTGCTGCAGCTCTTTGATCTTCAGCACACTTCCGATCTCATCAAAGGAGAAATCGTTCTCCTCATGATCAACCTGCAGCTCCAGATTGCCGTTCTCATCAAACACTATCATCAGCACGCCGCCCACATCCTCTGTGTAGAGCACGCACATGATCTGGAGCTCCTGCCGGATGCTTTCCGGAAGGGCTTCAAACTCCGGGTTCATATAAAATTTCTGCTCGTATGCGCTGGCAGCGCACAGTACGGTTTCTCCCTCCATAATGCTCCTCCTTATACCCGGCACACACCATTGCATGGCCGAACTGCTGTTACACATACCCATACACGCCTCTTACAGACACTTCTCCGGCGTAGACCTCTTCCTCTGTACCATCTTCCCTGCGGACAATAAGTTCTCCCGTGGACGTGATGCCAAGCGCATGCGCCCGGTACTGTTCTTTCTCACCTGATATCAGCACATCCCGGTCTTTATTGACCAGCATTTTACTGTAATTATCCATCAATCCCGACAAGTCCTGCGTGCGCATAAATATCTCATAATTGGCTTCCATCCGCTCCATGACCGCGGCAATGACCGGCTCCCTTTTAACTTTATGCCCGTACTCCAGACACAGAGATGTTGCCGTCTTTTTGATCTCTCGGGGAAAATCCGTTATGTTCACATTGATCCCCACTCCCACAGTTACATAGCCGATCTTCCCGGCCTGTGCATTCATCTCCGTAAGGATACCGGCCAGCTTCTTGCCATTGATTATAATGTCATTCGGCCATTTGATTTGTACCTGCGGCTCCGGTTTCCCGGAGATCATTACCTCTCCGGCAGCTCCGCAGCCACACACGCTTTCTGTGGTTCGGAACCGTCCATTCAGTTGTTTAAGCGCCTCTGCCACACTGCAAGCTGTCACAAGTGTAAGCATGGGAGCTTTATTCGGTTCGATATCGGGACGGAGCAGGATGGACATATAGATGCTGCACCCTGCCGGAGACTCCCATGAGCGTCCCCTTCTGCCGCGCCCCGAAGTCTGCCGTTCTGCCACGGCGAGCGTCCCGTGCGGAGCGCCCTCTTTGCCAAGCTGACTGATACGCAGATTGGTAGAGTCCGTCTCCTCATAGCAGATCAGATTCCTGCCCGCCCATTTTGTATGGAGCAGGGGATCCACACCTTCCCTTGTTATACAGTCCATGCAGATCTCATATCTTTCCTTTTCCGGGACATCCTTCCCTTTCGTCATGTCTTTCACCTTGTCTCTTCCAGCGTCGCCGCCATGACAGCTTTGATAGTATGCATCCTGTTCTCAGCTTCGTCAAATACCTTGGACTGCCCGGATTCAAACACTTCATCCGTCACTTCCATATCCTCGATGCCAAACCGCTCTCCCATCTCTTTTCCGATCTTTGTCTTAAGGTCGTGGAACGCCGGCAGGCAGTGCAGGAAGATTGCATCCTTTCCCGCATTCTCCATTACATCTTTGGTCACTTTATAAGGAGAAAGTTCACGAATTCGTTTCTCCCATACATCATCAGATTCACCCATAGATACCCATACATCTGTGTAAATGATATCCGCATTCTTTGTTCCGGCCTTCACATCAGAAGTCAGTGTGATCGTTGCTCCGGATTCTTTTGCATAGACAAGACATTCATCCACAAGCTCTGTATTCGGGAAATATTCTTCCGTAGTGCATGCCACAAAATCAAGTCCCAGCTTCGCGCACGCAATCATAAGAGAATTTCCCATATTGTAGCGGGCGTCACCCATATAAACAAGTTTCAGCCCTTTCAGTTTCCCGAAATGCTCCCGGATCGTCAGCATATCTGCCAGCATCTGTGTGGGATGATACTCGTTTGTCAGGCCGTTCCACACCGGAACTCCTGCGTTTTCTGCCAGTTCTTCAACAATATCCTGTCCAAAGCCGCGGTACTCGATACCATCATACATACGTCCCAGCACTCTCGCCGTGTCCTTGATGCTCTCCTTCTTTCCCATCTGAGAGCCTGTCGGTCCGAGATACGTCGTCCCCATTCCCATATCATGGGCAGCCACCTCAAACGCACAGCGGGTACGTGTGCTGTCTTTCTCAAAGAGCAGCGCCACATTCTTTCCTCTCCAGTTGTCCACCTGAACGCCTTTTTTCTTCTTTTCTTTCAGATCAGCGGAAAGATCCAGGAGATATGTGATCTCCTCCGGTGTAAAATCCTTCAGTGTCAGAAAGTTTCTTCCTTTTAAATTCATTTTTTTATCCCTCTCTGTCTTAATAAATATATTCATGAATCCCGGCAGACCACTCCTCCCTGCCAGTCGTTCATATCTCTCACAAACAAGCTCTCGAAGCTCATCGACTGTATAAATGCAATACTTCCGGACTCTGACGAATTTTGCGCACGCCTCCAGCATCGCCATATACAGTTCTTTATCCGTGCATCCCGGCAGGAGTTTGAGTACAAGTATAAGTTCTGCCCGCTCCAGTTCTGTAAGATCTCTCATCCTGCGTTCATACCAGTCGTCAAAATGCTCCTGATCGATATAGTAGATGATCCCTTCCAGACCGTAGAGCATCCTCTTGGCGTCATAATACCCGATCTTCATATTCTGCCGGCTTCTTCCTCTGTCAAACTCCAGGATACTTCCCAGCTTCACCCTGGGACCGATCAGATAGTGCTCTCCGGCTTCGGGAAATTTCACCCTTGGCTCTCTCCCCGGTCCGTAGATACGGATCTCGATGATATCCATATACCCCCGGCTGACCAGCGCGTTCACAGGCACATTGTCTATGATTCCTCCGTCGATATAGCGCTTCCCGTCCTCCATCTTCTCATTCTTGAATCCGACGAGATACGAGCTTGCCAGCAGAAATTCTTCTAATCTGCCCTCCGGGATATCCGAGATACTAAGCTCCAGTTCTTTTCTGTCTGTCACGGAAAATGTTTTGATACAGAATTCCTTTCCCGAAGAACGGATCTTCTCCTCATCCACCGTCTCATGGATGAGTCTTCGAAGAGGCGCGATATCCACGCCGCCCTCTGTAAGCAGACGGAGCGCCCCGGATATAATACTGCCCAGCGTCTGTTCTCCCTGAAATAACTGCTCCATCCACTCATCATCCACATCCATGACGCGGGAAAATGCTATCTCATTCCATACCTTCTCCGCCTTCTCCACATCATCCATACAGATAAGCGCCCCGTTCAGCGCGCCCACAGAAGTTCCGGCAACGGCATTGACGCGCACTCCTGCCTCCTTAAGGGCTTTCCACGCTCCGATCTGGTAGGCGCCTCTTGCCCCGCCGCCGTCCAGAATAAGTCCGTATTCTTTTGTCAGATCCAGCAATAATCTCATATGCTCACCCGGTCCTTGGAAATTTATTCTAAACATGGTTCAGTATACTGCGAAACCACCGCGCGGATTTCTCCGCGCGGCAGTCTTAACATCTTATCTCTTTCCTGCTCTGTCCGGCAGGATGTTCTCCGGCAAGGGCTTTACATCGTCGCTTTGTAGTAGTTAATCAGGCATCCGTCCAGGATGATCTGTCTCTCGGCATCTGTCAGGTCGCCCAGTCTTAAACTGATCTCCTTTAACCCGTCACCCACTACATATGCCTTCACTATATCTGCTTTTTCTTCTACAGCCGCTCTCACATCCGGAACAAAGATATAATCGCCATTCTTAAACGGAAGCGCCTCATGGTCCGCGTCTGTAATGAAGGGAAGCATTCCCCAGTTGATCAGATTGGAGCGGTAACGCTTTGTGGCATACTCGACGGCAATATTGGCCCAGCCGCCAAGGACCTTCTGGCAGGACGCTGCCTGCTCACGCGCGGAACCGTCTCCGGGCTTCACTGCGAAAATCGTACTTCCCACGCCGATATTTCCTTTTCCGACATTGGGATATGTCTTCTGGATCGTATCCATCACCGGGCGCAGCTCTTCCAGTGCATCCAGCGGACATGTTCCCGCTTCGATGGCTTTCTGTGCCTTCTGTACCTCTTTCGCACGTCCTACATATGCCGGGTCTTTTCTTGAGAGCGCGAACTCCGCAAGTCCCAGCGGGTTAGAACGGTAGGAAGAAGTCTCGCCTGACGGGATCAGCTCGTCGGTCGTTGTAACCGGATCGTGGATCTCAGAGACAACTTTCACGATCAGGTTCTCCGGGAGAGCTGACATCTCCGGCCAGTCTTTGATGTTCGGTCCGAACTGGATCTCCACATCCGGGTCAGCCACACCGTGGCTGTCAAATACGCGGTTCGCATAAATATTACTGTCAAAATGATATTTCTGTCCCTTGTACTGCACGTCCATAGCAGTCGCCGGAGTAAGGAAGCCTTTGCTGGCCGCTGTAGCTGCGATGGAACGCGCGTCCATAAGCGCGACGGAAGAGATCTGTCCGCTCTGAAGCTTGCTTCCCTCACGGTTCGGGAAGTTTCTCGTGGTGTGGCGGATAGAGAACGCATTGTTCGCAGGAGTATCCCCGGCGCCGAAGCACGGTCCGCAGAATGCTGTCTTCACGACGGTTCCCGCTTCCATCAGATCAGCCACAACGCCGTTCTTCACCAGTTCCATATAGATCGGCGTACTTGCCGGATACACGCTGAATGTAAATGCGTCCGCGCCGATATTGTGTCCTTTGATGATATCCGCCGCTTCACAGATATTTTCGAATCCGCCGCCCGCGCATCCTGCAATGATCCCCTGCTCTACATAGAGTTTTCCGTCGCGGATCTTGTCCTGAAGTGAATAGTCCACCGCGCCGTCCAGACTTACAAGCGCCTTCTGCTCTACATCGTGAAGAATATCTTTTAAGTTGGCGTTCAGCTCGTCGATCGTGTAAACATTGCTTGGGTGGAACGGCATAGCGATCATTGGCGTGATCTCACTTAAGTTCACATACACGCATCCGTCATAGTAAGTACATGCACCCGGGTTCAGTTCTTTATAGTCTCCGCTTCTGCCGTGGATCTCATAGAACTCCTGGATCTTCTCATCTGTGGTCCAGATGGAAGACAGGCAGGTCGTCTCTGTAGTCATAACGTCAATACCGATACGGAAGTCAGCGCTTAACTTCTTCACGCCCGGTCCGACAAATTCCATCACTTTATTATTTACATAGCCATTTTTAAATGTCGCACCTATGATCGCCAGCGCGACATCCTGCGGTCCTACGCCTTTCATCGGCTCACCGTCAAGATAGATCGCGATCACACCCGGCATCTTAATATCATAGGTCTTGTTGAGGAGCTGTTTTACAAGCTCCGGTCCGCCCTCACCCATTGCCATTGTTCCCAGAGCGCCGTAACGGGTATGGCTGTCTGAGCCAAGGATCATCTTTCCGCCCCCGGCTAGCATCTCGCGGGCAAACTGATGGATGACCGCCTGATGAGGCGGAACATAGACGCCGCCGTATTTCTTCGCGCAGGTCAGTCCGAACATGTGGTCATCCTCATTAATCGTACCGCCCACCGCACACAGGCTGTTGTGGCAGTTCGTCAGCACGTAGGGGATGGGGAATTTCTTTAGCCCCGATGCCCTTGCTGTCTGGATGATACCGACAAATGTGATATCGTGGGATGTCAGCTTGTCAAACTTGATCTGAAGACTGTCCATATTGCCGGAAGTATTGTGCTCATTTAAGATGCCGTACGCCATCGTATTTTTCGCCGCTTCTTCCTTTGGTACGGGAACCTGAGCATTTCCTGTATCTTCCACGATCTCGGTGCCGTTTAACAGATAGACGCCGTTGTCATATAATCTGATCATGTAAATCCTCCTTCTTGAATCATATACTTTATGCGATATGAGCGTGCAGATAATTTCATGTGCTCAATGGAAATATTTTATCACATTTCATAAAAGGAGTAAATCATTCTCATTTAGTTAACAAAAAGTTCTTTCCGCTTCCCTTTACTCATAAGTTCCCTTCGCTTCTAATGCTTCTTCCGGTATAACGATCTCTTTTACCTTGTTATACTCTAAGAACGTCATTTCCATAGTACATTCTGCCTTTTCCATCCCGAGACCTTCTGCCAGCGGAAGCAGGCTGTCTCCCATGTCAAAGTATATGCGGGCAGGCAGGATGCTGTCTCTGTAGATGTTGATGGTGCACGGCAGGATCAAATCTTTCAGATCACTCTCATCCGCTCCTAAACCGGTAAAAGAGCTCAGCATATCCTCATCCATCACTTGAGCTAAGACTTCTCCGTCCAGCTCCCCTGTAAGTTCGAAACAGTCCTTTCCATTTACCTCAACTAAACCTTCCTTCAATTCGAACTTATCGGAGAACTTCTCGATATCCCCAGAGACCAGCTCCATATCTGCCGCCATTTCTGAAGAATCGGCTGTCTCCATTGTCCACATATCATTCATCATAGTATAGATGACATACTCCTCCTCCTTCTTTTCCGAATATGTCTCCATTTTCATTGTAATATCCATATCGCCCGATCCAATACTGACCTCTCCCTTTGCACTGGACATCTCCGGCTCATTGATCGATTCCATATCAAAATCCATGCTCATCCTCATGTTGTCACCGCTTACGGAAACATTCAGATCCATCTTTACGTTTGCCATCATGGACTCCACATCCTCCGATCTTTTACTCATGTCGCTTAAAAGATTCTCCGGTGTCGCTTTTGTTCCG
>ERZ1643249.1875-NODE-1875-length-20370-cov-5.227517_pt1 | contig 20370 bp, 22 predicted proteins | sample MGYA00579263_ERZ1643249 | MGnify/ENA primary metagenome ERZ1643249 (study PRJEB29033, sample SAMEA4952264) | chicken gut metagenome | biome: Broiler Chicken; feature: Gastrointestinal Tract; material: Caecum | place: Ireland | collected 2018 | study: Broiler... | reverse complement strand
AGGCAGGTTCCCGTTCAGCCGGTACAAAGGCTGCGCGGGAATCATGCAGCAGTATATATTTTATTATGATCTGAAACACAGTTCGGCTACGTATTGAGCCAGGAGAGAGGAGAATTAAATGAAGGTATTGGCAGTGATCGATATGCAGAATGATTTTATCGACGGTTCCCTGGGGACAAAAGAGGCGGAAGCCATCGTTCCGGGAGTGACCAGATGGCTCCGGGAGTTTGACGGGCGGGTCGTTGCCACACGGGATACCCACGGCGAAGATTATCTGAACAGTGCCGAAGGGAAAAAACTTCCGATGGTACATTGTATCAAAGGGACGAAAGGCTGGGATCTCCGCCCGGAGATTCAGGAGGCGCTTGATGAGAAGCCGGGAAGTATGGTCATAGACAAGCCGGCCTTCGGCAGTGTGGAGTTGGGACAATATGTTAAAAATATAAACGACGCGGAAGAACCGGTGGAAGAGATCACATTGATCGGGTTATGTACAGATATCTGTGTGATATCCAATGCCCTGTTGTTAAAGGCGTATCTGCCGGAAGTGCCGATCCGTGTAGTGGAATCCTGCTGCGCGGGGGTTACTCCAGAAAGCCATGAGCAGGCATTAGAAGCCATGAAGATGTGCCAGATCGAGATCGTGTAACCGCAGACTACACAGATCATAACAAAATACTGCGGCGCTGGAGGCATGAAGCGGGGGTTTATGCCGGGAAGGAGAAAGGTAATGGAAAATTTTAATTATTATACACCGACAGAGGTTGTCTTTGGCAGAGGGACAGAGAAGCAGGTCGGAGAACTGGTCAAGGCGCAGAAATGCAGCAAGGTACTGGTGCATTACGGAAGCGGCAGTGTGAAGAAAAGCGGGCTTCTGGATCGGGTCTTCCGGTCTCTGGATGAGGCGGGGATATCCTATCTGTCTCTGGGCGGTGTAGTGCCGAATCCAAGATTATCTCTTGTATATGAAGGGATCAGTCTGTGCAAAAGCGAGGACGTTGATTTTATCCTCGCGGTGGGCGGAGGAAGCGTCATTGATTCGGCCAAGGCCATTGGATATGGCGTGTCAAATGAAGGCGATGTGTGGGATTTCTATGAAAAGAAACGTCAGGCATCCGGTTGTCTTTCTATCGGCGTTGTGCTGACGATCTCCGCGGCAGGATCTGAGATGAGTGATTCTTCTGTTATTACAAATGAAAAAGGATGGCTGAAAAGAGGATACAGCAGTAATTACGCGAGGGCAAAATTCGCGGTGATGAATCCGGAGCTTACGATGACTCTGCCCAAATATCAGACAGCCAGCGGGTGCGTGGATATCATGATGCACACTATGGAGAGGTATTTCAATCAGTGTGACAATATGGAATTGACGGATGGCATCAGCGAGCATCTCATACGGACTGTGATGAAGAACGCGAAGATTCTCATGGAGGAGCCGTATAACTATGACGCCAGGGCAGAAGTCATGTGGGCGGGAAGTCTTTCACATAACGGGCTTACCGGATGCGGGACGGACGGCGGTGACTGGGCATGCCATCAGCTGGAGCATGAGCTTGGCGGTATGTTCGATGTAGCACATGGCGCAGGGCTTGCGGCTGTGTGGGGAAGCTGGGCAAGATATGTGATGGATGCATGTCCCGAGCGGTTTGCACGGTTTGCGGTGAATGTGATGGGCGTGGCAGACGGAGCGGATGAAACAGAAACCGCGCTCAAAGGCATTGAAGCCATGGAAGCGTTTTACAGGGCTGTGGAGATGCCGGTGTGTATTAAAGACCTGGGAATCGAGCCGACAGTGGAACAGTTAAGAGAACTGGCGGAGAAATGCAGCCATTTGCGAAAGAGGACAGTAGGCTGTGTGAAGAAACTGGATGTGGACGACATGTATCAAATCTACAAAAATGCCCTGGAATTTGGCTGAGACGGAAACAAGAACGTATCGGATAAAATTTATCATTTAGCAACGGATGATTCACGGCACATTGCGCACAATACTGATATTCCAAGGATTCCCGATCTGGAGTATGATGCGGCTTACGCAGGTCGCTTTTGTGTAACTGAGATTGCGATTGACTAACTCTGTATGGGATTCTTAAAATGAAGAAAAGGAGGGATACCATGCAGGCGTTATCAAATGCGAAAGCAGGTGAGAGTTACACGATCAAGTGGATGCTCGGGCTGACGGAAGTGCTGGATTTTCTTCATAGCCGTCATGTCAAAGAGGGCACGACTGTCAGGGTAATCCAGAGGTGTCGTGAAAGCGTGATCATCGAAGTTCAGGATGTACGGCTTGCCCTTGGGGGCGAGATCGCGGACAGGATCAAGGTATAAAAACAGGATTGGATGTGGTCAGACGGTCAGACAGTGTTTGAAAAACGGACACTGCCTGACCGTTGTGCGTGAAAGCTTAGAAATGTGTTAAGGAAAGTATAGCGGAAAATCGCGATCAGTGGTACAATATGGGGCAAGATCAGTTCCGGTATGAAAAGCCGGAGAAAGGAGAGCGAAATGGGATCATACATGCAGATGCTCACGGACCGGGCGAGGGCTGCCGCGGTCGAGGCGGCAAAGCTTGGAACGGCAGATAAGAACAGAGGACTTCTCGCGGTGGCGGAGGAATTGACTGCCCAGCAGGAGATGATCCTGGAAGAAAACGAAAAAGATGTCGAGGCGGCAAAGACAAAAGGAATCAAACAGTCTTTGATCGACCGTCTTTCCCTTTCAGAAAAGAGGATAGCGGATATGGCAGAGGGACTGTGTCAGATTGCGGCGCTTGATGATCCGATCGGGGAAGTTCTGTATATGAAAACACGTCCCAACGGACTGCGGATCGGGCAGAAGAGCGTGCCGCTCGGCGTGGTCGGCATTATATACGAATCCCGCCCTAACGTGACCGCAGATGCGTTCGGACTGTGCTTTAAGACAGGAAACGCGGCGATCCTGCGCGGAGGAAGCGATGCCATCCATTCTAATCAGGCGGTCGTACGTGCAGTCAAAGAAGGCCTGCGAAAAGAAAAGCTCAGTCAGGATCTGATCCTTCTTGTGGAAGATACGAGCCGTGAAGTCGCGGGTGAGATGATGAAGATGCACGGCGGCATTGATGTGCTCATTCCCAGAGGCGGCGCAGGGCTTATTGCAAATGTAGTCGAGAACAGTACAGTGCCTGTGATCGAGACGGGAACGGGCAACTGCCATGTTTATGTAGACGCTTCCGCGGATATCCGAATGGCAGCGGACATCATTGAGAATGCCAAGACACAGAGGCTGGGCGTATGCAATGCCTGCGAGTCCCTTGTCATCCACAGTGATATCATAGAGGAGGCGCTTCCCCAGATCGTGAGCAGGTTAAAAGCTCATAACGTAGAGATCCGGGGGGATGAAAAGGCATGTGCCCTCAGTGGGGACATTATTTCTGCTACAGAGGAGGACTGGGGAACAGAGTATCTGGATGCCATTATTTCTGTGAAGACCGTAGATTCTGTCAATGAGGCAATCGCGCATATCAACAGATATAATACCGGACATTCTGAATCTATCATCACAAGGGATTATGATAATGCATTGAAATTCCAGGATGAGATCGATGCGGCGGCTGTCTATGTGAATGCGTCTACCAGATTTACGGATGGATTTGAGTTCGGCTTCGGCGCGGAGATCGGCATCAGTACCCAGAAGCTCCACGCGAGAGGTCCTATGGGGCTGGAAGCGCTGACCACCACGAAATATATCATCTTCGGAAATGGGCAGATCAGATAAATATTGATTTGAAGAAAAAGAGGAGTTCCGGCTTTGTGGCACGGACTCCTTTGTGTTTTTATCGCAGCTTTTATTGGTCTTCATTGTCAGAACTTCAGGGATAAAAAATAATGCTTGCATAATATACAAAAAAGATGTATTATTATGCAAATGTTATTTATAAATAAAAACAGCAGGCTATCTTTTATGGAAATGCTTTACTTCTCATGGACATAGGTATATGATTAAAAGATTGATCAGGAAAGGATAAATTAATATGATAAAGGTTGGAATCATCGGAGCCACCGGTTATGCGGGCGGCGAACTTGTAAGGATATTGACAGGACATAAAAATGCAGAGATCAAATGGTTTGGATCTCGCAGTCATATTGACGGAAAATACGCGGACGTGTACCGTAATATGTTTCAGATCGTAGACGCGGTATGCATGGACGACAACATGGAAGAGCTGGCATCTCAGGTGGATGTGATCTTTACCGCGACCCCGCAGGGGTTATGCGCGTCACTTGTGAACGAAGACATCTTGTCCAGGACAAAGATCATTGATCTGAGCGCGGATTTCCGTCTTAAAGATGTAAGCGTCTATGAGGAATGGTATAAGATTGAGCACAAAGCGCCCAGGTTTATTGAAGAGGCAGTGTATGGGCTGTGCGAGATAAATAGGGAGGATGTAAAGAAAGCGCGCCTTGTGGCGAATCCGGGATGCTATACCACATGTTCTATCCTGACAGCATACCCGCTGGCGAAGGAAGGGCTGATAGATATGGATACGCTGATCATTGATGCCAAATCCGGAACCTCAGGAGCAGGGCGCGGCGCGAAGCTGCCCAGCTTATACTGTGAGGTCAACGAGAATATTAAGGCATACGGCGTGGCGTCCCACAGACACACTCCAGAAATTGAGGAGCAGTTAGGTTATGCGTCAGGCGAGAAGGCGGCACTGAATTTTACCCCTCATCTCGTGCCCATGAACCGGGGTATTCTGGCTACGGAGTACGCGAAGTTGAAAAAGAATGTGACATGGGAAGAAGTAAAGGCTGTCTACGATAAATATTATGCGGATGAGAAATTTGTCCGTGTACTGGATAAGGATGTGTGCCCGGAGACAAAATGGGTGGAGGGCAGCAACTACGTAGATATCGGGTTTAAGATCGATTTACGGACGAACCGTATCATCATGATGGGAGCCATTGACAATCTGGTAAAAGGAGCCGCGGGACAGGCGGTGCAGAACATGAATCTGATGTTCGGAGAGAAAGAGAGCGAAGGGCTGGAGCTTGTGCCCATGTTCCCGTAATCCGCCGGATTTCAGGAAAGACAGGCAGCAGACGGAGACAGAAAAAAGAGAGATGCCGGCGCTCAGATTTTTAATGATCCGGCAGACATATAAATACATAGACAGGACGAGGAAAAGATATGATCCGGGTGATGACGATTGAAGATTATGACGGAGTGTACGCTCTGTGGAAGAAGATAAAGGGATTCGGAATCCGCAGCATCGATGATTCCAGAGAAGGTGTGGAGCGGTTTTTAAAGAGGAATCCGACGACCAGCGTGGTGGCTGTCAGGGATGGAAGGATCGTAGGGAGCATCCTCTGCGGCCATGACGGCAGACGGGGCTGCCTGTACCATGTATGTGTGGATGAAGCGTACCGGAGACACGGGATCGGGAAGGCGATGGTCGTCCATGCCATGAAGGCGCTTCAGGAAGAGAAGATCAACAAGGTCTCCCTGATTGCATTTACAAAGAATGATATCGGGAACAAATTCTGGAACACCATCGGGTGGACGGAACGTCTGGATCTGAATTACTATGATTTTACATTGAATGAGGAAAATATCACGGCATTTAACAAACAGTGAACCTGTGGAGAAAGGAGCGGAGAAACATGAGTATAAATATCATCGAAGGCGGCGTGACTGCGGCAAAGGGCTTTCAGGCAGCGGCAGCGGCGGCCGGAATCAAATACGAGGGACGCACAGATATGGCGCTTGTCTACAGCGAGAAGCCCTGTAAGGCAGCGGGTACATTTACGGCCAATGTGGTAAAAGCAGCTCCCGTGAAATGGGACAGGGCCATCGTAGAAGACAAGAAGCGGCCACAGGCGGTCATTGTGAATTCCGGTATCGCCAATGCATGTACCGGAGACGAAGGGATGCGTTACTGCAAGGAGACGGCACAGGAAGCGGCAGGAGTGCTGGGGGTAGAGGCTGACAGCGTGCTTGTCGGCTCTACCGGCGTGATCGGAATGCAGCTTCCGATGGACCGGGTAAAAGCAGGCATCTCCATGCTGGCGGCGTCTAAAAGAGCAGGGCTGGAAAGCGGGACAGAAGCCGCGAAAGCTATCATGACTACAGACACAAAGGAGAAAGAGGCAGCTGCTACATTTGAGATCGGTGGGGTGACCGTGACCATCGGCGGCATGGCAAAGGGGTCTGGCATGATCCATCCGAACATGTGTACCATGCTTTCCTTCATCACAACGGACGCGGCAATTTCCGGCAAGGCTCTCCGCAGGGCGCTTAAGGAAGATGTGGCGGACACTTACAACATGATCTCCGTTGACGGGGACACGTCCACCAACGATACGGTGCTCCTGCTGGCGAACGGACGGGCGAAGAACCCGAAGATCAAATACGGCACGCCGGAATATGAGATATTTAAAGAGGCGCTCCACTATGTGAATGAGACGCTGGCAAAGAAGATGGCAGGAGACGGAGAGGGCGCCACGGCTCTTCTTGAGGCAAAGGTCGTGGGCGCAAAGACAAAGGAACAGGCAAAAGTGCTGGCAAAATCCATTGTCTGCTCGAATCTGGTCAAGACAGCCGTCGCAGGGCATGACGCCAACTGGGGCAGGATACTCTGCGCGATGGGATACTCAGGAGAACAGTTCGACCCGGAGAAAGTGGATCTTGTCCTTAAGAGTGAGGCAGGGAAACTGACGATCATCGAAAATGGGACGGCAGCAGATTACAGTGAAGAGAAAGCGACGGAAATTCTGTCAAAACCTGAGGTGACGGTCATCGCTGATATCAAAGAGGGGAAGGAGGAGGCCGCGGCGTGGGGCTGCGATCTTACTCATGAGTATATCAGCATTAACGCAGATTATCGAAGCTGAGATCAAAGTGAGGAAGACTTAAGATATAGAAAGGTTATATTCGGATACGTTTTATAAGGAGGATACAACGGGGTATGAATGACAATATGCAGAAATATCTGGACAAGGCGCAGGTGCTCATCGAGGCTCTGCCGTATATTCAGCGCTTTAACCGAAAGATCATCGTAGTAAAATACGGCGGCAGCGCCATGGTTGACGAGAGCCTGAAACAGCGCGTCATCGAGGATGTGACGCTGTTAAAGCTTTGCGGGTTCAAACCGGTTATCGTGCATGGAGGCGGCAGGGAGATCAGCAAATGGGTCGGCAAAGTGGGGATGGAGCCCAAGTTTGTCAACGGTCTGCGTGTAACCGACGAGGAGACCATGGAGATTGCCGAGATGGTGCTGGGACGCGTGAACAAAAGTCTTGTGCAGCTGGTGGAGAGCCTTGGGGTGCGCGCTATCGGCGTCAGCGGAAAGGACGGAGCCCTGCTTAAAGTGGAGAAGAAGTATTCCGACGGAGAAGATATCGGATATGTGGGCGATATCAAAGAAGTGAATGCCCAGATACTCTATGACCTGTTAGAGAAGGATTTCCTTCCCATCGTCTGCCCCATAGGACTGGACGACGAGTTCAATACATACAACATCAACGCTGACGATGCGGCGTGCGCCATCGCCCGCGCCATGAAGGTGGAGAAGCTGGCGTTTTTGACAGACATTGAGGGCGTATACAAGGATCCGCAGGATCCTGATACGCTGATTTCGGAGCTTGAGGTTTCAGAAGCGAAGGAGCTGATCGGAAGCGGATACATTGGAGGCGGTATGCTGCCAAAACTTCAGAACTGTATCGACGCGATCGAGGGCGGGGTGTCCCGGGTTCATATCCTGGACGGACGTATTCCTCACTGTCTGCTGCTTGAGATCTTCACGAATAAAGGAATCGGAACAGCAATATTAAACCAGAAAGAAGGCAGGTACTATCATGGTGAATGAAAAGATACAGGCAGCGGAAGAGAACCTGATCCATGTATATAACCGGTTCCCCATTGCGCTGGATCGCGGCGAGGGGATGTATGTGTACGACATAGAGGGCAAAAAATATCTGGACTTTGCGGCGGGATTCGCTGTGACAGGATTAGGATATGACAACAAGGAGCTCAATGAGGCGTTAAAGGCGCAGATCGACAAACTGTACCACACCTCAAACCTCTATTACCATGAGAGCTGCGGGGAGGCCGCAAGAGAGCTGAACCGTGTCTGCGGCATGGACCGAGTGTTCTTCACCAACAGCGGCGGCGAGGCAAATGAGGGCGCGTTGAAAGCGGCGAGACGTTACGCATACACAAAAGGTACGGGAAGATACGAGTTCATTGCCATGGAGAACTCCTTCCACGGCAGAAGCTTCGGCGCGGTGTCTGTGACAGGGCATGATTCATACAGGGAGCCTTTTGAACCGCTCGTTCCAGGGGTGAAGTTCGCCAAATTCAATGATCTGGACAGCGTGAAAGCGCTTATTACTGACAAGACCTGTGCTATCATCTTAGAACCCCTGCAGGGTGAGGGCGGCATCAATCTTGCCACACAGGAATTTATGGAAGCAATCCGCGCGATCTGTGATGAGAATGACATCCTTATGATCTGCGATGAAGTGCAGTGCGGCATGGGCAGAACAGGAAGTATGTTCGCATGGCAGGGATTCGGTGTGAAACCAGATATCCTGACCATGGCAAAGGCCATCGGAAACGGTATCCCTGTGGGAGCGTTTGCCATGACGGAGAAAGTGGCAGAATACTCTCTGCAGCCGGGAGACCACGGTGCAACCTATGGGGGAAACCCGCTTGCATGTACTGCCGTAAAGACAGTCATCGAGATCTTTGAGCGGGAGAAGATTGTGGATCATGTCAATGAAGTCGCTCGTTATCTTACGAAACGCCTGGATGAGCTGGTGGAAGAAGTGGACTGCGTTACAGAACGCAAGGGGAAAGGACTCATGCAGGGGCTCGTTATCACAAAGCCTCTGGCAGAGGTGAATAAAAAAGCTATCGAAGAGGGGCTTCTTGTTATTCAGGCTCAGGGGAATGTGATCCGCTTTGTCCCGCCTCTGATCGTGGAAGAGAAGCATATTGATGAGATGATCGGGAAATTAAGCAGGGCGCTTGGATAGATTTTATCTTTCTATGCCGACGAAGGACATACCGGACTATATATCTTTAAGATGAATAAAAAACCAGTCATGGGACATACTACCAGAAATGTTGCACGGAGGTATAGAGATGATTGGTTTTTTTATTGCCCTTCTGTCCGGGGCGCTCATGAGTATACAGGGAGTATTTAACACACAGGTCACAAAGACGACCGGGATGTGGGTAGCTAACGGGTGGGTGCAGATCACGGCATTCGCGGTCTGTCTTGCCGCATGGTTATTCACGGGAAGAGAGAGTATCTCCGCTCTTGGCAAGGTAGAACCAAAGTATATGCTTTTAGGAGGCGTGATCGGCGCGGGTATCACATGGACGGTCATCAAGAGCATCGCGGCGCTGGGGCCGGCAAAATCAGCTCTTCTCATCGTCATCGCGCAGCTTGCGGTGTCTTACCTTATCAGCCTTTTCGGGATGTTCGGTATGGATAAAGAGCCGTTTTCATGGCGGAAGCTTGTCGGGCTGGCTCTTGCGGTCATAGGGATCACGGTTTTCCAATGGGAATAAAAGGCATTATAATTCAGTGTAATAATTCTGTAACAAAGAATTGATTTTGTATTGTATTTTTGATAAAAGTTCGTTACAATATTATTGTCCGGCATGAAAGGGGTATCTCTTCCGGTCTGTGAATCGGAGAGAAAAATATGCGAGACAAAAGGGTAAAAAGAAAGACAGTATACACACGTAACCCGGGCATTTTGATCACAGCGCTTTTTTTAGCGTCAGTTCTGATTAGTTCAGGATGTGGGAAGAACACGGCAGATTCAGCGGACGCCCTTGAAGGGCTGTCAGTTTTAGAAGATTCCGGGGACTCTGAGAGTGCATCAGATCCGGATGCGGATTCAGCCGACAGTACGGAAACAGATGACGGACGTGAAGGAACTGCTATAAGCGGGGAAAACGATACGGCAGAGACTGTCTTTGTGTATGTATGCGGAGCGGTAAACACTCCGGGAGTATATGAATTAGAGAAAAATGCGCGTGTGTTTGAAGCTGTCGAGATGGCGGGCGGACTGACGGCAGAGGCCTCTGCAGAATCGGTCAACCAGGCAAGAACCGTGGCGGACGGGGAGCAGATCTATGTTCTCACGGTCGAGGAAGCAAAAACACAGGGCGCGGGGGTTGGAGAAACCATAATAACCGAAGGGACGGACAAAAAAGTAAATATTAATACAGCCGGAAAAGAGGAACTCATGACGCTTACCGGGATCGGTGAAGCAAAGGCGCAGAGCATCTTAGACTACAGGGAAGAGCACGGGAAATTTGGGAGTACTGAGGATCTGATGCAGATAGAGGGAATCAAAGAGGGAGTATTTAATAAAATAAAAGAAGACATAATGATCTGAGACAGGGAGTCAGGAAATAGGAGTATGAGTAAGAAGATATTGGTTGTAGATGATGAAAAGCTGATCGTGAAAGGAATTCGGTTCAGTCTGGAACAGGAGGGTATGGAAGTGGACTGCGCCTATGATGGCGAGGAGGCACTGGAGTGTGCGCGGAGATGTGAGTACGATCTGGTACTTTTAGATGTCATGCTTCCAAAGCTGGATGGTTTTGAAGTCTGCCAGCAGATCCGTGAATTTTCAGATATGCCCATTGTGATGCTGACGGCAAAAAGTGAGGATATGGACAAGATATTAGGGCTTGAGTACGGCGCGGATGATTATATTACGAAGCCGTTTAATATTCTCGAGGTCAAGGCAAGGATCAAGGCGATCATGCGCCGCACCTCCAAGCCGAAAGGGCCGGCCGGCAGTCCGGTGCTTATAAAGGGAAATATGAAGATCGATTGCGAGAGCCGCAGGGTGTTTATCGGGGAGCGGGAGATCAATCTTACAGCCAAGGAGTTTGATGTGCTGGAGCTTCTCGCCATGAATCCAAACAAAGTGTATAGCAGGGAGAATCTTTTAAACCTTGTGTGGGGATATGATTATCCGGGAGATGCGAGAACAGTCGATGTGCATATCCGCCGCCTCAGGGAAAAGATCGAGATCAACCCGAGCGAACCGAAATATGTACATACAAAGTGGGGAGTGGGTTATTATTTCCAGGGTTAAACGTCAATTCAGATTCAAAGACAGAGTCTTAAAAAATATGCGGTTCCACCTCATCGTGTGTATTATGCTGGCAGGGCTTCTGCCCTGTCTGGCAGCTCTTTTCGGGATCGTGAAATTCTATGAGTCACGTGCGGTCGAACTTCGGACCGCGGAAATCCAGAACCAATGTACCATACTGAGCAATCAACTAAATAATTACGGATACCTTACTGACAGCTCATCGGAAGTTATAAACACGAGTCTGACTCAGCTTACGAATATTTATAATGGCCGTGTAGTGATCGTTGACGAAGATTTGAATGTGATAAAAGATACATACGGTCTGGACGAGGGGAAAACGGACGTATCAGAAAATGTAGTCCGTTGTATGAGGGGAGAGCGGACAAGCTATTATGATAAGAAGAACCACTATATCGAAGTGACATCTCCTGTCGTAGAAACGGGAGAGGACAAAGTGGTCGGCGTAATTCTTGCCAGTGTGTCCACGGACAGCATCGAGGTGACGCGCCGGGTGCTGTATACGCATGGAAGCGTGACAGTAGGCATTTTAATGATCATTCTCGGCGCTTTCAGTGTGTTTCTGGCGGATCGGACAGTTCGTCCGCTGCGCAGGATTACCGAAGTCATCGAGAACGTGACGGAAGGATACAGCGACGATGTGCTTCATGTAGACACATATGCAGAGACGAGGCAGCTTTGCGAGGCGTTCAACAAGATGCTGGGCCGCCTTAAGCTCCTTGATGAATCGAGAGAAGAGTTTGTCTCCAATGTGTCCCATGAGCTTAAGACGCCTATGACTTCCATGAAAGTGTTGGCGGATTCTCTTTTAGAGCAGGACGGCGTACCGGTAGAGATGTATCAGGAATTTATGCAGGACATCGCCAGGGAGATCGACCGGGAGAACCGGATCATCACAGATCTGCTCTCGCTTGTAAAAATGGACCGTTCCGGGCAGACAATGAATATCGAGAGTATGAACATCAATGATCTTCTGGAACAGATATTGAAACGGCTTAAGCCCATTGCTGAGAAAAAGAACGTGGAGATGGTCATGGAGAGTTTTCGCCCGGTGATCGCGGAGATTGATGAGATGAAGTTCTCACTTGCTATTTCCAATCTTGTGGAAAATGCGATCAAATATAATCGGGAAAATGGATGGGTTCACGTATCGTTGAATGCGGATCACAAGTATTTTTACATTAAAGTGGAGGATTCAGGAATCGGTATCCCGGAGGCGGATCAGGATCATATTTTCGAGAGATTCTACCGTGTGGATAAGTCTCATTCCCGTGAGATCGGCGGGACAGGCCTGGGGCTTGCCATCGCCAGAAACGCGGTGATCGTCCACAGGGGAGCAATCAAAGTACACAGCAGCGAGGGAGAGGGGACTACATTTACTGTGCGCATTCCCCTGATCTACGCGGCGGCATAGGAGGGTGAAGGATGAAGGTAAGAATAAGGATCATTGCGGGAGTTCTCTGCTCCTTCGCTCTTTTGTCCGCATGTGGGAGGCAGTCTGAGCCTGAGAAAGGGGAACCTTTTATTTACTGCCTCAACGAAGAACGCACAGGTCTAGTGAAGGTCGCCTGCGATTTCTCTGGGAAAGATACGATGGAGGAAGCGGAGGCTGTTCTCGTGGAATTGAAAGGTCCAACAGACAGTATTGAGTATGTGTCGCCCATTCCAGAACATGTGGAAGTTGTGGACTGTGCTTTAAGAGGCAGTATTTTGGAGGTTGATTTCAACGGGGCATATGCAGAGATGGATAATCTTTCAGAAAAGCTGGCACGCGCGGCGGTGGTGCGGTCGCTTGTGCAGGTCAGCGGGATAAATGCGGTGTCATTTACCATTGAAGGAGTACCGCTCATGGACAGCGGGGGACATCCGGTTGGTTTGATGAATGAGGATGATTTCGTAGAAAATACAGGCTCGTCTTTGGGGGCATATCAGACCGACACCCTGACACTGTATTTTGCGGATAAGTCAGGAAATCATCTCGTTCCGCAGAAAACAGAGATCAGGCACAGCAGCAATGTGTCAAAGGAGAAACTGATCGTCGAGAGTCTGATGAAGGGTCCGTCAGAAAGTGAATCCTATCCGGTCATCAACCCGGACGCGAACCTCCTTAGTGTAACGATTGAGGACGGAATCTGTTATGTGAATTTTGACAGTACATTCCTGACAGGGGCTTATAATGTGCTCCCGGAAGTTACAGTGTATTCGATCGTGAATTCTCTGGTTGAGGGAACAGAGGCGCGGAAGGTGCAGATCACGATCAATGGAGAAACGGATGCAAAATACATGGGGGTAGTGGATCTGTCACAGCCTCTTGAAGAAAATGAGGGATTGGTCGCAGCCGAAGAATAGAAAGGATGAAAAAGCGGCCGCTTTGTATAATATGTCTGTTGTTCCTTATCATACAGACCTTAAGGATCAGCCTGTCCGGTGCGCAAGTGTATAAGCCTTCCGCATCAGAGCAGACTGCGGCAGAACAGGACAGCGTTACTGTGAAAGGAACTGTGACAGATATACAGAATAAAGAACAAGTAACGGCAGTCTGTCTGGAGGACTGTCTTATTTCTATGATTTCAGGAGATTTCAATGAGAAAAAACTTCTGGTTTATATCAGGCCGGATTCAGAGATCCGCATCGGGAATAAAGTCAAGGTGACAGGAGAGGCGGCGCTTTTCGACGAAGCGCGCAATCCGGGAAATTTCGACCAGAGCTCCTACTATGCGAGACAGGACATCTACATGCTTGTGTGGGCTGATGAGGTGGAGCATCTTTCTGCAGATACAGATGAGGTTCGTCAGTTTCTGATGGAGGTACGCTCAGCTTGGAACGAGATGCTGGTCCGGTATCTGGGAGAATATTACGGGGGTACGATGAGCGCTGTCCTGCTGGGCGAGAAAAGCGGGCTTGACGCGGAAATGAAAAAGCTGTATCAAAAGAACGGGATCGGGCATCTGCTTGCCATCTCCGGTGTTCAAACTTTATTCTTGGCGTATATGTGGCTTTGAAAAAGCCCGTAAATACGCCGTTTCTTGCAGATTTCTTGCCCTATATTTACATTTATTTTTAGCAATTTTTAGCTTCATTTTTTGCGATTGTCCTTTTGGATGTTTTGAGGGGGTGGGGGATTTCTTAAATAATTTGGCAAAATAGAGAAACATTATAGCGAAAAAAACATTTAGCGGAAGGGAGAAATACAAAGATGGAAATAGTGGCAATACGTTATTATAATGTATGGTTTTATTTATATTTGCAATCAGAATTAGATGCGGTGAAGTTTTCATATTTATCGAAACGTATAGAAGCAGGTGAAAGCTTTAGAATGAGGGATATACATAAGTGGTGTGTTATACAAGAAATAAAATATACAACAAAGTTTGTATATAGAAAGGATTTTCCAGTAACAGCAAATTTCTGGAATTTTTATTCATACGTACGTTCGAAGATTGAAAAATGTATGTGTAAATGAACTAATTAGACATTGTTTCCAGATAGTCTTTAGATACTTGTTAATTTACACATTGCCAGGGAGTTTGTTGTCTTAACAAAGAGTTTTATGCACTGCTGACCACTCACAATATATTGTGGATTGAAGAACGTTTTGATAACTGCATTAATAGAGTCTTATGAACTTTTCAAAAGTGTTCTTTATTCTTTACAAAGGAATGCAAAATAAAAAAATTCCAATTAAAAAGGGTTACTCCAGAAAAAAGCCTTGACAAATGTGGTATAATCATATATACATGGATGAATATAATTTACTAAAGAAATTGTGCTTAGAATGCGGGGATAATTGCTTATGTATAGGGCGTTAGATATTGCTCGTTATATTATTGAAAGATGTAGTGCTACAAATAGAACAATTAGCAACTTAAAATTACAGAAAATATTGTATTTTATTCAGGCTGAGTTTTTAGTAACTAAAAATCAGCCTTGTTTTGCTGAAGAAATCCAAGCATGGGATTTTGGCCCAGTTGTACCAGATGTTTACTATACATACAGGATGTTTGGGAGTGCAAATATTCCTTGTATTGGAAAATCTAAGGTATCTCAAATTATTATTTCAAGTGACAAGGAACTTTTAGATGGAATAATTGATGAATGCTCTAAATACTCTGCTTCAGCACTTGTTGAGATAACCCATAATCAGACACCTTGGATAGAAGCATATGTACCAGGTTGGAATAATGAAATTACCCTGGATAGTATAAAAGAATATTTTGAGGAGGATTAAAAAGGTGTCCTCAATAAATATCAAAATCAATAAAACTACCAAGCAGGTAGAGTTTAAAATTGATGATCGAGTTATAACCGAAGAAATGTCAGAAAAAATAACAGAGATTTGTAATCTGCTATTTATTGACAGTGATAAATTTGATGAAAAAAGCGCTTTTAAAGCGATTTTTCATTATATAAAAGGTTATCAAAGGCTTTTATATTCTCAGATTAGCAATATTGTATATGCTTTTTACAATGAGCATACAACAGAAGAAGCAACAAATGCGTTAGGAACTATGATTTCCAATATTGAGAAAGTAGTTGCTTATACAGGAACGCAAGATTATAGAAATAGAAAAGTAACGAAGCCAGAAGATATAAGAATATACGAAGACACTGAGAAAGTACTTATTAAAATTTGGGATCATGTAAATTTAGCTCAAACACAGTACAGTGGCCTGAAGCAAACGGATGAAGAGTATAAACGAAAGTTTAATAACAGTATCACGCCATTTAAAGAAGAGCTTATAAAGGATATGAATGCTCAGTTGCTTACCATGGTAAGTATTTTTACAGCATTGGCATTTTTAGTGTTCGGCGGTATTAGCTCTCTTGGAAGTATTTTTTCTAATCTGGAGATACCATTACTGAAAGTGATCATTGTAGGCTGTGTATGGGGATTATGCATTTTGAATTTGATATTTGTTTTTTTGTTTTGCGTAGGAAAGATGACGAGATTAAATTTCAAATCTAATTTAGAAACAGATGCTAATATAATTCAGAAATATCCGATTGTATGGTGGAGCAACTTAATTATACTCACAATTTTGGCAGGAAGCCTTTGGACATACTACATACGAAAAGAGAATATTGATTCGGGATTTAATACATGGTGTAGTAAATCACCAGAACTTGCCATGTGGGGTGGTTATATTCTAATTTTAGTCATATTTATAATTGTATTAGTAATTTTAATGAAGCAGACTTGGAAAAAAAGGCATTGAGTAATAAAGGGCTGGAAAGAAATTTCTGGCTCTTTTTTGGGTATACTGCAACTATTATTTAGAAAGGTATATATTTGGGAGTGGGCAATTTTCGATCATTTTCCCGTTTATCAATTGGTTGGAAAGCATCTTTTACGAAATAAGTTTTCCTGAATCACATCATTGTATGCCGGTAGAATTATCCCATCCTCACCAATGATATTCCCATTATGTAGTGTGTTGTACAATTGAATTTGCTCAGCGGGTGCTTGGAACTCATTATGGTTGGGGATTGTAATAAAAGCCACGAAATGATAAAATATAAAAGTTAATATTGGGGTTAATGCTCATGTGTAAATATTTTGGTTGGAAATAGACAGTACTGTTTTGCGAGAATATTATATATGTGCAGGTAATATGGTGAAAATATGACGGATAAGATAAATAATAGAATCAAAAAACTATATAAAGATCTGGGTTATACTCAAAAGGAATTGATTTCCAAAATGGAAGTGAACAGATCGGAATTTGGAAAAATTTTACGTAAGGCAGATAAGGACTTTACAATTGGCGATTTGTCTTCTGTTTGTAAAGCATTGGGAATTTCTCTTTTTGAGTTCTTCAATTCTACAGAATTCTATGGGAAGGATGTATCCGATAAACCTTATAAAATAGTATTAGAAGATTATTTCAACGACGAAGAAATAAGAGAAAAATATGAAATTTTGGGCTACGATCATGCCGGAGATATTCTTAAATGTTATCCAGAAGAATTTGATGAGATAAAAAGTGTCTTGAAAAATCTTGAAATTGAAATGCAGGACGTTATTGTAAGCGGAGGAAACGAGTCAGTTATTCCAAAGAAGATAAGAAAAAAATTTGTCGAACGTGGATGGAAAACGGAACAAGAAATACATGGTTCGCTTCGGGTAGAGCTTAGAAGTAAAAATTCCGAAAAAAAGATACAGAAGGAAATACATACAGTTAATGGATATTTAACAGGATACATGATTGATTATTATAAAAATGGAATCGCTGTTGATACAGAATGGAATAGTAAAGATCAAACATTTGATAGAGATTTAATGGCTATGCGCTCATATTATGAATCAGGAATTATTTCAATGGGAGTTATTATAACAAGAGGTTCGGAACTTTGTTCATTTCCTGCAAAATATAATTTGAAGAAATACGGTGCAAGTTCTACATGGCTTAAGCAGCTTACAGAAAGATTAGACTGTAGACGTGCTGGTGGATGCCCGATTTTGGCAATAGGAATTACTCCTAAAGCAATTAAAGGTTATAATGAAGATTAGATGAAGAGGAGGCTCTTATGGAAAGATTAAATGATATTTTTCCATCGGATATCTTGGAGAAATACGAAATATACAGTTATTATCATGCAGCAGAAATCTTATCGCTGGCTTATCCAGAAGAATTTCAAGACTTAATTGATGCTTTGAGGAATGTGCATATTACTATTGAAGATATTTTACAGGCGGGAGGAAACGAATCCCCCATTCCTCCTAAGTTTAAAAGTGTTCTTTTCCCTAAAGGCTGGGCAGAAACAAGAGTTCATGGTGATTTAAATATTGAATTGACAATTAGATCTGGAGAAGAAAAAAACAGATCTTTTGTTTTACCGGACTATGTTAATGGATATAATATTGATTTTTTCAAAAATAAAATTGCTCTTGATACAGAATGGAATAGTAAAGATCAGACGTTCGATAGAGATTTGATGGCCATGCGTACATATTATGAATTCGATATTATTGCGCTTGGAATCATTATTACTCGTGGAACAGAATTAAAGACTTTTCCGAAGCATTATGGATTGAATAAGTATGGGGCTAGTACTACTTGGATGGGGAAACTGACATATCGCCTTGATAGTAGAAGATCAGGAGGGTGTCCGATGTTAGCAATAGGTATAACCCCGCAGTGCATTAAAGGGTATCAACCGGATTGATGCTTGACTTTTGGGAAGAAAAGAGTGATATATACTACAAAAAATAAGAAAGGAAGCATTTTATGCAATTACAAAAGGACTTCCCTAGTGTAGCAAAGTACATGGGTTCAAAGACAGATGTTCTTGATTTGATTGAAAAGGGTATTAATGACTTTGAATATGAACACAAGTGGCTTTGTGACCTTTTTGCTGGTTCTGCAACATTATCCGGCGCTTTACGCAATAAAGTAAACATTATTTCAAATGATATACAAAAGTATTCAGAAGTGTTTACTAACGCATATCTAAATAATTATGAGTGGCATAAATATCCATCAATCACGGATATTACCCAGAAAGCTTCTGATAGAGTTAATCGATTTATGAAATTCTATAAGAATTATTCGGAACGATTTGATTATAATCGAGAATTTACATTGGATGAGTTTAATCAGATGGAGAATGCAGAAAGAAATCTCATCAACAAAGCAGATTGGAATGAGTTTGATAATTATTTCCTATTTACCAAGGATTATTCTGGAACTTATTGGAGCTTCGAACAATGTGTATGGATTGATTCATATAGGGCTGTTATCGATGAGTACAAAAATGACATTCCATTTTTTAATTTATTGTTAACTTGCTTAATTTACGCAATGGCATATAATTCACAAAGTACTGGGCATTATGCACAATATAGAATTCCGGAGACTGATTCATCAAAAGAAGATATATTGATATATCGTCGCAAGAATATTTCGGATTTTTTTAATCGAAAGTATGCCGAACTAATGTCTTTTTTAAAAGGAAAAAATAAGTATCAGTTTATTGCAACAGCGAATACGGATATAGAATGTTTAAGTAAAATTCCAGAGAGAACACTTGTATATGCGGATCCTCCGTATTGTTTCGTTCATTATTCACGTTTTTATCATGTAATTGAAACTTTAGTAAGATATGATTATCCAAAGGTTAAATATAAAGGACGCTACAGAACAGATAGATTCCAATCAGAATATTGTATTAAAACACAGGTTGAAAATGCATTTTCACAGATGTTTGAAGGAATACGAACAAAAAAATCAGATATGATTTTAAGTTACACAAACAGTGAAACCAATACAATTGAGTTTTCAAGACTTCTAAAAGTATGTTGCGATGTATTCAATCCTGATATAGTAACAAATGAAATTTTGAATAATAGTTTAAAAAAGAGTAAGCTTTTTTTCGAAGATGGTAGCTTAGAGCGAGAAGTAGTTCTGTCCAGGGAAGACATAAACGGTATATTAGAGTATGAAATTGTCATGATTAAGAAGCCATATAATCATAGTAGAATGGGAAGAACAAAAACAAAAACTATACCTGTGACAGAAGTGATAATTATTGCAAAACGATGTATTTAGGATGTGATCCAGGTTTTTCTGGATCATATCTTTTATGATTATTTTTTTCAGATCTAAAGCGCAATAATTATGGATGTGTTGCCAAAGACGTGATTTTCTGTAATTATATCAAAACTTCTCTATATTCATAACAAAATCTTGGCGTGCGAAAAGAAAAATTGAGGCGTTGACAAAGGAAACATATGTTCGTATAATATAATCATCGCTACCGTAGGAATCATTGATACGAAATCATAAAAGATTAAACTGACACTTTCCCTTGCGTTTAATCTTGGTTGGGAGGCATGATGATTAATGGAATGCGAAATAGGATCAAAAGCCTTCATCATTGAAAGCAATCGAATTATTCGAGAAGTAACCATAGTTCGTAAGAACTCAGATTTTTATGTGGTTCGGTTCGACAGCAATGGGTGCATCCAATTACGGAAAAGTCGGGTATTCTCATCAGAAGAGGCTGCAAAAGAGCATCTTTCAAAGAACAGACATATTTCTCAGACATCCGGGAGACGGTCACCATATCAGTATTGGCATTAAAAAGCGAAATGTTTAAATATTGGTGATTGACAATCCCAGATATTTTTTGTATACTCATGTTAGCATAAAAGCGAACAAGCATAAAAGCTAATGAGTAAAAGAGAGAAAAAATAAGACTACAAGAACGAAAGAGATGAAAAGGTGAAGGATTATGACGTATG
>ERZ1643249.1873-NODE-1873-length-20392-cov-5.586222_pt1 | contig 20392 bp, 18 predicted proteins | sample MGYA00579263_ERZ1643249 | MGnify/ENA primary metagenome ERZ1643249 (study PRJEB29033, sample SAMEA4952264) | chicken gut metagenome | biome: Broiler Chicken; feature: Gastrointestinal Tract; material: Caecum | place: Ireland | collected 2018 | study: Broiler... | reverse complement strand
GCGTTATGGAAGCGGACGACGGAGTGGATAAATACTTTGAGGAAGTCCGCGATGAGATGATTGAGTTCATCAAGGAAGAGAAGGGCAAGAACGGAAAACGGATTTTTGACCTTATCATGGTGACAAAATATCTGGAGCGTATCGGAGATCACGCGACGAACATTGCCGAGTGGGTAGAGTTCTCTATCACAGGCGTACACAAGGACAGCGCTATATAAAAGGAGTACGGGAAATATGGTATTTTGCGTGGAGGATGACGACAACATCCGGGAACTTGTGATCTATACATTGGAAACAACCGGGCTTAAAGCGAAAGGATTTGCGGATGGCCCTGCATTTATGGAGGCTCTGGCATTTGAAACGCCGGAGCTTATCCTGCTTGATATCATGCTTCCGGGAGAGGATGGACTGGAACTGTTAAAGAGGTTAAAATCGTCCGCAAAGACCAAGAATATTCCGGTGATTATGGTAACGGCAAAGGGCTCGGAATATGACAAAGTTGTGGGACTTGATTCAGGGGCGGACGACTATGTGACAAAGCCTTTTGGCATCATGGAACTGGTCTCCCGTATCAAGGCGGTTTTAAGAAGAAGCGTCAGAACAGAAGAACGGATCGATATGGAAATATCCGGTGTCCATGTCAATGTCAAGAAGCATGAGGTTACAGTGGATGGAAAGGCTGTCGCCCTGACCCTTAAAGAGTTTGAGCTGTTAGAGAAGCTGATGCGCAACCAGGGCATCGTTTTGACGAGAGACCAGCTTCTCGCGGATATATGGGGGTATGACTTTGACGGAGAGACAAGGACTGTGGATGTGCACATCCGTACCCTGCGCCAGAAATTAGGTGAGAAAGGCGAGATCATCCGCACTGTGAGAGGCGTGGGTTACCGTGTTGGAGGGAACGCATGAAAAAGAACCGCACCAGCATAAGATGGAAGATACAAAAGAGCATGATGGTTATCCTTGCGGCAGCCCTCGTGCTTTCTTATGCGATCTTGTCTGTGATCCTCTACAATCGGAATCTGTCACTCCTTCAGGCGGAGCTGCAGCAGGAGGCAAAATATATTCGTACGGCCATCAATATTTCTGGTACAGAGTATCTGGAACAGATGGATTTGGTGGAGGTTCAGACAAGAGTGACCCAGATCGGCACAGACGGGTCGGTACTATATGATTCCCGCAGGGCGGATGGCACAGATAGTACGACAGAAAACCACGCCGGACGCCAGGAGGTAAAAGATGCTCTGTCAAAAGGAAGCGGTGAGGCAGTGCGCCATTCTGCTACCATCGGAAAGGATATGTATTATTATGCGCTTCTGTTGGAGGACGGGAGCGTGCTGAGGGTGTCAAAAGTGACAGACAGCTTAGTGAGCACAGGCATGGCACTTTTTCCCGTGATGGGGGCGCTGGCCGTCGTGATGGTGCTCTTCGCACTGCTGCTGGCAAAGTGGCAGACTGCCCGCCTGATTAAACCGATCAATGAACTGGATTTGGAACATCCTCTGGAAAATGAGGTTTACGAAGAATTGACCCCCCTTCTCGTAGCCATTGATAAGCAGAATAAGGAAAAAGAAGCAGTCTCCAATATGCGGAAAGAGTTTTCGGCAAATGTATCCCATGAGCTGAAAACCCCGCTCACTTCGATCTCCGGTTACGCGGAGATCATGAAAAACGGGATGGTGCGTCCGGCGGACGTGCCTGTATTCTCAGAGCGCGTATATAAAGAAGCACGCAGGCTTATTACATTGGTAGAGGATATTATCAAATTGTCTAAGCTGGATGAAGAATCTGTGGAATTGGAGAAAGAAAACGTAGATCTCTATGACCTGACACGGGAGATCATCAGCCGTCTCTCGCCTCAGGCATCCCAAAAGAATATTCGTATGGAATTAAGCGGTGAGCCGGTACATTATAACGGCATCCGTCAGATATTAGATGAGATGATCTACAATGTGTGTGAGAACGCAGTCAAATACAATAATGAAGGCGGACGGGTGACTGTCTGGGTGGGAAATACGCTGGACGGGCCGAAAGTCAGTGTGTCCGACAATGGGATCGGCATCCCCAAAGAGCACCAGGAGAGAATCTTCGAGAGATTTTACCGTGTGGATAAGAGCCATTCCAAAGAGCGCGGCGGCACCGGGCTGGGGCTGTCCATCGTCAAGCACGGAGCGCTGCTGCACGGTGCTAAGGTGAGTGTGGAGAGCGAGCCGGGGAAAGGCACAAAGATAGAGATGATGTTTGGGAGAAGCTAAAATTTGATTTTGGAGAGCGAAAATGAATTCTTTGATAGTATATGGGAGTCAATACGGAACAACAAAGAAATACGCAGAAAGGTTTGCAGAAATGACTAATCTGCCAATAATCGCTTATGAAAATATAAAAGATTTGAGAGGGTATGATCTTATAATACATTTTGGCGGCTTATATGCCGGTGGCGTAAAAGGTTTAAAAAATACCGTCAGGGCATTGAGAAAAAATGCAAAGCTTATAATTGTGACGGTTGGACTGGCTGACGTGTATGATGAGGAAAATATTCGCAATATAAGGCAGGCAATCGGTAAACAAGTGCCGGAAAAACTCTTAAGCAATACATCCATTTTCCATTTAAGAGGCGGCATTGATTATCAAAAATTAAATTTTAAACATAAAACAATAATGACGCTTTTGTATAACAAAGTAAAAAAATTGCCGGAAGATAAGAAAACAGCCGAGGTAAGGGCGATGATAGAGACCTTCAATTCTAAAGTGGATTTTGTTGATTTTTCTTCTCTGAATCAGATTATAGAAATAATCCGGTAAATTCCACACACCTATGAAATTTGAACAATAAACTCTGGGTTACAGAGGAGTTGGTGAATATAAAAAGATATGTTGCATTATTCAAATAAGAATCATTTACATGAAGCGGCTGGTCTATCCGATTAGCCGCTTTAATAATATTTGGTTACCGTATATTCGCAGGAAAAAAGATAAAAAAGTTTGAAAAATATCAACTTTGTGCTATTATACCTATAACACAGTTTTGAGGTGTTGAAAATGCCGCTTTGTAAGGAAGCGGGAAAACAAAGGAGAAACACGATGCTGATAGAAGTGGATTTTGACAGTGATGAAGCGATCTATATCCAGCTATGCAATCAGATCATCATGGGTATAGCGACATCGATGATACAAGAGGGAGATTCTCTTCCGTCCGTGCGCCGGCTTGCAGATACGATCGGTGTGAACATGCATACGGTCAACAAAGCGTACAGTATATTAAAGAGGGAAGGCTATATTAGTCTCGACAAACGTCGGGGCGCAGTGATCGCGCTTGCTGCCGACAAGGCAGGGCAGTTTGAGCAGATGAGACGTGAACTTAAGATCGTGCTGGCAAGAGGATGCTGTAAAAATATTACCCGTCAGGAAGTACACGCCCTCGTAGATGAAATTTTGGATGAATACAGTTCAGCCATGTATTGAGCAGAAGCAGGATATATGCCAGCCGATATCGCCGGCGGGAAAATGCATGAGGGAAGCGCCAGTCCATGAATAAAACAATGGCGGTTCAGGAGAAAAATAGCGGCAAAGCCGCAGTAAACAGGAGGATTTTATGATTTCATATACAAAACAGGCGGAGAGTGCCATCCGGTACGCCGCAAAAAAAGCGAAGGAGATGGGGCATCCGTACATCGGTACAGAGCACCTTCTCTTAGGTCTCAGAGAAGAAGTCTCGGGAGTCGCGGGACAGATCCTTGCACAGAACGGTGTGGAGGAGGAGAAGGTCATCCAACTGATGGATGAACTGATCGTGCCCAGAGATGAGGCGTTTGCCGGGAAGAAACCGGAGGAGAGCCCCCGGTTTAAATACATTTTAGAGAACAGTGAGAAGGAAGCCGGAAGATTGCATACCGCGGAGGTGGGTACAGAGCACCTCCTGCTTTCCATGATACGGGACGTGGACTGCGTGGCAACCCGCATCCTTATTACTTTGAACATCAATCTGCAGAAGATATTTCAGGACATCATGAACGCAGCAGGCGTGGATGCCAAGGAGTATCAGGAGGAAATACAGGAAGGGCAGAAAAGCGGCGGCTCTATGATGGAGCAGTTCTGTACGGATATGACGGCGCGAGCAGAGGATGGAAAGCTGGATCCGGTCGTGGGCCGTGAGGAAGAAATGTACCGTCTCATGCAGGTGTTAAGCCGCCGGACGAAGAATAATCCTTGCCTTGTAGGTGAGCCGGGCGTAGGAAAGACCGCGATCATCGAGGGCCTGGCCCAGCGGATTGCCGCAGGCGTCGTTCCGGAGAAGATGAAGGATAAACGCATCTATACGCTGGATCTGCCGGGGCTGATCGCAGGATCTAAATACCGCGGGGAGTTTGAGGAGAGGATGAAAGGTCTGATCTCCGAGGTGGAGACAAACGGAAACATCATCCTGTTTCTTGATGAGATCCATACAATGATCGGAGCAGGCGGGGCAGAGGGCGCGATCGATGCGTCCAGTATCCTGAAGCCCTCCCTGGCAAGAGGCGAACTACAGCTTATCGGCGCCACTACGATCACGGAATATCGGAAATATATCGAAAAAGACGCGGCATTGGAGAGAAGATTCCAGCCGGTATCCGTAGAGGAGCCGACGAAGGAGCAGTGCCTGTCCATTCTCCGGGGCCTGAAAGAAAAATATGAGAACCACCATAGAGTAGAGATTAGCGAGAAATGCCTGGAAACGGCAGTGCAGATGTCAGAGCGGTATATCACAGACCGCAATCTGCCTGATAAGGCGATCGACGTGCTTGATGAGGCGTGCTCTAAGGTAAGCCTTAAAGGATATAAAGTGCCGGATAACCTGACGGCACTTGAGGAGACTGTTAAAGAACTGGCAGTGCAGAAGGAAGAGAGCATTAGCAGAGGGGATTTCACGGAAGCTGCTCTCATCCAGAAGGAGCAGGAAGATGCAAAAGAGAAGCTGGAAAATATGAAGAAACGTTTCCGGAAGAGGACAGTGTCGGGACGCCCTGCCGTGACCGAGGATGATATCGCGGAAGTTGTGTCCGCGTGGACGAAGGTTCCGGTGCAGAAGCTGGCAGAGAGCGATACGGACCGCCTGAAGAAACTGGAGAGTATCCTTCATAAGCGGGTGATCGGCCAGGAGGAAGCGGTCGGCGCGGTTGCGCGGGCAGTCAAGAGAGGGCGCGTGGGGTTAAAAGATCCGAAGCGGCCTATTGGTTCTTTCCTCTTCCTTGGACCTACTGGAGTCGGTAAGACGGAACTTTCCAAGGCTCTGGCAGAGGCGCTCTTTGGAAATGAAGAATCTATGATCCGTGTTGATATGTCGGAATACATGGAGAAACATTCTGTAGCGAAGATGATCGGTTCACCGCCGGGATATGTAGGACATGACGAGGGCGGACAGCTCAGCGACCAGGTGAGGACACACCCATATTCGGTGGTCCTGTTTGACGAGATTGAGAAGGCACATCCGGATGTATTCAATATTCTTCTTCAAGTATTGGACGACGGACATATCACTGATTCCCAGGGCAGGAAAGTAGACTTCTCCAATACGGTCATCATCATGACGTCCAACGCCGGGGCTAAGGCTATCGTAGAACCGAAGAAGCTGGGATTTGCGGCAAAGGAGGATTCTGCAGGGGATTATAAGAGGATGAAACAGAATGTTATGGATGAGGTGAAAATGATCTTCCGGCCGGAGTTCTTAAACCGTATTGATGAGATCATCGTATTCCATGCGCTTGATAAGACGTATATGAAGAAGATTGTGACGCTCATGTGCCGGGATTTCACAAAACGACTGGCAGGGCAGATGGATATCCGCCTTACTCTTCGGGAATCCGCGAAGAATCTGATTGTGGAAAAAGGAACAGACGCAAAATACGGCGCGAGACCTCTGCGCCGCGCGCTCCAGACAGAGCTTGAAGATAAGCTTGCGGAAGCGATACTAAACGGCGAAGTAAAACGGGGAGACCACGTGGAGGCAGGAGCAGCGAAAAAGGAGATCCGCTTTATCGTGAGATAGTTTGTTTACTGCGGCCCGGCAGCAGGTTTCAGTATGGGGCCGGGTATGTTTTCGCCGAAGTTTTCACAGAGATTTCAGTGGAAAAAAAAGGGGTCTTATATTATAATATGGATATCGGAAATGAAGATAGATTTTTGAATCAATACTTAGGAGGAAGAACAGACATGGCAGCAGTGAAAGAACTATTGCGTGCAGAAAATGACGGAACACTTAGCTTTGGGGATTATACGCTCGCGGCAAAGACAAAAAAGGATGATTATGAGTTTGGGGGCGATATTTATAAAGTAAAAACATTTTCAGAGATTACGAAGCTTGAGAGGAACGGGATGTTCATATACGAATCTGTTCCGGGAAGCGCAGTCGAGAATTTTAAGGCAACAGAAGCAGAAGTATCTTTTCACGTGTCCGCTCAGGGTGATGTGCAGTTCACTCTTGAGCTTGAGCCGGAGAGTGAGTACGAGGTATTCATCGGCGGTGAGAGCGCAGGAAAGATGAATACGAATTTGAGCGGAAAACTCAGCGTAAGTGTGGAGCTTACCGCAGATCAGAGCGTGCAGGTGAAGGTTGTAAAGTGCTGATTGCGTTGACATAATGCCGCCTGTGCAGGATACAGGTAAAGCAAAGAGAGATGAACAGGGGGGATTTTGTATATCCGCCCTGTTTTTCTGCCGGAACACAGCGGTATGAGAAAGGGAAAAGAATGGGAAAAGGAAAGAAAAGCGTGTTCTTCTGTCAGAACTGCGGACACGAGGAGAGCAAATGGCTGGGCCAGTGTCCGGCGTGTGGAGAGTGGAATACATTTGTAGAAGAGAAGATTGAGAGCGGCATCAGTAGAGGGAGTAACGCTTCAGCGCGTTCTGTCAGAGAATCTATCCGGGAGGCGAAGGTGGTGTCCCTTACAGAGGTGGCGGCGGACGATGATGTGCGGTGTAAGACCGGGATCGGAGAGCTTGACCGGGTGCTGGGAGGCGGAATTGTCCCCGGATCTCTCGTGCTCGTAGGCGGAGATCCCGGCATCGGAAAATCCACTCTGCTTCTTCAGGTATGCAGAGAGCTTGCGGGTCAGAAGAAGATCCTATACATTTCTGGAGAGGAGTCGCAGACACAGATCAAGCTGCGCGCCAACCGTATGGGGGATTTCGCGTCAGGGCTTCTGCTGCTGTGCGAGACCAATCTTGAGATCATCCGCGGAGTGATCGAAAAGCAGCGTCCGGGGCTGGTGATCATTGATTCTATCCAGACGATGTATAGTGAAGATATCTCTTCCACGCCGGGAAGTGTCTCGCAGGTACGGGAGTCCACGAATATTTTTATGCAGCTTGCGAAAGGAATGTGCATCCCCATCTTTATCGTAGGGCATGTGACAAAGGAAGGAACAGTGGCAGGCCCGAGGGTGCTGGAGCATATGGTGGATACGGTGCTGTATTTTGAAGGGGATCGTCATGCGTCCTATCGCATTCTGAGAGCGGTGAAGAACCGCTTCGGCTCTACTAATGAGATCGGTGTGTTTGAGATGAGACAGGCAGGACTTGTGGAAGTGGAGAATCCTTCGGAATACATGCTCAGCGGAAGGCCGGATAATGCGTCTGGTTCCGTGGTAGCATGCTCTATGGAGGGAACCCGGCCGATTCTGATCGAGATACAGGCACTGGTGTGCCGCAGTAATTTCGGGATGCCGAGAAGGACTGCTGCCGGGACGGATTATAACCGGGTGAATCTGCTGATGGCAGTTTTAGAGAAGCGGCTGGGTATGGCGCTTGGCAGTTCTGACGCTTATGTCAATATCGCGGGAGGTATCCGAATGAATGAGCCGGCCATTGATCTTGGAATTGTTATGGCGCTTGTGTCCAGTTACCGGAACCGGCCCATTGATGAGAAGACGATCGTGTTCGGCGAGGTGGGATTAAGCGGCGAGGTTCGGGCGGTCAATATGCCGGAACAGCGTGTGGCTGAGGCAAAGAAGCTGGGGTTTGAGACATGTATCCTGCCGGAAGTATCAGTGAAAATGGTAAAAGGGATCAAAGGGATCAAGATAGTCGGAGTCAAGACAATCAGCGACGCGGTAAATACAATATAGAAGTAAATGCGGCATAGAAATACACAAACAAATCAGACGATCATCAGGAGGAGTAAGTATGGAACCATATGTCAGGAAAGCGAAATATTATGAGACAGATCAGATGGGTATCATCCATCATTCCAACTATATCCGCTGGATGGAAGAGGCACGGATCGATATGCTGGAGCAGATGGGCTATCCATACAGGCGTTTTGAGGAGATGGGATACTTAAGTCCTGTACTCCATGTGGACTGCGAGTATAAGAAAAGCGTGAAATTCGACGATGAGGTGAAGATTGTTGTGAGTCTCCAGTCGTGCAACCGGCTGAAATTTACGCTCAGATATGATATTTACAATATGTCAGAGGGGGGAGTCCTAAGCACGTACGGAACCACGACACACTGCTTTCTGAATAAGGACGGACTGCCGGTACTCATGGATAAAGAGATGAAAGAGTTCTGTGAAATGATGATGCAAATGAACGAAGAAAAATGAGCTTTATCTGCTTAAAGTAGAACAACGCTTCAAATTTTTTATCTGAAGCAATGCAAAGAACCAGGGCCGGTTCTGCGGTGGGCAGAACCGGCCCTGGTTCGATAGAACGGATGGTGCTGCGGGAGACTCCGACAATCTCAGCTACGTTTTCTTGATATGCTTATATTAATTTTGGATAAACAGTATATAACAGTTGACAACAGTTATATACTGTTATATACTGTTTGGCAAGAGGAGGACGAATATGAAGATTATAATCAACAGTTCATCGATGGTACCGATCTATGAACAGATCATGGACCAGATCAAAGCGCAGATTACTGCCGGAGATCTGAAAGAAAATGATGCCCTCCCCTCTGTCCGGACTCTTGCCAAAGAACAGAAAATCAGTGCACTGACTGTCAAAAAAGCGTACGATAATCTTGAGGAAGAGGGATATACTGTCACTGTTCACGGCAAAGGCACTTATGTGGCATCTGCTAATACGGAGAGGATGAGAGAAGAGCAGAGAAAAGAAGTGGAGAGCGACCTGGAGCGCGCGGTGGAGAAAGGCCGCAGATGCGGACTTAAGGATTCCCAGATCAGGGAGTTGTTTGAATTGATCATGGAGGACTAGAAAATGCTGGAAATAAATGGATTGACAAAACATTACGGGGACTTCACCCTGAATTGTTCCATGAAAGTGGAAAGAGGAGGTATCACAGGTCTGGTAGGGGAAAACGGAGCCGGAAAGAGTACGACATTCAAGGCTATTTTAGGATTGATATCAATTGATGGGGGAACAATCAAGATTTTCGGAAAAGACAGAAAGGCTCTGAACGTTTCTGACAGACAGAAAATAGGCGTTGTTCTCTCGGATTCTGGGTTCAGCGGATATCTTACAATCAAAGATATTATTCCGGTGTTGGATAATTTGTATGCCGATTTTGATAAGGATAGTTTCATTAGCCAGATTCGGAAGTTCAACCTTCCGGATGACAAAAAGATAAAAGAGTTTTCTACAGGTATGAAGGCAAAACTTAAATTACTTGCGGCGGTCAGCTGTCATGCCCGGCTGCTGATTCTCGATGAACCGACAGTGGGGCTTGATGTGGTTGCCAGGGATGAGCTGCTCGGAATACTGAGAGAATACATGGAACAAAATGATAATAATTCTATCCTGATCAGTTCTCATATTTCCAGTGATCTGGAGACTTTGTGCGATGATGTATATATGATCCACGGGGGAAGAATCATTTTACATGAAGATGTAGACGTACTTTTAAGTGATTACGCTCTTCTGAAAGTGAGTGAAGAGCAGTATAATGACTTGGATAAGCAGTATATAGTGCGGACGAAAAAAGAACTGTATGGTTATAGCTGTCTGACGAATCAGAGACAGTATTATATGGAAAATTTTCCAACAGCAGCGATTGAGAAAGGAACAATAGACAATGTTATCACGCTGATGATAAGAGGTGACGAGTTATGAAGGGATTATTGATAAAAGATTTTAAATTAATGAAAGCTCAGAAGAATTTTTTCGCTGTGATTATTGTTATATGTTTCATTATGATTGGGACAATGGAAGGCGCAACATTTGCGATAGGATTCCTTGGATTTTCAGGGGCATTGTTTACGCTTAGTTCTATCAGTTATGATGAATTTGATAACGGAAATGCTTTTCTCTTTTCACTGCCGATTACAAGAAAGACTTATGTTTTGGAAAAGTATTGCTTTGGTTTAATTGCAAGCAGCTGTGCGTGGTTGTTTGGTGTGATTATAAGTATATTATTTACGGTGGCAAATAATTATGAATCCCCTGTGGAGCAAGTGCTTTCATCGGTTGTTCTTTTTTGGGTAGTGGCAATTATGCTGGCGATAATGCTTCCGATTGATCTGAAATTTGGAGGGGAAAAAGGGCGTATAGTTATCCTTGTAATTGCCGGCATCATATGCGTTCTTGGAATATTAGCGGGCAGGATTCAGAATGCATTGAAGATAGATGCTTCGGCAGTAATTAACAGGCTGGCTGCAATAGATGAAAGTGCGTTTCTTGTGGCAGTAGTGGTGATCGCATTGGCGGCGCTCGTGTTATCATATTGGATCAGTTGTAGAGTTATGTATAAAAAAGAATTCTAGAAAAAATACACAAAATACAGTTGTATCTCCTGTAAAAACCAGTATTCACAAGGATATATTTTATGTAAAGTGAAAAATAGTTTAGAAATTTATTCCTTTTTAAGAAATCCCCACTCTGAATGAAGCGGGGATTGTTGTTATAATGAAAGTAAAAAATATTGAGAAGGGACAGATACACGTAGGAAAAAGACTGTGACAGCATGTTATAAAAATAAAGCTAATGATGGAGGGTACTCTTTTGAAGAAAATAAGAGAGATGATTTCCTGGAACAGTTTAAAAGGCAAGATGCTGATCGCTTTCATTATTACCGCAGTCTTTCCGTCTTTTATACTGATATTATTTTCTTATATCAATACTGCACAGATTGTCAGAGAGAACGCGGCGGATATGATGCAGTCGAATCTCCGGCAGACAAAGAGTAGTCTGGGCGTATGGATGGATTCCTATGAGGACATCCTGTTTCAGGTATATATGAACGATGATATTGTGGCTATGGTGGAGCAGATCGAACAGCAGGAGGAGGTTGAGCTGGTATCCGGGCAGCTTCGCAAGACTCTGAGGGGGATGTTCTATACCAAAGAGCATATTAAATGTATCACAGTCATTACAGAGAGCGGGTATGTGGTGTTCTATGACCTGCTGACCGGATCATCGACCAAAACCTCATGGATGGGAAGCGCGGGGATGAGTCAGAAGGAGCTGTATGAATACTTTTCACAGGACAATGCGACTCATCTGCTGCCCACAGGCAGGGCGGGAGTATTTGCGTCTGACACATACTATCTCTTTCACATGGGGCACCGCATCATGGATTATCAGAATGTGGACAAGCAGCTTGGTGTGGTAATCGTGAGCATCGATGAGGAGATGCTGCAGGAAATCTACGCCAGCGATGGCAGCGGGGATACCTTCAAGTTTATGGTCAACACAGAGGGGAATATGGTTTCCTGCAGAAAGGAGGAGCTTCTGGGGACTCACGTGATCGACTGGACGGATGATATTGAGGAGAGAACGCACAGGTATGAACAGTATCTGCGTGAGCAGGGACTGGCCGGAGGCCGCAATGTGGCCGTAGAGGTTGTCAGTGAGGATAAGTTCGGCGGGGATATCATCTGTGTGTCGAGCCAGGAAGGATTGATTGCCCAACTGAACGTACAACAGAGGATTATGCTGATTTTTATGGGAGTGACCGCAGCGGTTCTGCTGACATTGATCTATATTATGACGAAGAACCTTATGAGCTCCATCAACAGGCTTGTGAGGACGATGCAAGAAGCAGAGAAAGGCAGTCTGTCCGTACGAAGCGGGATTGATCCGTCAACGCCGACAGAGATACAGATAGTAGAGACGCAGTTCAACCATATGATGGATGAGCTTGAGATGTCTGTGCAGAAAGAAAAAGAAGCCATTGATTCTCAGCGCAGAGCTGAGATCGCCGCTCTGGAGGCGCAGATCAATCCGCATTTTCTGTATAATACACTGGATACGATTAACTGGATTGCGATTGATAACGATGAGTATGAGATCAGCAACGCTATCACTTCGCTGGCTGCGATCTTAAGATACGGGATTGACAACAGTAATGCGGAAGTGAAAGTCAGCAGAGAGACAGAGTGGCTGAAGCAATATCTTTTTCTTCAGCAGATCCGTCTGAAAAATACTTTTCAATGTGAGATCTGTGTGTCACAGGAAGTAATGGACTGGAAGATACATAAACTTTTGTTTCAGCCTTTTGTGGAAAATTCCCTGTATCATGGTTTTAAGGTGGAAAAGGATGTTTACATCCTGCGGGTAGAGATAGAACCCGGAGACGGGCAGCTTATGATTCGTATATGGGATAATGGGATTGGGATGTCTGAAGAGACAGTCAAAATGATAAACGGCGGAATATATCCAGAAAGCGGGGATAAGAACAGTATCGGAATGAAAAACGCTATCGGGCGGATCAAGATGTATTACGGAAAACAGGCGGATGTTAAGGTCAGCAGTGTTCAGGGAGTATATACGGAAGTTATGATACGGATACCCCAAATAACGGATTGACGGACGGGGAAAAAGATTATGAAATTTTTGATCGTTGAGGATGAAATACGCATAAGAGAAGGAATACGCAGACTGTTGCCTAAGCTTGATGTGGAAAATGAGGTTGCAGGTGAGGCGGAGAACGGAGAGCAGGGACTTGCCCTGATACAAAAGGAGCAGCCGGATGTGATCATCACGGATGTGCGGATGCCTGTGATGGATGGTCTTGCTATGTTGGAACAGGCGTACAGGGAAGGGTGTACCGCGAAAGCGATTGTTCTGTCCGCGTATTCGGAATTCGAGTACGCCAGATCCGCGCTTCGTCTCGGTGTAACGGAATATTTATTAAAGCCTATTAACCTGAAAGATTTTTCTGGAGCCATCGAACGAGTAAAAAAAGAGATGGAAAAAGACAGGAAAAACCAACCGGAGAAGATAGGTGGGCTGGATCAGATGATCCGAAATATCTTAAGTGGAGATATGGAGCTGGAGAATGAGGTGCTGGGCTATCTTAAAGACAGGTTCGGAATCGATAAGACCAGCTCTCTCGCACTTCTGGTTACTTATTTTGAGGAGTGGACAGAGAAGAACAGGGCGGATTTTTTAAGAAAGATAAGGATGATCCTGGCAGAAAGACCCGGCACTTTATATTGTATCCAGGAGGATGAAAAGCAGCGGGAGATCCGGCTGCTTCTCTACAATTATAAAGAAAGTGATAATATGAAGCGCTGGATACAGGGGCATTTCCTGGGAGAAAATGATAAGATGCACGGCGCTGCCATGGGCTGGACAGAAGTGGAGGATATCCGTTTTTTGAGAGAAAATTATGAAGCTGTGGAGCATTATCTGGAATGGACAATTCCGATGGGAGACGATGTCATCATCTCATACCCTGAAATCCTCAATATCCAGACAGAGCTATGTGTCTACCCGCTGGATATCGAAGAACAGATGAAAGCAGCAGTCTGTTCGGGAGATGAAGAAAAGACTATAAAAAGTCTGAAAAGGTTCCAGAGATATTTTCAGAATCAAAAGGTGTATTCGCCCCAGAACATCAAAGAATGTTATGTCAGATTTTTCTGGAGTATGATACATTTCCTGAAAGAAGCGGGAAGTCTTTCCTCTGAGGACATCGATCAGCGGGAGCTTCTGGATCAGATCACACGTGCAAAAACACGGCTGGGACTTGGGGATGTCGTAGCAAAGCTGCTTGAGGAGCGCAATAGCATTCGGGATGAGATCGGCAATCTGAATGTCAGGCGTGCAGTGGCGATGATCCACGAGTTCTACCGCACAGGAATCACTCTTGATGAGATTGCGGCGAGGCTTGGGATCACGCCGGAGTATCTGGGTACACAGTTCCATCAGGAGATGGGGATCAATTTCAGTGCGTATGTCAGGAGGTTTCGGATAGAGAAAGCAAAGAAGCTCCTGCTGGGGACGGATATGAAGCTGTATAAGATCGCGGAGCAGACGGGCTACACGGATGCAAAGTATTTCAGCCGTGTGTTTAAATCAGAGACAGGGATACTGCCGGCCGATTACAGGAAAACACATAAATGATTCTTTCCTTAGAAATGTTATCCTTTTTAAGTTTTATATAATTTATTCGGCAGATATTCTGGGTTAAAATTCAGATATAGCAGAGGAACAGAAAAAAGGAAACAAGGAGGAAAAAAGATGAAGTTAAAAAAATTAGCGGCCATCGGGCTTGCGGCGGCAATGGCAACAGGGATGCTGGCAGGATGTGGATCATCAGATGGCAGTTCTGAGAGCGGAGAAAGTACAGAGGCAACGGCCAAGGATGTTACGATCTGGTACTACTGGGAGACAGAGGGGCATCAGGTAGCGCTTGATAAGATTATCGAGGACTATAACAATTCTCAGGATACATATGAGGTAACGGCAAAATACGTACCTTTTGCGGATTTTAAAAAGCAGCTTTCCATCGGCGCTTCGGCAGATGAGCTTCCGGATATCGCAATCTTAGATTCGCCGGATCACGCGTCCTATGCCACTATGGGAATCTTCGAAGACCTGACAGGAAAATTTGACGTGGACAGCTACTATGAAGGAGCAGTAAACTCCTGCACACTGGATGGCAAACTGTACGGTGTTCCTTTTGGTGTAAACTGTCTCGGACTTTACTATAATGAGGATATGTTAAATGCGGCCGGATGCAGTGTTCCGACTACATGGGATGAACTGATGGAGACAGCGGAGGCTGTGACGACAGATTCTGTATCTGGACTGGCATTCTGTAGTATACAGAATGAAGAAGGAACCTTCAATTTCACTCCGTGGCTCTGGTCAACGGGGGCAAGCTCCTATGAGATAGATTCTGAGGAAGGCATCAGGGCTCTCACTTATGCGAAAGAGCTGATCGATTCAGGAGTGATGAGCAAAGAATGTACCAACTGGACTCAGGGAGACGTTATGAACTAGTTTATCGCAGGCAACGTGGCAATGATGGTCAACGGACCGTGGCAGATCCCGACAATGCAGTCAGAGGCGCCGGACCTCAACTGGAATGTCACACTCATCCCGAAAGATTCCGAGTATGCGTCCTGCTTAGGCGGCGAGAACTATGCGGTAGTAAAAGGTGGAAATACAGAAGGAGCTCTGGCTTTCCTTGAGTATGCGACAGAGGAGGAACAGGTGAAATATATGATGGATGCTTTCGGATATATCTCAGCAGACCAGACCATCGCCGAGAGTCAGTTTGAAGCAGATTCACCGTATCAGCCGTTCGTAGAGGAACTGCAGTACGCACAGGCAAGAGGCTCGCTGGCAGACTGGCCGAGCGTATCCGACGCGATCTCTCTGGCATTTAATGAAGTGATGACAGGAACTTCCACACCGGAAGACGCGGCGGCAAAGGCGCAGGAGACGATCGACGGTATCGTAGAATAAGGAGATAAAAGGTGCGGAGTATGCGGAGCGTTCCGTATACTCCCTTTTTTGCCCTAAATGCGCTTTAAAAGAGATATTTTACAGATATGTGTAACAGTTCAGCCTGCTTGCAAACTGTATGGCTGAATTGTTACACGGATTTTGAGGAGGCGAAAATATTTTGCGTAAAATAAAAAAGTTTTTTCAGTATGACAATATAGGGTTGGTATTTGTGCTCCCCGCCTTTTTGTATATGCTGGGCTTTGTCGGTTATCCGATCTTGAGAAATATCATCCTCAGTCTTCAGGATGTCACAATGACCAATCTGGTGCACGGGCCGAAAAAGTTTGTCGGATTCCAGAATTATATCGAGCTTTTTAAGGATTCGGTCTTTAGGACTTCACTGACAAATACACTTGTATTCACCGTGTGCTGTCTGGTCGTTCAGTTTATCATCGGTTTCGCGCGGGCGATCTTTTTTAACAAGCGGTTTGCAATCTCCAAACCGCTCCGCGGTATCCTGCTCGTGCCATGGATGATACCGATCACTGTGACAGCGCTGATCTTTAAGCTGCTTTTTGCTACGGATATCGGAGTTTTGAACTATATATTAAAGAGTCTTCATATTATGTCAGAGAATGTCGAGTGGCTGACTACTCCGGAGACAGCGATGTTCGCACTAATCTGTGCCAATGTCTGGATCGGTATCCCGTTTAATATGATACTGATATCCACAGGACTTACCACGATCCCTAAAGATCTGTATGAGAGCGCATCCATCGACGGTGCGACAGGGATTCAGTCATTTTTTAAGATCACGCTCCCACTTCTTCGTCCTACTATCGAGTCCGTGCTGATCTTAGGATTTATTTATACATTTAAAGTGTATGATCTGGTCTATGTCATGACAAGCGGCGGGCCGGTCAATTCCACCCACATGCTGTCAACCTACTCTTACAAGCTGTCCTTTGAAATGTTCCAGTACAGCAAAGGCTCAGCGACTGCAAATGTGCTGCTGGTGATCCTGATGATTGTGGGTGTATTCTATCTGAGGGCGACAAAGGAGGAGAACGAATAATGGATGAAGAGAAGAGATTAAGTAAAAAGAAAAATGTGATATTCTGTATCGCTGCGGTTTTGATCGCATGCGTGCTTCTATTTCCTTTATACTGGACATTGATCACGTCTTTGAAAACAGAGACAGAGATCTTTCAGAATCCACCGACATTTTTTCCGGAGATCATAAACACAAAATCCTACGCGGCGCAGGTGGAAACCGGGGATTTTAATATGTTTAAATCCTTTGCAAACAGTATGATTATCTCTGTGGGTGCGATGGCGATCGCGGTGGTTCTCGCCGTACCCGCCTCATACGGGATCGCAAAGTACAGGTTCAAGGGCAGGAAAGCTATGCTTCTTACGTTTCTGGTCACACAGATGCTCCCGGTATCTGTACTCCTGACACCGCTGTTCATGTTGTTTAAAAATATGAATCTGTATAATACATGGGGCTCGGCAATCCTTGCGGATGCGACGATCGGGATTCCGTTTTCTATCTTGATACTAAAGAACTATTTTGCCTCGATACCCAAAGATATGGAAGAGGCGGCATACATAGACGGCTGTAACCGATTTACCGCATTTATCCGTATCCTTCTGCCTATCGCCAAGCCGGGGGTCGTGGTCTGTGCGATCTTCTCTTTCCTGTATGCCTGGGGAGATCTGGCGTATGGAATGACATTTATCATTGATCAGCAGAGCAGGCCGATCACAGCGGGAATCTTCAACTTTATGGGACAGTATGGTACAAAATGGAGTTATCTGACAGCATTTGCCGTTGTCACGATTATTCCGGTGCTGCTGATCTTTATCTTTATGCAGAAATATATCGTGGGTGGAATGACCAGCGGTGCAGTCAAGGGATAGAAATTTTTGTCTGCGGAAAGGAGAGACAATGTTAAGAACAGAAAACAATAAGGTCATATATCATTATGACGCGGAAGAACTGTGGATCGAAGGATGGGGAGCGAACGGGGTCAGAGTCCGTTCCACAAAAAACGCGGAAATGCCGGATGAAGACTGGGCGCTGAATTCCTCATGCAGGACTACAGCAGAGACGGAACAGACCGAAGACGGTGCGTGGATCCGAAACGGAAAAGTAAAGCTTTTTATCACAAATGGCGGAAAGATCACAGTCTATGACCGAAACGGAAAGCTTCTTATGGAAGAATACTGGAGAAACCGCCGGGACGTGACGGATAGAAAGTGCAGCGCGATCGAGGTGGAGGCGAGAGAATTCCGTCCCAACATAGGCGGAGACTACCATCTGACCATGCGCTGGGAATCTCTGGATAAAGACGAAAAGCTGTACGGTATGGGGCAGTATCAGCAGCCTTATCTTGATCTGAAAGGACTTGATATGGAACTGGCGCACAGAAATTCACAGGCCAGCGTACCATTTCTCATATCATCAATGGGATACGGGCTTCTGTGGAACAATCCGGGGATCGGAAGAGCTGTTCTGGGAAAGAATATCATGAGCTTCGAAGCATTTGCCGCAAAGGCATTGGATTACTGGATCACAGTGGGGGATACGCCGGCAGAGATAGAGGAAGCGTACGCAAAAGTTACCGGTACTGTTCCAATGATGCCGGAATATGGTATGGGCTTCTGGCAGTGTAAGCTTCGCTATCAGACGCAGGAGGAGTTGCTTGAAGTGGCGCGGGAATATAAGCGCCGAGATCTCCCTCTTGATGTGATAGTCATTGACTTCTTCCACTGGCCAAAACAGGGAGAGTGGAAATTCGATCCGGCCTATTGGCCGGATCCGGACGCGATGATAAAAGAATTAAAAGAGATGGGTGTGGAACTGATGGTATCCATCTGGCCGACTGTGGACCGTAAGTCAGAGAATTATGAGGAAATGCTGGAGAGAGGATATCTGATCCGGACGGAGAGAGGATTCCGTGTAGGACTTGACTTTGAGGGAGCGACCATTCACTATGACGCGACGAATCCAGAAGCAAGGAACTACGTGTGGGAGAAAGCAAAAAAGAATTACTATGACAAAGGGATCAAAATATTCTGGCTGGATGAGGCGGAGCCAGAGTATACAGCGTACGACTTTGATAATTACAGATACTACAGAGGAACAGATCTTGAGATCGGAAATATTTATCCTGTGGACTATGCAAAAACCTTTTATGAAGGTATGCAGGCAGAGGGGCAGGAAAATATCGTCAATCTTCTCCGGTGCGCGTGGGCAGGCAGCCAGAAGTACGGCGCTCTGGTGTGGTCTGGAGATATCGCATCCAGTTTTGACAGTATGAGAAATCAGCTTGCGGCAGGTCTGAATATGGGGCTTGCGGGAATCCCGTGGTGGACCACGGACATCGGCGGATTTCACGGAGGAGACCCGGATGATCCGGCTTTTCGGGAAGTATTCATCAGATGGTTCCAGTGGGGAGCTTTCTGCCCGGTCATGCGTCTTCACGGTGACCGTGAGCCAAGACAGCCCCAGTATGGGACAACAGGCGGGGCAACCTGCTGCTCCGGCGCGGCGAACGAGGTATGGAGCTACGGAGAGGAAGTATATAAGATATGTAAGGAATACATGGAGCTCAGGGAAAAGCTTCGTCCGTATACACGCACACTGATGCAGGAGGCTCATGAGAAAGGCACGCCTGTCATGAGGACCTTGTTCTATGAATATCCACAGGACGCTGTCTGCTGGGAAGTGGAAGACGAGTATTTCTACGGACCCGATATTCTTGTCGCTCCGGTACTTGAAGCAGGAGCCAGGACGAGAAAGATCTACCTTCCGAAAGGAGATGTATGGGTGGATTGTAAGACGGGCAGAGAGTATGACGGCGGGCAATGGATCGAAGCAGACGCACCGCTTGAGTGGACTCCCGCGTTTATGAAAAAAGGATCAGGTGTTGGAATTTGACAGGCAATGAATGGAAAACAGGCGGTCAGACATATTACAATTAATATTTTGAGAGAAAGGAAAATGTTATGGCAAAGGAATCAGAAATTTTCTGGTTCCTTTTCTTAATTTTAGTGTGTTAAAATGCAAAAGTAATGCGTTTATACATAACACAGAAAAAGTGAATGAAAAAACAAAATTGAATGAATTATCTGAAATAAATAAAAAACTAAAAAAATGTTGACAATTACATTTGAGGATGATAAGATACCACTTGTCGCTGACGACGAGGGGAAACTCCAAGAGCAGTTCGGCTGGAGACGCGGAGGCGGAACGACCGGAGAATGACAGGAAAAGTACCTCAAAAGCCGATGAAAATAATGAACTGAAAAACAGGAAAAAGTTGTTGACAACGGTAAAGCGATATGGTAAATTATTATAGCTGTCGTTTAAAACTGACCGAAAGAGATACGGATACGACAGAAGAAAAAAGTTCTTGACAAACGTGAAGTGCTTTGATACACTATCAAAGCTGTCGTTTGGAAAGAACGGCAGGAACCTTGATAACTGAACAATAGACAACAACCCTTGAAAATTTCTTTAAAGAGAAAATTTCTAATAACGGTTCATACGAACCACACAGTAAAAAAGGGAAGAATTAGCTAGAAGTTAGTTCTGACCGGAACAGACACTTTTAACGAGAGTTTGATCCTGGCTCAGGATGAACGCTGGCGGCGTGCCTAACACATGCAAGTCGAGCGAAGCACTTTACTTTGATTCTTCGGATGAAGAGTTTTGTGACTGAGCGGCGGACGGGTGAGTAACGCGTGGGTAACCTGCCTCACACAGGG
>ERZ1643249.1870-NODE-1870-length-20402-cov-7.262152_pt1 | contig 20402 bp, 55 predicted proteins | sample MGYA00579263_ERZ1643249 | MGnify/ENA primary metagenome ERZ1643249 (study PRJEB29033, sample SAMEA4952264) | chicken gut metagenome | biome: Broiler Chicken; feature: Gastrointestinal Tract; material: Caecum | place: Ireland | collected 2018 | study: Broiler... | reverse complement strand
TTTTTATCAGTATATAAGCAAAAATTTATATTATTTCCACAAGTCATTTTTGATTTTGGTTTTGGTTTCTGTTCTATTTTAAATGTTTCAAAATTTGTTGTTGTAAATTTAATATCTTTATTTTCCATTTCTTTCTCCTATCTATCAACATATTCTTGTCTTAACTCTTCCATTTCAGATTTAAGCTTTGCTCTTGTCTTTGGAACTTTTTTTGTTCTTGCATTATAATCAAAAACTTCAATTTCTATATAATCTGACATATCAATTTCTATACTTTGTGGTTTTTCTATTTCTCCTGTTCCTTTCAAAGTTACTATATTTATTTTATATTGTTTTATCATATTATTTATTATTTCTTCATGTTGTCTTGGTAAACTATGCATATATGTATGTGCTAATTCGCTTACAACTCCACCATTTTCAATAGTAGTTCTCCCACCTTCGCTTCTATGTTTAAAATGATGTAATGTTATTCTGTTTTTTAATTCTTTTATTTTTTCACAAGAATATTTTTTCTCTTGTAAATACTTTTTAAATGTTTTAATAGTTCTTAGTTTTTCTATCTGTTCTTCACAATGTGCTTTTTCAAACATACACCCTTTACCATATTTTTTTTCTAAGTGTTTCCTAACTGATTTATTTTCCATGCCTATTACCTCCATAACTAATATACATATACATTAATTATATTATAAAACCATTCAATATTTCATCATTTGTCATATTAGAATGTTTAAAAATTATCTCTTCCATTTTATTTAGTATATCTAAGAGCAAGGGTATATATTTATCCCATTCATCTTTATTATTTTCTAAATAAAAGCAACCGTGATAATATCTTTTTAAAAGATTATTATATTCTATTTTATAATCTTCCATAAAATTCTCCTAATTTAATATTATACATCTGTCAATAGCTCTAGTAATACCTACATATCTTACTTTTAATTCATCATTATTTCTAAGATAAGGTCTTTCTTTTATTGGAAAGTTGCCCCACATTAAAACATTAGGACTCTCAAGACCTTTAGAAGTATGAATTGTTAATAATTTTACTTTATCTTCAGCCATACATTTTCTCATTTCATCTAAAGACATTTCTCCTTTTTTGAAAGAAACATAAGGTATATTTTCACTTATTAAAATTTGTTCCATTTTTGCTAAATCTTTGTTAGTTCTAACTAGGAAAAACCAATCTTTATAATGATGTATTTTTCTTAAATATATAGGTAATTTAAGCTTATTGTCAATTATAACTTCTCCTTGTTTACCAGATTTGCATACACTTCTCATATTAATAATATCATTAGCTTGACATATAACTTCATTTGCAACATCTATTATCTTTTGACCACATCTGTAATTATTATTTAAATAATATGTTTTCCATTTTGAACTATTAATAAGATTTAAGAAGAATCTTACATTACCACCTTTGAACGCATAAATAGCTTGTTTCTCATCGCCTATATAGAAATAATTATCAGCATTTAATGATATAAAGAAATCTTTTTCTAATGGTCCTATATCCTGATATTCATCAACAAATAAATATTCAACTTTACCATTTATCTCTTTGAAGTATTGAGTTGTTTTCTTTAGAAGTTCATCAAAAGTAATTACATTATGTTTTTTACACAAAGTTTTCATTGTTTGTGGATAATTTTTATCTTCTATTTCATCTAAAAATACTTTTATTTCATATAAAGATTTTCTAGGCATAAGATTTTGAATATCACATTCTTCCATTAATCCATTATCAACTTTTTTAAGATATTCTTTGTATTGAAAGTAATCCTCTAACTTAGTAAATTTAGCGTGTAATGTAATTAATACATTCATAAATTGGTCCTGTATATCTTCATTGAATAGTTTATATTCTTCATTAGAATTTTTAAAAATCTTATTAGCAAATGAATGTATAGTACCTATAAAACAATCTCCTATTCCCTTAACATCTGCAAGTCTTTCTTTCATTTCCTCTGCTGCCATGTTTGTAAAAGTAATAGCAACTATATTTTGAGCTTCGACACCATCATTAATTAATTTTTTTATTCTTTCAATTAAACATCTAGTTTTACCAGAGCCACCTCCCGCTTCAACTATTATACGAGGCTCTTTTGAATTTACAATTTCTAATTGTTTTTCATCTAACATTTTAAATTATTCCTTTCTTAGATTTCATTATAAAATATTCTTTCTGAAAATATATTGATTATAGTTGTAGTTGTTATCTTTGTATTTTCAGGCAATCCATATTGAGCTATAATATTATTTTCCATTTTTTTTGCACCATATCTTAATGCTCTCTCGACAGCATACATTGAAGTATTAAATTCTTCCGCAACTTCATTGCACAATTTCATTGTTCTAAATTCTTTTCTATTTAGATTATAAAGTTTAATTAACAAACAATCCCAATATCTAATTGTAAGCCCATTAGCTGGTAAACCTAAGTTTACTAATTTATCAAATATTTTAGCTTCAATGTTTCTATTCTCTTTATTTTTATTATATTCAATAAAATTAGCAATATCTTGTAAAGTGTTTTCTTTATATGAAGCTAAAACTGTTGGGTTATCTATATCAAAGTTCTTACTAAATATTTCCCATTTTGTAATTACTACTTTATTATTTTTGTATTCTATTTGTCTAGTTATATGAAATTTATCCTTATCAATATTTTTTACTAAATCTTCAAATTCTTTAAATTCTATCTCATTATTTGTTTTCATATTTTTTACCCTTTCTTAAATCTTTTATATTATCAAAATAAATACCTTTCTTCTCTAATTGTTTAGCATAATCTTCTGGAGAATATTCCCCAGTTGAAAACATATCTACAGTCACAAAGAAATCATCTAAAAAGTCTGTTAACCTTTCAACTCCAAATTTAGTTTTTTCATTAAAGCTTAATGTATAAGCAAGAGCCAAACACATTATATCAATACTATTACCCAAATCTTCTTCCATTACTGCTTCATATTCTTTTTTTATTTGATTTTCAAATTGTTCAGCCCATTCCCATAACTTTTTTCTATCCTTATCCCTAGCTGCTTTTTCTAATCTTCTTATTTCATTATTAGTTGTAATAGTATTTTTAGGCAATTCAGTCATAAAATTTTTAACATTCATTATTATTCCTCCTCTGTTATTAATTCTGATATATTAATTGTATATTCATTTCCTAAATCATCATAACCAGTAACTTCATTTCCATCAATTTGAACATTAAATAATTGTTCTTTTCTGTCTGGCATTTTTTTATTTTGAAAATATATTTCTTTATTTATAAAAAAATATTTCATGACTGTTTTCTCCTTTCTCTTTTTATTCTATTAATTTTTCTTTTTTGTCTTATTTCTTGTAATTTTCTTTTTTCTTCATTTTCCTTTTTAATTCTTTCTCTTATTTCTTCTTGATGCCTTAAATTTTCATAATATATTTTATGCATTAATTCTTTATTATTTAATTTATTTATAATATCTTGGATTCTATTCATTAGTTATCGCCTACTTTCAGTTTTTATAATTGATTTATTATACTTTTGTATAATTCATCTCTTTTTTCTTCTACTCTTGTAATTGTATTGTCTCCTGTATAATAATTTTTACCAAATTCTTCATATTTATATGTATTTTGTTCTGTTTCTATTTTTATGCCAAAATAAGTACCGCCTTCATATTTATCTCTGTCATATTTAGTAATTTTTTTTATTAAATCTTTTCTTATAACTCCATCTGGAAGTTTTACAAATTCACTCATTTTTCTTTCCTTTCACATTTTTCTAGTCACTTTTATATAGTTTTATCACATTTTTTCAACTAAGCCCGCTTGTATTAAATCATATAATTTATCTAATGCAGTACAACTATATTTATAATTATCAAAAGTCCATACTTTATTTTCTTTTACTAATGGTACTCCTCTATAATCTTTTTTAAAACTTTTTCTAATTCTTAACTTCGTTTTTTCATAATCTTTTTTTACTATAAATATACCTAAAAAATCTTTTATTCCTGTTTCTTTTATGTCTACAAAAAAATATTCAATAAGTTCTCCAGTTTCTTCATTATATTTAGGCTTAAATCCAAACTTTTCTAATTCTTTTAAATCTACACCGTCTTTTATTTTTAACATATTATTCTCCTTCCTCTTTTACTAATTTTTCAAATTCTTTAATAATCTGTTCTTTATTTCCAATTCCATATTCGATTATCAATTGGGCTGTATTATTTTTAAACATTACTTCTGCCATTAAATCAATTTGCTTGTCTTTTTGTTGTAATTCTAATAAATTATTACTCATATCTGCTGTTTGTTTGTCAAAAGCTCTTTTTAATATTTCATTTTCTTTTTGTAGTTTAGTTATAAGATTTAAAACTGTTTTTATTTCTTCAAAAGGCATTTCTTCCATATATAATGACATTTCAATTTCTCTTTCTGTTTTATCTTCTATGTTTACTATTTCTTGCCATTCTTTTAATATTTCATTTAATCTTTCAATAGCTTTCTTTTCTTCTTCTGATAACATAGCTATTCCTCCTTGTCATTTATTTCTATAAGTGCTATATATGCTCCTAAAAAACCTGCAATCATTCCTATTACATAGGTTGTTGTTAATATTAATGCTCGTTGTTTTACTATAATATCACTATTTGTAGCAATTAATACAGCAGATAATGTTATTATTATAAATAAAATCCATACTATTTTTACTTTTTTCAATTAAATCACTCCTCTTTTTTTCTGTATATTGTAAACATTTCAAGGCTTTCATTTTCATAATCTCCTTGATATTTAATTTCAAGATTATTAAATTTGGCTGAATATTCTTCATTTTGTACTAAATAATTTAAAATTCTTTCTAGTTGTACCATTGTTACTGGTGTTATTTTTATCTTTTCTATTTCTTCTTTATCCAATTAAATCACTCTCCTAAATATCTATTTGCTTTTTTAAAAATTCTAATTTTGCTTCTAATTCTTTTATTTTTGCTTGCATTTCTTTTGCTTTCTGTTTTGGTATGTAATTCTCATCTACATAATCTAAATCTAATTGTTTATTTGCTTCTTCTAACTTACTTTCCAGTTCTTTTATTCTCGCTTTGTCTTGCTCTCGCTCTGATAAAATATTTGCCATTGCTTTTGGTATTTCTAAATCAACCATTTCCCAACCACCATTTTTAAAAAAATCACTATCTGATTCTTTGTATGAACTATTTCTTAAATATCTTTTAACTATTTTTACATCATCTTCTATATTACTCATTTATAACACCTCTATTCCTTCATCTAAAATCTTCCCTATTACCAAGCCTGTTCCACTACAATCTTTTATAAATTTAAAATCTTCTACATAAAAAGTATAATATCCTGCTCCATATCTTATTTTAATTTTTTTCTTTCTTGTTTTGCTACTTAAAATGTCTATTAAAAATTCTCTAACTGTTTTTATATTTCTTTCGTTCATTTTTTCCTCCTAACTTAGCTCATAAAACATAATATACCTTGAATTTATCTTTTACCAATCTTTTATTATTTTTTCATATATTTTATAAATTCTTTCATATAATGTTTCATTGTCCCAATCTTCTGACTTCATATTTAATACTAATTCACATTCTTTTGTAATTTTATTTAATAACTCTACTTTTTTATAATATAGTTTTTCATTCTTTTTTATTTCTTCATATTCACTTAATGGAATAGTAACTTCTCGTCTTGAAAGACTATTTCCATTTAATTTATTTGCAAAGTTCTTTAAAATCTCATTCATCTGATTATAATCATAAGTACTTAAAGACATATTATTTATCCTCGCTTTCTTGTAATAATTCCTCTACAATTTTTCTAACTACATATTGACAGGTATCGCTAGGATATATATATTCATCTTTAAATACTATTCCTTTATGTATGTTTGAAAAAACAATTTCTTCTATTTTTTTTACTTTTTCTTTTAGTTTATAATATTCTTTATAATAATCTATGTCATCATCTACAGTAAAAGTAGGAACTTCATTTATTTGTGCTAGAAAATAACCTGCTAGTTCATCTTTTCCGTTTTCTAATAATTTATTTGCTGTCCTTCTATATAGTAATCTTAAATCATTATTTGTTTTATCTAGTTCTTTTAAATTTTCAATTTCTTTTCTTAATTTTCCATTTATTTTTTTATGCTCTTCTTCTATTTCTTCTAGCATTGTATAATCTTTTAATATATGTGATATTGCTGATTGGTTAGATAGCCCTATCCAACTTGCGTTTTCAGGTTTTATTAATTGTTCGCATCTTTTTATATCATCTTCTATGCTCATATCAAACCTCCTTGTTTATATTCTTAAAATCTTTAACATTTTTCCATTTAATGTACTTTAGCTGCTTTAATAACCCTTCCAGTCTTGGTTCTTGAGAATATTCATAATTTCTATTTATAACACCTGCATTAATAACTTTTTTATTTTTCATATTAACATACTTCCTTTATATTATTTTTTAATATTTGTAATAAAATCTCCCAATCTTTTTTATCACATTCATCACCTAAATTATTGCATTTTTCAATGTCTTTTATCATAACTTGTTTATCTTTTAATGTAATTAAATTTAAATTATTTTCAATAAAGTTGCAAGTCCACTCAACAATATAAGTTCTTCTACCTAAAGCATATCTTTCTGCCGATAACAACATTGCTGATATATCTTGTAAATCTCCATTAATATTTATTTTCATTCATTATTCCTCCAACTTCCTTGATATTTAATATAGGTCAAATTACAATTAAAGCATATATATTTTTTTAGTGGAATTTTAAAATATTTTATAATATTAAATCCATTATGACTCTCTTCAGTATGAGTTTCAATTTCAGAATATTTAATCTTTTTCATTTTTCTTTTACAAATAGGACATCTCATTTTTATACCTCTTAATCTTTTAAATTATTATAATAGCCTTCTTTTTTATAGTAATTACTATTCTTTATAATGTTATCTGAAGTTCTTTTTAATAAAGTGTTTAAGCTTAATGCATTGTCTTTTTCTTCCAATCTGTTATCTGATAAGTTTTTTGTATTAATATTATTCAAAATTGTATCAGCTTTTTTATAAGATTTCATAGGCTTTAATATAAAGTTTCTATAGGTATAACTTGATATTTGATTAGGTTTTAAAATATAATATCCAATACCATATATAGACCTTATTACATATCCTTTTTCATATAATTTATTTTTTGCCTTATCCATTTGATGTCTGAATCTTATTTTTCCATATTCATCATTTAAATCTTCTTCTAATATTTGATTTAATTCTTCATTTTTTATTGTATCTCCATAATTTTTACTTAATATATAAGTTACTACTTTCTCTCTTTTTTCTTTTGGAGAAAGTTCTTTTTTGTTTTCCATTTCTATCTCCTTCCTATTGGAACTTCAATTGCTTCTTTTAAGCTCCAACCTCTTATATAATATCTTTGTTCAAAAATATTTTGATTTATATTATAATCTCTTCTGATTTCTTCGTATGATTTGTAATTTTTACCATTGTATGTTATTTTTGTTTTTGTTCCTTTGCTTTCTTTTCTTGAGCCTTTATTATAAGCATTATGCTGTCTTTCCGAAAAATATGCCCATTTTAAATTATCGACAGATACTTTTGTCTTATCTTTTGTTTTTAATATTATATTATCTTTAAAGTTCTTATTTTCTAAGAAATGCTTTCCGACTAAAGTTGATACTAAGAAATTTTTTGTTTTATTGTTTTTTGATAATTTAACTTCCAAATAACCTTTTTGATTAATTTTAGGTTTTAATTCTCTAGGTTTGCCTGTATTATTATAATTTAAGCTTACTACTTTTCCAGTATTACTTAAAATATATTTGCCCTCATATCCTTCAATATCAGTCCATTCTTCTATCATTTTATTATCCTTTCTAATAAGCTGGACTTCCAAAATGTTCTGGATGTATTTTCCATATTTTAAAGAAATCTCTTGCTATAACTTCGAATATATAGTTATTCAAATTTATACTTTCTTCCGTATCATTGTTTTCAAATTCTACTGCAATTCCTTTAACTTTATATATTTCATCACAATTTTCCATGCTTTTATTTGCATAAATAAAATCTTTGTAATAATCATGAGGCATTGTTCTTTCGTTTGGACTTATATGCCAACCTACTATCATATTATCTTTTAATAATACATTTATATAAATTTTTTTCTGCATTTTATTTCTCCTCTAATAAATTTTTATTATCATATATGTTGCCTATTACTTCTACATCATATTCTTCTAAATAATCTGCAAGACTTTCAAATGCATCTTTTACGCTTAATGTTATTAGTATATAAGTTAAATATTCCTCTGACCATTCTATATCTGCTATTATAGGTTTCATGTGAATTACTTTATGTTTTGATATATTCTTTTTCTCTGCTATTTTTACTATATCTCCTTCATAGATTTCTTTTCCATTTTTATCTTTTAGTCCCGTGTATTGCATTAATTCTATATCTTCATAATTAAAACTTTTATTGCCATAATTACTTTTATTTATACTATATCCTATAATTACTTTATTTTTCTTTAAATGTATTGAACTTATTTCTAATGTTTTTCCAATTAATTCTTTATTATAATCTTTCTTTATATAAGCTCTAAATTTAATTTCCCTCATTTTCTAATTTTCCACTTTCCTTTCAAAATATTGTTTTATTTCTTGCACACTTCTTACATCATCTTGTTTAAATGCTTTTGCCATTAAATCTATTTGCTTATCTTTTTCTTTAATTTCTTTTTTTAGTGTTTCATTTAATTGTGCCAATAAGTCTCTTGCTCTTATTTCATTTTTATTTTCTTTTTGTAGTTTAGTTATAAGGTTTATTAATATCTCTATATTATATAATGCAAAATCTTCATCAAATAAATTATGCTTTGTTATACAATCTTTTAAATAAAGAATAGTTTGTTCTTCTTCTTTTGACAACATAGTTATTCCTCCTTAACAAATCGTTCCCAATACCTTGCACTAGCTAGTAATTGTTTTTTCATTTTCCTTCTTGGAAAAAATCCATATATAATACCGCTTCCGTTACCTAAACAATATATTTTTGAACCACTTTTACATATATATTTAACTTCCCAATGATTAGTATAAATATTCTTTATGTATCCTCTTATGGAAAATTTATCTTGCCACCAAAACCACGCTTTATGAAATGTAATTTCATATTTATGATTATGATATACTGTTTCAATTCTCTTTACTTTTCTAAAAGTTTTATTTGCTAATCGTTTTATTTTTTCGTTTAAATTTTCTTTCTCCAATTAAATCATTCCTCCTTTTCATAGTTATCACAAATATATACATTATCTATTTTTCTTCCTCTATCCATTGTTACGCACCAATGATTTTCAAAACATTCTTTTTTGTGTTTACAAGATTTACAATATTTAAAACTTTCTTCACTCATTTAAATCACTCCTCTACATAAATTGTACTTTTTTCTAATTCCCATTCATATTCCGAAAAATCTCCATCTATTGTTCTAAATCTACTATCCATCAAATCTACTTCTTGTATAATTACATATTCATTTCCTCTTTTATAATAAAATGTTGGTTGCTCTTTTTGATTAATAATACATTCTATTAATATTTCAAACATTTCTTTTAATGTTATATGTTTCATTTTATCACTCCTCTATCCAACCTAATTCTTTACATTTTAGGTTTATTGCTTTTAGTTCTTGCATATCTAAAAATTTTCCAAAAGTAATTCCAGTATTAAAATTGTAGTTTTCAATATGGATATATTTATCTAACTTACAAAATCTTATTTGTTCTCTAATTTTATTTCCATTTGTAAATTGATATATTTTATTAAAATCTATATTATATTTATCTTCTATTTTTTTATATCCTAGTTTATCAAATAATTTATCTGCTTCACTCATCTTTTATCATCTCCTAACTATATATTCTCTAACTCTTTTTTTAATTGTTTGATATGTTCTTTGCAATAATCTTTGCCATTTAATTTATTAGTGCATTTTTCACAAAGCAATTTATCACAAGTTGATGTTTCTATTCTTCCTTTTCCATATAAATCAAAAGATTTTCCTGTTATATAATCGCATAAATACTTTGCTTTTCTTTTTCCACATTCCATACAAGTACCTAATTCTAATTGTTTAGTACGGTCTTTTATGGGAATATCTAATTCTTCATCTTCATTCATTTACTCACCTAACTTTCTTCCGCACATTGGGCAATAATTTATAATTACATCTCTTCCTAACGGAATATTAAATACTTTTCCAATTACTTGAAGATGCTTTCCCCATATTTTAAAATAAATATTATCTTTTTCTCTTTCTTCTATATGTTTTTCTTTTTCACAATATTCACACATATATTTTCTCCTATTGTTTATCCTTTAAATTTAATTTTGAACCTATGTAATTTATACAATCAGTGAGTCTTACTGTTTCTCCGTTTTCTATATTTCCATACATACTCCAACTATATTTATTCATTACTGTATTATTTGTTAATATATTGAATATAAATCCTAGTACTAATTCTTCTTTTCTTTCATCAAATTCAATATCTTTATTTACAATTGATTTAATATATTCTATATGTTCTTGTTTTTCTTTTTTAGTCATATTTTATACCTCCATATTATTTTATATTGTAGAAATACCACCAACTACTTTTTGCTGTGCATCAATTATTTTTTCGTTTCTTACTTCTGCATATATTTGTGTAGTAGATAATTGACTATGTCCTAATAATGCTTGTAATATATCTAAAGTAACGCCGTTATCATATAATTCCATAGCTCTACTATGTCTTAAAGTATGAGGATGTGGTTTGTTTCCATCTCTCAATAATACTCCTGATTGTTCAGCTAATCTATTGCATAATTGATTATAATATTTTGGATTTAATGGTCTTATTTGTCCTGGTCTAGTTGTTCCTTTTATATTAGTAAAGAAATAAGGATTGTTATTCCAATTAGGTCTTACTTCAATCCATTTTTTCAATATCTTTATTGCTGGTTCTGGTATTGATACTGTTCTATCGCCACCTTTACCATCAATTACTATTAATATTTTTTTATCTAAATCAATATCATCTAACTCTAATTTACAAGCCTCTGAAATTCTTAAAGCACAAGAATAAACTAAGCTTATTACAGCAAAATCTCTAATTGCGATTTTTTCTGTTGGACTTAGTTCTTCATTTCTTTCTTCATTTTCAATTGCGTTTTTTGCCTTGTTTAATAAAGGTTCTTCATATCTTTTTAGTTCATCAACCTCTAAAAATTTTACTAATTTTTTCTTATTTCTTTTCATTTCACTTTCCCTCTCTCTTTGTCGAATTTTATATAATAATATAACAATTTTATAACATTGTCAATACTTTATTGCTTTTTTAATTCTCTTTTTTTCTTTAGCTCTTCTTTATGCCTTAAATAGTAGCTTTTATTACTTTCTTTTCTCTTCTCTGGGTGAATTTTATTAAATTTATGATAATATTCTTTTCCCTTAGCTCGTACTTTTTCTTTGTTATCTTCTATATATTTTAATGTCCTTTCTTTATATTTTTCTTTATTCTTTTGATAATATTCTTTTTTATATTGTTTAATCTTTTCTTTCTTTTCTTCTTCTTTTTGCCTTTTCATTTCTAAATCTTGCTCTACTTCATCAATTATATGATTTTCAGTTATTAATTTTTTATCCATTCTATTTCCTCCAATAACTAATTACCTTTAATTTTTTACTATATTTTACTTTATTTATAAATTTTTTAAATAAAAATTCACTTTCAAAAATCTTTGAAAACTTTTCGCCTTTTTCATTTATTAAAAATACTTCATACATATTTATTACCTACTTTTCTTCTAATGATATACCTAATACCATTTGTGTTCTTTGACTTTTATCTTTTAATGATGAAAAACTATATAAATTATCTATTGTTGCCGTTGTGATTCTTGGTACGATTGTTATAAAATCTAATTCTTCTAATAATAAAGTAACTAACATAGAAATTTGCTTTTGATTTAATATGATTTCATCTTCTATAATATTTAAAAATACTTCAGTTTCTTCATTTACTAATTCTGATTTTAAATTAAAATTATTTAATAAATTTCTTTTTATTGCATTTAATTTATTAATATCATATTCATTACATTTTCTATACTTTTTATTTAATTCTTTTTGTAATTGTACTAAAAAGTTTTCATCAAGCTCATTCATACCTGAAAAGATTTCATTTCTTATCTGTTCTTTTGTTGAGTATTTTCTCTTCAATTGTTCCATCATATCTTCTTGCTGTGTTATCCATGCTGCTTTTTTTACTCTTTCTAAGATTGAATTAGGCATTTCTTTTACATAATCTCTATTTAATTCGCCTTCTACATATAATTCAAAATTATTAGATGTAATCTTAAGACTTTTTAATCCTAAAATGCTTTTTATAAATTCTTTACTTTCATTTTCAAAAGACAATCCACAATATCTTGAATTTAAGTCCATATCGTTTGCTATACATTGTTGCATATCTTTTTTTAGTCTTGTTTCTGCACTTATCATCTTTGTTCTGCCTCCCTTATTATATCCAAAATTTCTTTTATTATTTCTGCTTTTGGCTCTGCCAATGATAATTTTATGTTTTTATCTGCATCTGGATAATCTCTAAAAAAAGCTTTTTTTGCTTTTTCTTTTGCTATTAATAAACAATTTGCCTCAATTATATAGTCTGCATATAGACCATTGATTGTAGTAATTCTAATAGTATAAACTTTCATATTAATTACCTCCGTAAAAAGTTTTAAATAATTCATCTTCTGAAAATATACAATAAATTTTTAAAAATAAATCTTCTAAATATTCATAATCATTATTAATAATACTTAGATTTTCATACCAATTAGACAAATAATCTTTGCCTACTTTAATATCTCCTGATATTAAACTTCTTTTTAAAGCAACTCTTATTACTGCTCTTTCGGTTTTAGTTAATTTCATAATTTCTCCTTAATTAATTATATAAAATAAATTCATTTCCTTATTAAGTGTATCATAATATTTTAAAGTAGTATCATTATATTCTACAATTCCATATCTTTTTTTGCCAAAAGATTTACTTAAAATTTTATAACAACTTTTAAGTTCTTTTTGTGCTTCTTCTTTAGTTTTAAAGTTCCAATTTGTCATAAATTTTGTCCCACAATCATCATAAATTTTATGAATAATTTTAACTTTCATAATTATTCTACCACCTTTATATCATAAACTCTTATTCTATTATTTTTATAATGTTCATAAATTTTATCCATTGCTTGCATTTCATCTTCCGCCTTAACTTTTTTTGTTACTATTACTTCATCTGCCAATGTTATTTGCACATTATATTCTTTCATTTATTTATCTCCTTTCTTTGCTTTTCAATCTCTCTAGCAATTGCCCACATATCTACTGGTATATATTTTTTGCCTTGAAATTTACTAGCCATTTCCATATCCATTTTTTTATTGCAATAAAATTCTTTGCAAATTAATGGTCTTACTTCATAAATTAAGCACTTCTTACCGTCATAATAAGGACACGCCAATCTATTTTGCATTACCATTACTTGAGTTTGCGGTTTTATATTATTGTCTATTATATATTTTTGTATTATATTTAATTCATCTTGACATATAGGTAAAAAAGGCGAGCAACATTCGCCACATTTACTACATTTACCACATATTGTATTATTTACTATTTTAACATTGCCCTCAACCATTTCTTTTATTATATCAAGAAAATTTACTTCTCTAGGCATTTTTTAGCCTCCTTTTTAATTTCTTTTGAAAGTTCTCTTAATTCTTCTTCCAATCCATATAAATATCTTAAATCACTAGAGCCGTATGCACAAACTTTCATTTTTCTTTTTTCATAATTTATTTCTCTTTTTAATTCTTTTATTTTTTCTGCCTTGCTCATATTATCTTGCCCTCCTAATCTACTGAAACTGTATATGTTTCAAATCCTAAGTCAATTTTAATATGTTTTATATTTTCTATATCATAATAAGTATATATTTTAATGTCTGTATCTTTTAACTCTTTTGCATTACTATAATTATATAAATTCTTATCTTTTAATAAATCATAAATAATATCAATAAATAAATCTCCCATATTATTTTGCCTCCTCCATTACTAAATAATAATTTCTAAATGGCAAATTCTCTCCAAATAATACATAACTTATATCACTTGTTCCAGTAGCAAAGTCTATTCTTCCAGTTGGAATACTTCTTCTTATTTGACAATTATAATGCTTTTGTATATATTCTTTTGCCTTTTCATTTATTGTACTCTTTTTACAATTTTTTCTTATATCAAAATCTCCCATAAAACTATCATTTTCTTTTAAAAATATTTTTACTTTCATATTTATTTAACCTCCTGTTCTTCAATATATATTTCCAAATAATTATCCCAATTTTCTTGATAACCACCTTTAAAAAGTCTTACCATACAATATCCATTTATTAATTCATCTGTATATGGTGTTTCCTTGTCATAATCAAAGTCAAATTCTTTAATATTATCTTGTATGTTATTTGAATAACATTTTTTTGCCTCGTCTATATCTTTAAATACTCCTAAAATTTCTAATTCATTATTTCCTGTATATCCTAATTGATAAACAACATAAACTTTCATTTTTATTTCCTCCCTCTAATCATACAGTAATTATCGTACGACATTATCTATTTAAAATATAAGGTTTATTTGCTATTTCTTCTTCTGGTTTAAAACTATTTTTATATCTATATACTTTTATTCTTTTATTTTCTTCATCATATTTTACCTTAACTGTTATAATGCTTGCATTGCATTTTCTAGTATCTATTTGATAGCCTTCTAATTCTTGCCATTCTTCTTTTGATATTAAATAATTTTCTTCTTTGTAATAAAAAATTACCGTATTATAATCATTGTCAAATTCTTTTGCCCTATAAGTTTTCAAAAATGCTTGATAATCTTTTTCTGTTTCAAATGCAATTCCATCTCCAAATATTATGTAACCATTTATTGGTTTTTCTTTTTTCTTTATATACATTTTGTTATAATATTTTGTTGAATATTCGCCAAACATATTATTTTCTTTATATTCCCACACACTTACTTCTGCCTCAAAATCTACTGCACCATTTGCACAAGCTCCACAACTTCCCCAATCACAAAATTGTCTTTTTTCTTTGCCTAAATATTTCAAGTTGTTTTTATTTGTATGTGTAAATGCTCCACCTGAAACTGATAATTTCATATCATTATTATTTGTATCACAAATAAATGGTACATAAGGTTGCTCACAAATTTCAATTTCATTTTCACCTGTATCTGCACTTATTAATGCTCTGCCATAATAATCTCCATATTCTGTTGTATATTTCACTATATCTCCAACCTTTGGTATTTTATCACTTCTTGTCTTTTCTATATAATCAATATAATTTTCTGCCATTTTTATATCATTTTTTGTAATTCCGTGTTCTATATGATATAAACCGTTTATCTTATAAAAATTTTCAATATCCATTTTATTTTTCCACCTTTCTATATAAACAGTAAAAATCGTACGACAAGTTTTTAATAATTTAAACAAATTTCTACGATTTCATCATCTAGCATTTTGTCATTTTGTATATCTTCCCAATTTTCTACAACTATATCTGCTAACCTTGATAAGTCTAAATCTACATCTGTGTCAATCCATAAATCATAACAATAATTTACAATTTTCCATTCCTCTTCCTTTGTTGCCTGCGACATATTAATAGTAGATAGTAAAAATAATTTTACTATATCTATTTTTTGCTCCTCTATATTTTTTAATTCATTATAATATTTTTCCATAACTATTTTTCCTCCTCAAACCCTAATTGTTTTAACCACTCTACTTTTTTGTCTATTTCCTTTGCTGTACTATTTGCCTTCATTATTTTAAAGTTGCCCACTTTATATGTTTTCTCTTTATAATTAATCATTAATTGCTTTTTAGTATAACCATATTTATTTTTACAACTTAAATAAATTATATCTTCCATTTTATAATTCCCCCTTTAATATTTATCATTCGCTTGTGCATTTAATATTACTGAAAAACCTTGTTTTTCTATTAATTTTTTTATATCTTCTAAATTTATCATAATACTTGCCCTCCTATTTATTCATTTTCTAATATTTTCTCACAATAATCTAATACATTTTGTCTTTTTTCTCTTTGTAAGCAATTCAAATATGCTCCGTCTTTTATTTTTTTATATATTGTTTTTCCTTCTAATGTTACCAAATGACCTATTATGTCTTTATAGTTATTTCTATATATAAAAAATTCATATAAACAAACTGATTTTTCTTGCTCTTTTATTAATTTTCTTAATTCATTTGAAATATTAAAATATTTTAAGTCAAAATCCTGTAAATATCCTTTTTCAACTTCTTCGCCGACAGGATTTATTGTTTCATTATATGGTCTTATATAACTTCCATGCATTGTATTAGCAATTACATTACCACCTGATATACAATTTGTTTGTTTGTTAAATTCTTTAAAATCCGTATTTATAATCATTTTCATACCATTTTTACTCCAAGTATATAATTTATTTTTCATAATTATTCCCCCTTTATCATCATTATATGTTTTTCATCATAACTATTAAATTCAAGTTTTTTGCCGTCAAAATTTATATTCTTTACATTTTTTTCTTTTTGTATATCTTTTATTGTATTTTCTAGCATTAATTTTGCCTCTTCATTATTCCTTGTAACAAAATTTCTTGCCCATATTAATTCATTATTTTTAAATATAGTATATATAATCATTATTATTCTTCCTCTCTATATAAATTTAATATTTCATAATTTCTAGCATGACTTCCAAATTTACTTATTAATTTACTTTTTGCCTCTTCTTTTATGCCCTTTGCATTTATTCTGTCAAATGTACTAAAATATGTAAATTCTCTACTTCCTGTCTGAAAATTATCATAAACAACTGTAACCTTCATTTTATTTTACCTCCTCAATATTTATTTTCTTTTCTATCTATAAAGTAATTGCCGTACGACAATTGATTATCTTACAATTTGATTGTAATTTTCTATTGTTTCATTGCAATAATTGTAAAACTCTTCTAGTCCTTCTTTGTCATTGTAATTTTTAATATTTACTAAATATGGATTTTCTATGTCGTTTATATATTGTTTTATGTCCTCTTTTGTTATAATGTCTTTTTCAAAATATTCTTGCAAGTCGAATATATCAAACCATAAAACATACCTAAATTTTCTACATCTTGTTTTATTTTCATTTAATATTCGCCCGTAAATTATATAATAATAATTGTGTGCCATTTCATTATTGACCTCTAATAATTTTTGTTTTTTAGTTATTTCAAAATCAACCATTTTTGATTTCCCCCTTCTATATATATAGTAAATGCCGTATGACATTTACTATATATCTTCTACTAATTTTTTTTCTACTAAATCATTTATATGTTTTGCCGTTGTTAATAAATATCTACCTCTTCCCATAAGTGGTAAAGGTTTATAATTAGTATATATTTTTAAGCAATTAAAACTTGCATTTTTACTATATCTTACCTCATATATATTATTATATGTTATTAAATATTTTTTACCCTCTAATAGTTTATTTTCTAATTCCTCTTTTTCAATTTCAATTCTACCTAATAATTTTATAATTTCCATTTTGATTTTCTCCCTTCTACATATACAGTAATTTCTGTATGACATTGTTTATAAAATAATTCCTCTTTTTTTCAATTCTCTTTTTATTTCCTTTATTTGACCACATTTTTTAGCCCAACTAATTCCTTCTTTATAACAAGTATATATTGTATATAATCTTGCTGTACTACAATTTTCTATATTTACTAACATTTTAATACCTCCAATCCATATTTTTGCCGTAAAATTCTACGCCTAATTTTTTTAGCTCTATTATTAATTGATTATATTCTTGTGGTATTGCTAAAGTAGCTTGTGGTATTAAGCTATTAAGCATTGAAATATCTTGATAAACGCCCGTATTATGAAATTTATCTTTTTTTAAATGATTTTCAACTATATTACTTGCAACACTTTTTAAATATTCTATATTTTTTTTATATTCTCCATAATTCATGCCTTGTTCATAACAATATTTTACATAACTATTCATTTTTATTACCTCCATATATATAGTAATTTCCGTACGACATTTATTTTTGCCGATTAAATTTCGCCGTATAATTTTATGAGTTGAATTTTGCCGACATTATTCAATTTTAAGTTGAGTTTTGCCGACAAAATTTCATTCTAATAGTACCAACTCTCATATAACTTTTTGCCATTATATAGATAAGCATTAGCATAAGATGATATATTCAAATAAGGACATTCTTTAGTGCCACATACTTTTTTTATCATTCCTTTATCATTGTCTTTTACAAAAGTAGTTTTATCTAAAACTTTGACTTTATTAACATTATATTTTACATCTCTTGACATACCGCTTATATTGTCTATTTCCTCAGATTCAAGTGATACCTCTTTAATTACAACTTGAGTTTTACCCTTTAAAGCGACAACTTGAAAAAAGTCCACGTTGGTTTGTTCATAACCCCAACTACAATAAAAAATATCTCCAACTTTAATGCCTAGCTTGTTTTCTTGTTTTAATGTTTCACGAGAAACAGTTTCAATTTTACCGTTGTTTATTAGCTCGACAACCTTCATTGCAATCTCGCTATATTTTATATACCAGCAATGTTTACTACTATGCCATCTAAAATGATTGTTTTTTAAAAGTCTAAGTATTTCACTTGTTGGCTTTGCATTGAAATATAGCTCAATACCATTTTTTTCTTGATTTCTAACAATTTCCATAATTTTTTACCTTCCCTCTAATCATACGGTAAAAAGCGTACGACATTAATTTTATGTTTTTTTTGTTTTTCTTTTTATTCTTCTATCTATACAGTAAAATCCGTACGACATTAAATATTGATATTTTTTACGATTTTTTACTGTTCTTTACTGTTCTATATATACTGTAATTTCTGTACGACATTTTTTTATATTACATTAATGCGACCACTTTTTATTGGAATATAGCTCCACAGTAAAAAAGTAAAGTCGCATTACTGTGATAAAAAAATGTATAATATTAGTGTAGTTTTTTATTAACTACACTTATACAGTAATTACTGTATGACATAAAAAAAATACCACTTTTTAGTGGTATTTTTAAAGTTATGCACTTTTCAAAGCTAGTTTTCTTCTTAAGCGTTCTATTGTAGTTTGGACTGTTGACTTACTAACTCCCAAAAATTCAGCTGTTTTGCTCATACTATTAGTAGTTGCGTATATATTCAATATCTCTCTTTGCTTATCAGTTAATTCTAAGTCGTCAATATCAAAACTTTGTTTTTCAATATAGTTATTATTACTTATATAATTAATATATGCTATTTTATCAAGTGCGTTGTTTTCTTCTTCTTCTTCTTCATTTACTACTATTTCAACTGTTGCTGTATCTTCCTTTTTTCTATCATAACACCAGGCGTCTATATATTTAAACATTTCGCTTGCGTCTTTACCTTCTAAATTCATAAGCTCTAAGTCTTGCAATAAGTCCTCTAAATCTTCCTTGTTTTTATTCTCCAATATTCTCTCAACTCTTTTATTTCCGCTAAAAGCATAATTTACTTTTAACCCTTTTACTAAAATTTTTCTTAATTCTAAACTATTATACATTTTTTTAACCTCACTTTAATTATTATTTATTTTGTTTTTAAGTAGTAAATAAATAAAACTACTAAACTAATTATAAAAGCTATTGTAATTATATAAAAGTTATTTAACAAAAAGTTATATACAAAGCTAAATAAGTAAACTATTAATAAAAACAATGCAATTACAATTATACTAGCTATTAATCTAATAAATGTATTTATTAACATTTTTTTCATTTTTTTCATTTTTTTTCACCTTCATTTATTTTTTTTATTTTTTTTCAATGTGCTATTTATGTGTTTTTGTATCAAGTATAATATTATAATATCATACATATTTTTATATGTCAATACTTTTCTTAAAAATAATTTAATTTATTTTATAATATGCTATATATCAATATATATTTACATTATATATTATATATTTTTTATTATATTTTATATTAATATTATTAGTTATGTTTACTATTCATACTACTACATATATTATATATGTATATACTACATATACTACTATATATTATACTACATATCATTATATTATTATTATATATATTATATATATATTATTA
>ERZ1643249.1866-NODE-1866-length-20473-cov-23.767803_pt1 | contig 20473 bp, 14 predicted proteins | sample MGYA00579263_ERZ1643249 | MGnify/ENA primary metagenome ERZ1643249 (study PRJEB29033, sample SAMEA4952264) | chicken gut metagenome | biome: Broiler Chicken; feature: Gastrointestinal Tract; material: Caecum | place: Ireland | collected 2018 | study: Broiler... | reverse complement strand
TCCAAGATAACAACATCTTTCTCTCTTATACATCCTTTTTCAATCAACATCTTTAATATCACAAAGGATTTCATTCCGGTGGAAAGATTGTAAAATGAAATTGGTTCATTAAATTGATGACCCTTTAAATAAAAATCATCTCCGTTTCGACCGGTTATAATTTCTCCGTCTACAACATTTTCCAGTGTTCGAAAGATATCGTTTAACTTTTCTTTTGCACGCACGGTCTCAATCACGCCGTCCATGCCATATTCTTTACGATCATTTGTCAGCATGTTTTTCAGCAGCTGATTCATGGGATTCAAATCATTGTATTTTGACAATTCATCGATAAGAAACGGATTGTCGATATAAATAGCCTGATGAGAAATACCAATTTCATCTGTAAATTCCGCACACTGATTTTCACGAAAAAGAACCTGATTTCTTTTTCCGCGGATTTCCAAACTCAATACCGTATCCTCATCACAACCCTGCGTGAGAGAATTAATCTGTCCATGAAAAACATCATCAAAATATCGGGAAATAGTTTCTCGGGCAATAACTTCTTCCGGAATGAATAAAATCTCTATTGTATTCAATGAAAGTTCATCAATCAGATCTTTCCAATCTTCAGGTTCTTCTGGACGATGTACATTCTCCAAACCTTCAATTGCACGCTCTATACTATCACGAATATATTCTTCAGAAAAAGACATTCTCTTCAACTTATGTCGTAAATTCAAAGTTATTCTACGTGCCGTATTCCTGGCATTAACAAATACTTTCGATTTAGAAAATCCTGCATCAGTCAAGTGTTTTTGTAAAATAATTCTGTTTGTATTTTCGATCTCATTAAAACGTTCGTTCCAAATTCTTTCTTCAATATCAGAGCATGCATGAAACAACGTAAACAAGATTTTTCCGATTGTACTTTTGCCCGTATTATTCTCACCAGCTATTACAGTGATACCATCAATAATAATATTGGCCTCGTTGATTTTTGCAAAATTTTTTATATTTAATTTCATACAGTATCCCTTTCCATTTCACGCACTGACAAAAATCAATTCTTCCAGCCCATACAGAAAATACGCAGGTATTTCTGCAGCGTCATAACTGATAACAGTTCAGCTGACTGAGCTATTACTGCGACTATTTTTATTCTATCCCATTTTATTCGCAATTACAATCGAAAGATCAAACTCTACTCTGCCTCTTCTCATACCGCCTCTCAAACATCGAAGCCAGGATCTGCAGTACCACCGCCGCCGCGATCACGCCCCCGGCGATGACCTTGCCTTCCGGTCCGGTGAGTATCTGGGCAATCTCTCCGATCTCCGGATAAGATTTCACAACCTTTCCGATAAAATTCTCATAGGACGCCGGATTCATATCCTCGGTCTGGTTGGCGTCTCCCTTGGTGATAAATTCACCCATCAGGACCCGGTTCTCCACGACACGGTGGGTGATAATGCTGGCGGAATCTTTCGCCCCGTAAAAGGCGATCACATCGTCCGCCTCCACATCCTCCGGCTCCATCTCCTGGATATACACCAGACTTCCGGTGGGGATCGCGGGCTCCATACTTCCGCTGATGACCGTATAAATATGATACCCGAACAGTCTCGGCACCGTCAGCGGCAGGCACACCAGCACCAGCGCCACCAGCATCACAGTTCCGAGAATATTGCAGAACAATGCCGCGGAACGTCTCCGTTTCCCTTCCTTTTTTTTCTTTCTGTCTGGCTTCCCCGTCATCTGACTTTTATCTCCTTATCCATCCTGTATCCTCTGTCAATCCTGTACAGCTGCTATTCCGATCCGACACACTGCCCGGTTCTCATTTGCGCCAATAGATTCACTCCACTGCCGCAAGCGATGTGCCGTATATCAAAAAATGCCGGGAACCAAAGCGTGTGGAACGTATCCGTCCATTCTCACGCTTCCGCCCCCGGCGTCCTGTTATTTATTGTATCATTTCATACGTTTTCTTACAAGTACAATGATCACACCGAGCGCTGCCACTGCCAGCACACCGATTGCAACTCCTGCAACCATCGGAAGACCTTTTTTCACTTCTTCCTCATCGATGTTGATATTGCTCTGAGGAACTTCTTCCTCATCCAGATCGGTCAGATCCTGATTATCCTGCGGAACTTCCTCATCCTGAATATCGGTAGTTCCCTCATCCGCTGCCGCGTCGGTTTCACCCGCTGCGGTTCCATCCGTACCTGCGGTACCGGTTTCATCGGTTCCGGCTGCCCCGGTGCCTTCGCCGGCAGCTCCGGTACCTTCACCGGCGGTTCCAGCCGCTCCGGCACCCTCGCCCGCGGTTCCGGCTGTGCCTGTTCCGGTACCTGCCGTTCCCGTTCCTGCGGTTCCTGTTCCGGTTCCCGCTGCGGTGCCCTCGTCTGTGGTTCCCGGCACGGTCTCCGTTACAGTCGTTGTATTTGTGATCGTGTCACCCGGCTCTGTGATCACCTCGGTTGGTACCGGTGTGTACACGAAAGTAAACACGTTTTCCGCCTCGTTTTCGGACAATGTTCTGGTCAGCGCCAGTGTCTGCGGATTATAGTCCTCGATGTACAGGTATGCAACCACCGGCTTGTCGCCTACATTTCCGTAATAAGTACGGCTCGGCGCCAGCTCATTGCCCTGGGCATCCTGATAATTTACCGTATAGCCTGTCTGGTTTCCGCGGATTCCGTACGCCAGCACATACTCTGCGTCGCCGTCCACACGGAACGCGGAAGTCTGTACCGTATCGTTGTCGCGTCCGCTCTGGCGGATTCCCCTGAGATAATACTTGCTGTCGTCCGCCATCTGCACAGCGCCCGCCTGAACATCAAAAGACACGATATCTCCCTGTTTCAGTCCGCTGACTGTGATCTCATCTCCGTTTTCTTCCACCGCATACTGAGAACCGCTGGAATGATTGTCTACGGAAAGTCCTTCGGTTCCGTTGAAAGTCCCCTGGTTTCCGCTGTAAAAAGTAACCTGATAGGTGTATTCCTCCGCCAGTGTCTTTACCGGAAAAAGTCCCAGAACCAGGCAGAGCGTCATCAGAGATGTGAAAACTACTCTCCAGCCTTTTACGATCTTTTTCATGATCTCAAGTCTCCTTTCCGGTCATCGCGGCGTTTCTTCATGGATACCACCGCCAGAATCAACAGGACAATCCCGCTCGCCAGAGCCGCGGCGCAAAGTCCAAGCATCTGTGTCGGATCTCCGGTCTTCGGAGCTGTGGTGACAACCTTTTTGACCACCCGATTGATCACGTTGTCTTCACCTTTTTCCACCACCGTGTTGGCTTCCACTTCCTCCACGGCGAAATTCATCTGCAGCCGTGCCAGCGTGTCCTGATAATCATTTCCCTGTGTCTCGCCGTCCAGCTGAACCCTCAGATGAACGCTGCCCGTTTCCCGGCTGTCCAGACGTCCCAGGTAGAAGTAATCCTCCAGAGAACCGGTCGCCTGATGGAGGCCTTCTCCTCCTGCGCTGGATTCTCCTCCGACGGTCTCGCTGCTGAACAGCACCGTCTCTTCCCCGTCCGGGTCCACATAAGTCAGTTCATAGGCATATGCGCCGCCCTCCGCCACGCTCTGGGTATCTTCCAGAGACTGCAGCACCTCGTTGGTCATATACCAGTCGGTCTCACTGCCGCTGGAGTTTCCGACGCCCACCTGAAGCTCGATGGTGTCGCCCGGCTGGATCCGGTAAATTTCCTCGGTCATTTCGGAAGACTGGAAATTGCTCTCCATGCCCTCCCCGTTAAATGTTACATTCCAGGATCTTTCACCCTGAAAATCCTCTGCAAATACTGTTGTACTCATGCCCACGGTCATGGCTGCGGCCATGACAAGGCACATGATTTTCCTTTTCATACTCCGCACCCTCCTATCGTAAGCTTATGGTACCGTCGTCCGCCACGTCTACATCCACGCCCCAGGCGCTCTTGATCGCGTCCTGCGCGTTGTGGGTCTGCACCGCGTTGACTTCCGCTTCCAGTTCAAAGGTATAACCGTCATAAGCATAAGTAAATGTAATTGTCTTGTATCCGTTTTCATCGGTAGTAACTTCTTCCGTCACCTTATCCGCAACCGCCGGATCGATCCGCACCGTATCGGACAGCGCCGGGGTCGTCTCTCCCGCCGGAAGGATATTTGTGTAATACAGGATCGTCCGCTCCGCTGTGGAAGCGTCCTCATCGATGATCCAGCCGTTATCGGTCAGCAGATTCAGGTCGATCAGCTCCGGAGAAAGGTTCGGATCTGTGCTGCCCTCGCTGTCCGTCCAGCTCTTATTGAGGATCACCCGCACATAACTGTCAATGGAGCCGCTGTTGGAAACCGCAAGGGCTTCGTCATATTCCTTACCCGGAACGATGGTTTCCTCCTGCAGATCCGCCAGAAGCGTTCCGATGGTCTCGTTCCATTCGCCGTTGGAATCGTAATCCCTGCGGCTGACGGTCTCGCCGTTTTCCAGAAGGCTTACGCCGATATTGGAAACCGTAACCTCCGCCCCATAATTTTCACTGTAATACGTAAGCGCCGCCCGGGTACTTCCCACGGTACTTCCGATCAGCAGAACTGCGGAAGCCGAAAGGAGAACGGCTGTCGTTACACGGAAGGGAAATTTTTTCTTCTTCATCACTCTTCACCCTCCTCTGCATATACTGTCTGATCAGAATCCGCGATCCGGTTCCAGTCCGCATACGGATTGCCTTCTTCATCGTAAAGCACCGGCGTACATTCCTGTACGACAATGACATTAAAGCTCTCTTCGCTGTCCATCGGATCGATGCCGACCCGCAGCTCCTGCGACGCGCCGCCTGCCGGAACGATATCACTGTAATAGTAATAATCATCCGCGCCCGGCGTCCATTTGCCCTCGTCATCGGCGTAAGTCAGACCGTCCTGATACTTATCGCCCGCGAATACCTTCACACGGACGAAGCAGTCGATATCGCCGGTATTCTGAACCGTGATATGTTTCGTCCAGTTGCTGACCTCTTCCTCCGGAACCGTCACCGCATTGTCAAGGCTCAGGCTCACTCCGCCGGAAGCTGTGGCATAGGTGGTGAAGTAAGCCATCGCTGTTCCCACGCTCAGGCCGGCGGTAAGCGTAAGGGCTGCTGCTGCCAGGCAAAGATTTTTCTTTTTCACATTTTTCATCATTCCTGTCTTCCTCCCTTACTCCTGTGGTGCGGAACTGTCTGCCTGCTGCTGCCAGTCCCAGACTCCGTCGGTGTATTCAAAATGGTTTACCACACTTGCGCTGCCGTTCATGCCGCCGTTGTACTCGTTGGTAAAGGAAACGGCTGCCGGAACTTCTTCCGATCCGTCCGCCACGATCACGGCTGTCTGTGTTCCGCCGGAAACCGCGTCATAATTGGACCCTCCGTAGATCTCGGTCACCGTCACAACGGTTCCCGCCGGAATATCGGTCAGTTCCACGCTCTTCGTTCCGGTGTTGTCAAAATTCAGGGATACCACATCGCTGAGCACCTGCTCATGATCCCGGATACCCTCCACCTGGAAGACAAAGGCTGCATTTCCAAGGGTGGCATTGTAGGACGTCAGGGTCTTCTGGATCGTCAGGGATCCGAGCCGCGGCGTCTGCTCCGGTTTCAGTCCGGTGGTCACATCGTAAACCCAGGTATCGTCTCCTGTGGAATAATAGTAATTGTTCGGCAGAGAGATCAGATACGGAGTAAAGTCATAGGTATATTCCGGGGTCTGCACGGTTTCCGCCTCCACCAGATACATACCGGTGGAAAGATCTCCCACAGAACCGCCGGGCTGGCCTTCCTCGTTCGGAGCGATCTCCAGGACCGCTGTGGGCTCCGCGCCAAGTTCATTCTTCAGGGAAACCGCTTCCTGGGAGAACGCCTCCCACTGCTCCGCCGTAGTGCTGTCGCTGACAGAGCCAAGATCCAGCTCCTCATATCCGGCGAGGGAAGTATATTCCCCGGTGACCTCCATATCCGCCACCTTATACAGATTGACCGGGATCGCGATCTCATTGAGCTCCTGATACTGTCCGTCCAGTTCAAAGGACAGTGAGCAGCTTCGATCCGGCTCCACTCCGGGCGCTCCGTATACACTGGAAATTCCCGCCGCTGAAACCACCAGCAGGCATGCCAGCGCCGCCGCGCCTCTCTTTTTTATTTTTCCTGTCATTTTCACTTCTTACCCTCCTTTGAAATCTGGTAACCCGCAGCCGCTCAGCCAACGGAACGATTACGGTAACTTCACAGTTACGAACTCTGATCCGTCCGGTCTCCGCCGCCCTTTTTCCGGCTTCTTCCGAACAGGAACTTCATGATCAGTATCACAAGCAATGTGACTGACAATCCCAAAATCAGATATAACATGTAATAATTCTGTACCGCCCGCAGCATCGTATCCACCGGGGTACTCTCCACTTCTTCCTCGCCGGTGTACGGCACCCGCGTTCCGCGGACCAGAAGCCTGTGGGAATTGACACCGTAGGGCGTACAGGTGAACAATGTCACATGATCTTCGCCCGGCACTACCTGCAGCGCCTCTTCCAGTGTCTCCATATCGTCCTTGTCTACCATATCCAGGATCTGATCCACCTGGTAGGCAAGGGTCTCATCCAGTACATGGATGTAAAACATATCGCCCTTGTTGAGCTGGTCGATATCGGTAAAAAGTCTTGCGCTCGGCAGCCCTCGATGCGCCGCCAGAACGCTGTGGGTGTTGTCCCCGCCGATGGGAAGACCGGTTCCGTCCAGATGGCCTGCGCCCGTCTGGAGCACCTCGTCGGAAGTTCCATGGTAAATGGAGATCCGGACGTTGATCTTCGGGATTGAGAGATAACCCATCACTCCGTCCCCGCCGATGTTCAATACCTTCCAGTATTCCGTGTTCTCCAATTCTTCCTGGTCGGAGGCGAAGACATCGCCGTATATGTTATTCTGTGTCAATGTGCTGTTAAACTGCCGTGCGGCCTCCCATTCCTGTGTGAAATCCTCCGGCGTCATCTCTTCCACCGCCGATTCATAGCTGCTGATCAGCCTGCTCTGGCGGTAGGTGTTCCACTGGTCAGAGATCGTCGGATACGCCAGGATGCCAAAACCCACAAGGAACAAAAGTCCGAACAGGATGCCTGAAATCTTTCTCTTCATGTCTGCTCCTTTATGTCTCGCTGTCATGGTTGTGCATTTCGATATCCTTCGCTTCCTGATCCGTGGTCTGAGAAGCTTTCCTGCGCTTTCTGTCCATCAGATACAGAAAAGCGACAAATCCTGCGGTCACTGCCAGTCCTACGAGTACCCAGAGAAGATAATTCGTATGGAGGCTGACGCCCGCCAGCGGAATCTGGTTTTCGTCCTCGATGACTTCCGGTTCATAGGGAACCCGGTGTCCGCGCACCAGAAGGCGGTGGCTGTTGACTCCGTAAGGGGTACAGGTGAGCAGTGTCACCAGATCCTGCCCCTCCTGAACCGCAAGGCTCTCTGTCACATCCGGCTCGACCACGAGAATCTGGTCGACCTCGTAGCAGAGGACATCATCCAGTATGTAGAGAAGGAAGTGATCTCCTTCTTCGAGTTTGTCAAGATCCGTAAACAGGGATGCGCTTGGCAGTCCCCGGTGTGCGGAAATCACCGCATGGGTGTTTTCACCGCCAACCGGAAGAGAACTTCCCTCCAGATGGCCTGCTGCCTGTTCCAGGACTTCCTCGTCTGTGGTGTGGTAGATCGGAATCTTGATATTGATCTTCGGCACTTCCACATATCCCATCATGCCGTCTCCGAGAAGGTTCAGGCAGGACATATATGCCTGGTGGTCTTCGGAGTCCTCATCGGAAGCTGCCGCTACCGCGAAGGAATCGGGAAGGATACTGGGGAGAAGCGCCTCGTTGAAAGCATTGGCTTTTTCCCATTCAGCGGTGTAGTCGATCTCACCGGAGGTCTCCTGTTCCGACACTGCTTCGTCGTAGCTGGAAATCAGTCTGGACTGCCTGTAATTGTTCCATTCGTTGGCAACCAGCGGATACAGCAGCAAGGACAAACCGGTTAAAAAAAACAGGGCTATGATTATGGTTGTAAGAATTCTTTTTTTCATCCGGTCTCTCCTTGTTGTTGTATTTTTTAAAACGGGGCGGGCGAACCGCCCCGTTTTTTGGGTTTGTTTGTTGCTTGTTTGTTTATGGCTTCGTGTTTCCCGGGGGTCGGGAATTTTCCGTCGCCGTCAAAAACTTTTGATTAGTTCTGCTCTTTTTTGCGTGTTGCAAAGTACAGGCCTGCTGCTGTTACCATGATCGCGCAGCCGCCGATGGTGAAGATTGTGGTACCGATGCCACCGGTGGATGGGAGGTTGGATATCTTGGTGTTTTTGATATCTAATCCATTACCTGAAGCTTCAAAACCGTTAGGTGCATCATGTTTTACGGTAAATGTTTTCACATCCACACCATCAATCGTTACTTTCCAATTTTTCAGTGTTCCATTATCATTGTATTCTGTTTTAATCTCTATTGCGAACACATGAGTATTCACTGTGTAAGGCTCGGGCGCTGCCTCTTCTTTTAACCAATACTTTCCTGCTTCAAGACCCGTCATATAAAGCTGTCCTTCATCAGTTGATACTAAATATCCATCATTTAAACCTTTGTCATATTTAGAATTATGATATTCATTAGTACATTTTTCATCCGTATAAAGCTTAAACTTAGCACCTTCCAATGCCAGACTTTCATTACCTTCTCCTGTTTTTGTAATTACTTGTTTTGTTGTAGCTCCATCAATATCAAAGGTATATGTATAGGTTTTATCTTTATCTTCTTTCTCATCTCCTGTTACTTTTGAATCCTGCGTATAATTCAGTGTAACATCATTATTATTTCCACCCGCATTAACAACCGCATTCTCATTTACTGTTGCGGAATATTTAATTCTAACTACTTCTCCTGCGAAACTATTTAAAGTATAATTCTTTCCGTCATCTGCAACGTTAGGAGTGGTATCTTTAACAAAGTTTACAGTTATCGTTTTGTTAATATCATTGTATGTGAGATCATAATACTCGTTTGCTGATAATTCAACTTCCGTTTCCACACTCTCTTCGTTCTTTGTTACACGATAAACTTTTAAATCATTATTATATGTCAATCCAGCACTTAAAGTATCGACAACATTCAACACTGGATAATCACCGCCATAATATGGTACTGGATTAATATCTACTTCGTAATATACCGTTTCTCCAATGGCAGCTGAATTACCTTTTCCTTCTTCATCAACATCTCCGTCATCATCGGAAACTGTTTTTTCTATAGTCGGATTGCTGCTTACTTTGGTCCATGACGTTCCGTCAGTTATTACATTAACTTCATCATCTTTCAGATCATTACTTCCATTTTCAGTTCCATAACTAATAGATGCTACAACAGGATTGTATATCTTCTCTTCAGCTCCCTCAATCACTACTAAGTAAGAGCCCACCGGTAAGATATTTTCACTTACATATGAACCATCTTGATTCTCATCTGTCAATTGATACGATGTAGTCGAACCCTGGCCTGATTTGATCTTTGCCAGAACTTGATTTAACTCTTCCAACGTAACGTTAATATTTCTTTGCGTATCAGGAGTTGCATCAATAATACCCGGATAAAGAGTTTCATATCCGCTAAATGAATTATCATTATTATTATAAACTGCCTTAATAATCGGATATGCTGTAACTGTAATACCAGCTTCATACTTAATTCCACTGACTGTGATAGTACCTGTATCATCACTGTTTCCAATAATATTATCTGCTGCAAACGCCGTAACTGTAGTTCCCATAATCATCGCTGATGCCATTAACATAGCTAAAACTTTTTTTGCCTTCATACTTGTTCTCTCCTTTTCTTTTTCGGGTTCCCCCATTTTTTTATTCAAGCCATTACATGCTGTCATTTTTGTTTTTTGGCGGTGCAGGGACCGCTAAAAAATTTCATTTTTTAACTTTCCTGCACCTCCTTGCGTTTCATTTTATATAGGATCAGCGTTCCTGCCATTAGCAGCAGGGTTCCGCCCATCGTATATCCAAAGATTCCGGAGCTGCCGGTCGATGGAAGGTTGTAAAGTGGAGTGTTATCGTAATATACAGTTATAACTCCATCTTTCAGATAACACCTAAAATCTGTTTCCTCAATCAAATCTTCGCTATTACCTGTTCCCAAAGTTCCTACAATATTTTTTGGCAATCCATTCTCAATATCTATCGTCCAATCTCCGCCACAAGAATAACCAGCAGGTGCCTTTGTTTCTTTCAAACTGTAGGTTCCATTTTCTAGAGGTGTCGTCATGTTATTCCATTGAATAATTCCTTTGTCATCAGAGACCCCTGTATATTCTGTACTGGTCGGATCTCCATTTTCATCTAACTTGATAAGCTGGAATTCCGCTCCTTCCAGTTCCGGATGCGGTTCACTGGTGCTGCGTTTTACAATTTGCCATGCCTGAGTATTTGTAATGGTAATCAGATTGTCTGCATCGGATGGCTTAATATTATCTTTGGAATAATCAACAGTATATTTCAACTCTCCATTGACGATAGATGACCCTTCCAGTACTCCTATATACCCTTGCCCTTTAATATTGAACTCAGCTTGCTCAGTTCCACTGGTTCTTCTTAACTCCCTCACTGTATAAGTTTTATCTGCTTCCATTCCAACGAATGATGTTGCCCAATTATCTGCCGATAATTCTTTCCACTGATCTGTTACAGGAGTTATATTATTATTTGCAATTTCATACAAGCCAACGTAAATAGAATTATGCCGCACATTATCATTTAAATCACTCCATACCTTAGAAACCTGTATGCTCGCCTTGTAGCTATTGGTGATAATTACCTGCGCATGATGGTTCAGTTGTATGGTTCCACTATTTCCTTCTTGAAGCCCTTCATCATTTACTTGCACTTGATACTGAGGATTGTTATAGATATCTTCCGGTGGATTCTCTGTTACCTCAAAGTCTGTGTCAGATAAAATATTGTATATACATGCATACTCATCCGCTTGCAATTCAATATATCCATCCGTTGTATTCGAATATTCACCCGGTGTAGTTTCAGATTGACTATCCTTAAAAATTCGGTACTTGCCAACAAAAGGTTCTAATTTGCCGTTCTCGTTTTCCAACTTCACAAGTATTTTAAATGACGCTGAAGACTCCTGTCCAGCTACCATTTCTTTATCAATACGTAGCGTCCTCATATTTGCAGCACTACATGAATTAGTAAAATATACAACTGGTCGACTCTTGACAGTATTTTTGCCACACTGATACCCCATATATTCGTTTCCATCTTCTCCTTCGTATTTTTCGCCAACTATAGGGGTATTATTAATTTCAATTTTGTCATATTCTTCTGATTTAATATCGACTTCCTTTACATAATAATTTAAATTCTCAGGAATATTACGAAAATAGGCTATTTCTTCTGGTTTCAAATAAAACCTTCCCTCCTCATTCGTTGTAAGAGGGTTTTCGCCTTGTTTTCCTACTATTGTAGCTTGATAATCATATTCCGCTAATTTTTCATTTGTCATTTTCTCGTAATACCCTGTATTTGCACCGTCCTCTCCAGCATTTTCGACATATAATTCAAAACCAAATTTAACATCTCCGTATTTAACAGGATCCGTTTCTTTGTTCAAGTGTTTTTCTACCTGAATCTGTCCGTCTGGAATTGTTTGAAGGTTGAACTTTATTTTACAATTGGAAGCACTAGCACCACGTTCCATATAAAAGATTGAAATGTCATGCGCTGAATAATCAGCAAAAGTGTTGTTATCCCATTCTGTTGTATTCTCTTTTGACGTACCTGAAAACATTTCTTTAATAGTAGACCTATATGTTGTAGGTGTCCCACCCGTTTTACAATCAGTCCACTCAACTTCTCCCGTTGCAAAATTTATACTTCCCGAATGCGCATCATGTATACCTCCAATATCCAATACCAACACGCCGTCAATAAACACCCACATATCATCATCGCCGTTAAATTCAAAAATCATATCTTCATTTTTGACTTTTCCATCAACTGGCTGATAGAATGAAGCTTCTATGGCCATACCAAAATAATAGTCATTTTCTCCAACAGTATGATATAGCACATCGCCTTCTCCGTTTGCCCCATTTTCCAATTCCGTCCCATCTTCATCATATTGAACGGTATTGTCCGAATAATATCCCGCCATTATTTCGTTAAACGGCATAAAATTTCCTCTCTGATAATAATAGGCATCATTATTGGACGGTGTTCCTTTTGCATCATAAACTGTGTAATTCAACAACCCATTTTCATCTTCTTGTTCTGACAAATATGCATAGTTATCAAAACTACTATAATAAAAATATCCCTCACTTTCATAAATACTTTCTGAAAAAAGATGGTTTGCCTCACCCAGGTAGTTCGTCCTGTTACTTTGCACTCCAGTACTGAAACTACTTTTCAAAGCAGAATCATAACTATCATCCGTTGCATCAGGCAAATACTCCTGTACCCATTCTGAACCATTCCATACACGCTGACTGCTTAACTCCTTTTCAACTAAATTCTTTTTTATTGTTCCATTGCCATAAGATCCCCAATTTGCAGACGGTGTGGATGCACCATAATTGAACATTTTAATAGTAACACCTTTACTTTTACTATCAATTGTTCGTATAGTAGGTATATCATCACTGTTTGAATAGATTAAGCATACGCTATCATCCCCATCAAATGGTTTCCAAGTATTACCATTCCTTAAACTATACTCAATTCCATAGTAAGCTTGCCAATTCCTATTGTCATATTGAGCGTCAATATACTCCATCCATTCACCGGTTTCCGGATCACCGACCCTGGCACCAGCATATTTATACGTAATACTACCCACTGTATGTTGTGCTAGAATTTTATTTTCATTTGTGGATGCCTCTAAGTCAACTCTACCACCATCGCCTAATCGAATTGTTTCCTCATTTGATGGATAAAACCTTAAATAATTCCCATTATTATAATAATAATACTCTACATCTATTTCTAATCTTCTTTTATCTCCTACCCATACAATAGAGTATACCGAAAAACTCTCCGTCCGAACCTCAGCCTTCTCAACCTTATTCTCTTCCGTCGTCGCCAGCACATCCACTTTCTCGTCCTGTGCCATATCAACGACTTCCTTCACTTCACCCTTCTCATCCTCTTCCAAGTGAAGCACGGTCACCTCTGCGTTGGCTGCATCTTCCTCGGAAACCGTCTCCGGGATTGCTGCTTCCTTGTAGTCGATGGAGACTTTGACTTCACCACCCGGCTCCGTCTCGTTTCCGTCCTCGTCCACGAAAGTGATATCGTAAGCCAGGAATCCGGCGATGTCGTACGCATCTTCCTCTGCCTTTTCCTGAAGCTTCTGTTCTACCTCTTTGTACTGGTCTTCGGTGTTCTTGTCTTCCGCAGTGATCGGAACCACTTTCAGTTCTGCGTTGGCGGGAATGATTCCTTCCTCCGCTGCGCTGACGGTTACGGTTACCTGCTCATCATCGTAAGTCAGAACCTGTACCGGTTCGTATACCACATAGCAACCATAGATCGTGGAAGTTCTTCCTTCCATCTGGATCTTATCGGAAATTCCGTCTTCCTTCAGTGTGATCTCCGACAGATCGTAGTCGTCGATGTTCTCCGTGCTCTGTCCAGAATTCTGAAGGTTTTCGATCATCTCGCTCTTCTGCGTGATCTCCACCAGCTGATCCTTGTCTCCATCCACCTGCGGATCTTCCGGATCCAGCCAGAAGACGTTGGCTCTCTTCACATCCTTCACGGAGAGTTCCTCTCCTTCAAAGGTGATCGTGATCGGTTTCTGTGGTTCTGTCACCGTTCCGTTTACCTTGAACTGGATATCATAAAATATGTAATCCCCAAGCATATGGTTTTCCGGAAGAAGTTCTTCCATCATTTCTTTCACATGCTCTGCAGACGCTGTGTCCGGAGTCTGAACTTCCATCGTGATCTCCGATGCATCTGCCGCAAACGTTCCTTCCGGAATCTGTGCCTTTACGGTGGAAGTAACGTTTCCGTCGGAATCCTTGAATTCCTGTTTCAGTTCCACTGCCTCATTGGATTTCACCGGTGCCTCGGTCGGCGTCGGTGTCGCTGTCGGCTGTGCAGTATCGGAAGTTCCGTTCTCCGGTCCCTGCGTCGGGGTCGGGGTTGCTTCCTGGGTATCCGTCGGTTCCGGAGTCGTTGTCGCTTCCGGGGTGTCCGTTGGCTCCGGAGTCGTCGTTATTTCCGGAGCATCCGTCGGCTCCGGGGTCGTTGTCGTTTCCTGGGTATCCGTCGGTGTCGGTGTCGCTTCCGGGGTCGGTGTGCCGGTCGGCTCCGGGGTCGTCGTTGCTTCCGGAGTATCGGTTGGCGTCGGAGTCGCTTCCACAGAAGTCGGAGCAGCCGGTTCGTCCGTTGGTGCCGGGATCGATTCCGATACAGCCAGTGTTTGCGGGGTCGTCTCCGTAACCTGAGTATCCGTCTCTGTCTGTGATGTCGTTCCTTCCGTGCTCGCCGCTTCCACCGCCGGTGTGCCGCTTTCGCTTGACGCAAAGATAAAGCTGCTGTTGCTCAACACAATCACCATGCAAAGCACGATCGCCAACATTCTCCTTTTCATTTTACTTTTCATGGCTTCCTCCTTCTGCTTCGTCCAAAGCACTTTCTATCAGTTTAATCAATTCCAGAGCACTTCGGAATTGCTGCTTCTCATTTTTATCCACCCAGGAAATGGTTCCCTGCCAGGTGGCGTTCTGCCGGTCGTAAATATTCAGCAGGAACGTTCCACGTCTTCTTCTAATGGAATCCCTCACAATCCTTCGTGCCTCCTTCATTTGTATCCTCATGATAGATATAGTTTATAAAATCAGGCGTTACAAAAAGCATTACAACTATTAACATAATTTGGGTTTTTAAATATTTTTTTCATTTTTGTAATGGTTGAGGTTCCTGTGAAGGGTGAAAGTTGTCCGAAAACGGTTTTCAGGCAGCAAAAAAGCCGGACAACAGGTTCCGGCAGCTTTCGCTTTCGGAACTGTTTGCCAGCTTCCATAGACATCTGTTGTTTTCCAGTTTACGGAAAAAATTTTCTTAAAATAAAACTTTTTTCTGCCCACATCGCTATCCACACTTGTATTCTATTATAAAATTGATTATAATAGATATGTGTCAGAAACTTTCTTCTTTCGGAGGCATAGGATATATAAGCTGGAAGTTCCAGCCGTTGTCTTCTAAAAAAGAGAGCGCTTTTTTTCTGGCTTCAAAAATACAAGACAAAGGAGTATCTGTTTATGGAAAAAATCTTTCCAAATTTTTCGACGCCTTCTTTTTCGTCATCGTATACACCCGCTTTGTCTAATTCTGATGAAAAGAATTCGTTTTCACAGTTCCCAAAGCGCGAAGAAGGTGCATCAAAACCAATTTTTTCAGCAGGTAAGTCTAACTCGCAGATGGATCTGTGGGAACTTCCACTATAAAACAGGAAGCTGTCTGATCTTCGTGACAGCTTCCTGTTTTGTTCTCCCATCCTACCCTCCGTGAGTTTCCCTTCTTTTTCGAAAGTTCACGGATTCAACTTCTTACGTGCTTCGTTCACGTTCTGCTTATATGTTTCAATACATTCCAGCACCTTATCGTATATTTCCATACAGTCCGCCTCTGCATTGCAGAACATATTATAATATTCTCTTACTTTCCAGAGCTGTTTCCGGACTTTCGTATCTGTGATCTGCTCCCTGATCATCTCCTGGCAGTGTGCGACATATTTCATAAGATTATGTTCCATCCACAGAAAAGTATATCTGTTTTCATACAGCTTGTTCATAGTCTCTGCCGTACAGAGCGGGATTTCCTGTTCTTTCTTCTCTTTCTGTTTCTCTGCTTTGCCGATCGCATTCCTCCTGACAGGGAACCGGGAAACAATATATTTCCTGATTTCTTCCATTTTTCTGTCAGGAGATTTCCCATCCAGAAGCACTCCCTCTGATACGCAGAAGGATTCTTCAAAAGTCTCAAAATCACACTCCAGAATAGATACTGCCGCAATATCAGAAAAAATTTCCCGATATACTTGAAACACTTCATCCACCAGTTCCTTCATTTTCTCGGAGACGAGCAGTTCCGTACGATTCAGGTTCATATGCCTCTGAATATTGCTGATGATTTCGTAATACTCTATACCCTTTTCACCCTCCAAATACACTTTCAAGGTGTCCGGCACACGGAACAAAGCCTGATAAAGCGGACCATCTTCCTTCGCAAGAAGTTCCGTACATCCGGCTTTCAATGCGTTTTTAATCTTCGTGGCATGATATTCCCTCGTCGGATCTGCTTCCCGAATCTTATCCCCCAAAAAGTCAAAGCATTTTCTCTGCAGATCCGCCTTGATTTCCCTATAGATGACATCGTATACGCCTTTTTTCCCCTCACAGTCTTCCCGGAAATCTCCCGCAAAAATAGCCTCCGCGAGAAAGCTTGCCAGTATCTGAACAACGCCTCTCGCTCTTTCTTTCCTGCACCGGATCTCATTTCCCACATAATGAGCAACTTCATGCGTCAGGATGACAAGAAAATGTCTCGGGATATACAGTGTCCTTTGCGGGGCATGAAAACAGATCAGCCTGTCCGGTTCGTCCTGTCCCATATGGATCAGCTCCGTCATCGGACGGAACTCCATTTCCGGAGTAATAAAGCACACATATTTGCAGCTCGCCGTGTCATTTAAAATCCGGATCATAGAATCTGCGATCCCGAGATAGAACAGACAGAGTTTGATCGGAATCGAGTAGGATGTGCCGCTGTAGCCCGGCGCCATTAAGAAAATCTGATCCGTATGCACCGTGTGGTAGACCACAGAATCTACCGTCTGGAGAAATTTACAGATGGAATCTTTAATCGCATAAATGTCCGGCGCTTTGCTTCCCAGCGCCTTGCTCAGCCGTTCGTCAAACATATGGAACGCCGGAAAGATCAGTTCAAAGATATCTCCGGCGAGGCTTGAAGCTTCGTACTGCGCCAGTGTATTGACGGTTCGTATCATGGCATTATAATAAGAGTATAAACTCTCGTCATGCTTTCCCCACGCCAAATCCCTCTTTTGACAATACGTGTCTAAAAGCTTTTTGCTCCATAGCGATACGGTATTCTTATTTTCCTCCTTATCTGTGACTGTCAGCGTCTGATTGGATAATTCCGTTTCGTCCACGCATATGCTCGTTTCTATATTATAAATTTTACTTCCATAGATAGGAAACGTATGGTTGCACAGACTTTCCGGCAGCATTAATTTCAAAACGTCTTTCACAGATGTATTAGTAATTCGGATGCTTAAATCTTCATGCCCTTCTGTATTTCCATACTGGATTGTTCCGGATATACCTTTGTCCTGGAGCTCCTTCAGGATCCTCCGGATAATATCTTCTTCTCCGGATGATACAACTTTCATTGTAAAGCTGCTGATCCTGTCACCCAAAAAACAGTCCCAATCCTTCCAGATTTCCTGCATACCCAGCCTATAACATTTATTCAGATACCTTTCCGCCACACCGATCATCGAATGAATATACTTTACATCTGGATTTTCTTTTATCTTTCCAAGAACTGCGTCGATTTCCTTCAGTCGGTTGCTTTTTGCGAAGAAAATCAGGTCCGCATTGTCAAAAGTATAATATACGGTTACCTTTACCAGAAAAGTCGGTTTCTCTCTTCTCAGATCTTCAATCTCCCTCTGTACCTTTCCGTAATCTTTCGGATCCCGGATACGCAGAAATCCCATTGCAAAAAAGGGCAGTCCATTTGCCGAATCCCAAAAATCTTCCTGCTCTTTACGTTCTTTCTCACAGGTGACTTCACGGAAAATACCGATTTCCTGTATGCTGCAGTCCCCTTCCCCCGTCCTTTCATCCATCCCGTACCACATCTGAGATACCGGTGCATTCGAACGTTTCTGAAACAGTTGACTTTTACGCCTGTTTGCTTCAAACACATTGACGCCGTCATAATACCCCCAGCAGGAATACTGAAACTCTTTTGCTTCCAGATACTGATCCTTATAATGCTGTTTACAAAGCTGCAGCATTCTCACATCATACTTATCCATGTACGTCTCTCCTCTCCATCAAGTGTTTTATTTCATACAGCGTCAATGGTGTCTCTCCATATCTGTGAATCTGTATATTCTCACCTTTATGAAGCTGCACCCAAAACTCCAGCGCATCCTTCCTTTCCCACTCTTCCAACGAATAAGGAATCTGTTGCCGCAGCAAAAAACCATCAGAAACATGCGGCTTTAACGGCTCCTGTAGCTTTTTCAAAAACAGACGATACAGATAACATCTGATTTTCAGCTGCCTGCGTTGTTCTTTCTCCCGGATTACAGAAAAAATCATAGCTGAAATCTGTCTTTCCTCCGCCACCTCCATCTCAAGAACAGGCAGAATAATTGCCGTCTGCAGATTTACCCTTTTTTGTCTGTCTTTACTCTCCATACTGTCAACGATCAAAAAAAGTTCTCTCAGCAAATCGTTTCTTAACGTTGAATCCGTCATCTTAAAAAGCATTGCTTTCATCCAGGCATAAATCTCTCGAAGTTCACTGACCGCATCTTCTTTTTTAATTTCTTTTAAATATGTATCAAACAGCCCTTCTTTCATGGTTCGCAGAAAGAAATCCAAATCTGTATTTTTTGAGAAATCAATATTTTTCACGATCGTCGAAAATATTTCATCTCTTTTCTGAACATTGCTTGTTTTCAGCACGTATAAGATCTGGTCCTCCAACTGCCTGTCATCTGTAAACCGGAAAAAAATACGCCAACTAAACCCAGCCGTGAAAGCGCTGAGCAGAGCAAGTGCTATCCTTGCTATATGCACGGGAAACAAAATTGCCAAAAACAATTCTATAAATTCCAGACACAGAATAAAACGAAAAAATTTTTCCCAGCATTTCGATTGATCCCCAAACAAGATTTCTTTATTGGCAATTCCCCAAAAAGTCTTATTTCTCCTCTCCAGATAAATTGTGATAATCCCCTGATAAACTCCTATAAAAACCAGCAAAAGATCCAGCATTTTATCTGAAGCATCTTTGAAATCGATGATATCCAGAAAGGATTTTTCCTCACTTTCTGTGTTTTCTTGTATTATTAATGAAAATTGATATTCGATATTCTCATTTTCAAATACAATCTGTCCCTGCTTTTCCTCCGGTTGACGGACATTTTTTTCATTCGTGTTCGTCCATATACAAAACACTGCAAATCCCAGCCATATAATATGTAACGCAATAATGATTACAGCAAAACTCTTTAACTTTCTTGGCATCCTCACCCATCCCTTTACTGCAAAGCCGCTTTTCTGTATCAGTTCTAAGCCAAAGCGTATTTTTTCTATCATTATAAATCCACTTTCTCCGTCAGACAACAATATTATTCCATTTTTTCTGGCATGATTGATTCATTTCAATGGACAATAAAGAATACAAAATAACTGCTGCATTCCGTGTGAATGCAGCAGTTATTTTGTGGTCGACGTGCCAGTTACGCACGTTTGTGCTTTAATATATAGTAGAATTTCTTCATTAACAGAACATATGTCCCGAGAAATACCATTCCGCTTATGCCATATGCGATTTTCTTTTTTTCCTTCGGCACGCACATGCCGACCATTACACCAATGGCAAACAGGCAGAACTTCAACAGCGTAAGAGTCTTCCAGCTGCTAGAGCGTGTTTGAAAATTGCTTTCTGCAAGATGTGCGTCACAGTTTGTGGGAAATTTGTTCCGAAATCAGTCAGCGTAGCAAACTACGCTGACTGATTTCGGGGCGAATTTCCCACAAAGTGGGGCGTGCAGATTGCAGGAATGAATTTTCAAACACGCTCTAATATAAGCCACGATAAATACCTTACTGTTTCGGTGAGGATGCTTTTTCGAGAGTGCAGTTGTAAAAACGCAGGCGTAGCGGGCTACGCTGAGGCTTTTATAACTGTGCGATCGGGAAAGCAGACCAGCGAAACATAAGGTTATTTATCGCGGCTTATACTAGTTCGGCAGTATTCATCCGCAGCGTCAAATAACTTCATTCGTTTTTCCTCCTTGAAACTTTTTTCGATGGTTTGCTTTCTGTGAAGCTTTTTCAGATGCTTCGATCTCTACAATCGCTTTACAGGCGTTTTGCTCTCCATCAGCAACCGGCTGATTCCCTGGTCATCTTCTTCTGGATGCATAAATATCATCCGGATAATTTTCTCTACTGTTTGAATGTCTTCCTCTAACAAGTCCGCAATCTGCTCTTTTTGATATCCGCGGAGTTGTTTCTTTCGAATCTGAGAAACTAATTTCCGTAATTCGCCTTCCAATTGACCTTCCAATCGCCCTTCACGGCGGCCTCTTTCTTCTCCAATCTCCTGATTTTCCTGATCACGCATCAATAATGTCATGT
>ERZ1643249.1864-NODE-1864-length-20481-cov-4.608734_pt1 | contig 20481 bp, 17 predicted proteins | sample MGYA00579263_ERZ1643249 | MGnify/ENA primary metagenome ERZ1643249 (study PRJEB29033, sample SAMEA4952264) | chicken gut metagenome | biome: Broiler Chicken; feature: Gastrointestinal Tract; material: Caecum | place: Ireland | collected 2018 | study: Broiler... | reverse complement strand
GAATACCATTGCAATATCACGGTCCTTCGGCTCTACGTCATTCATAACCTTGCCGTCGATCTTAAATGTACCGCCGGAGATATCCTCCAGACCAGCGATCATACGAAGTGTTGTGGACTTTCCACATCCTGACGGTCCTACGAAGATGATGAATTCCTTATCTTCGATCTCAAGGTTAAAATCTTTTACCGCATGAAATCCGTTAGGATAAATTTTCTGAATGCCTTCAAGTGATAAACTTGCCATTTTGAACAGCCTCCTTAAAAATATACGTTTTTGAATCTGAAAACAGTATAATCCGGGAGGGGAAAACGGGCAATGTCACGAGTGACTAAAAAAAATGAAAGAAAATGTACATTTCATCCATATAGCGTGAATGTGCTATAATTAGACAAGAACGAAGTGAAAGGCAGGCGTGCAGGAAGTGAAGAGGCAGTTAGATTATTTTATGATAGACGGGGCAGTAGGGGGAAATCAGGAATGGTTTAGAAATGTGGTCATGTATATAGGAGGATGCGCGGCGGCGACCGCCTGCGACTGCTGTATCTATCTCGCTCTGAGAAGAGGAAAGACATATCTTTATCCCGGGAATGTATATTCTCTTACAAAGGAAGATTACATTGCTTTCTCACAGAAGATGAAGCCATATATCCGGCCCAGGGTAGGCGGTATAAAGGAACTGTCCATGTTTACGGAAGGGTATGGAAAATATCTGGAAGATTCAGGGGAAAAGGAGATAGCTTTGACAACTTTTTCCGGAGAGAATACTGTGGATGAGGCAGCTGTATTCATTAAGGAAAGGATTGATGCAGGATATCCGGTACCCTATCTTATGCTGAAGCATAAAAAGAGAAAATACAAAGACTTTGTCTGGCACTGGTTTCTCTGTTACGGTTATGAGGAACGTCTGGACGGCGTGTATATCACTGTCGCTACGTACGGTGAGAAATATGAATTCCCGCTCAGAGAGCTGTGGGATACGGGGTATGAGGAAAAAGGAGGGCTGATAGGGATTCATTCCTGAGTGCCAGTCCCAAGAGATATATTTCTGAGAGACAGGATTGACGTGCATTTAGAAATTCGATACAATAGCCTCAATGTGCGAAATGAGACGGTCGGCGTCCTGTGTATATCAGCGTTACCGGCACCGGCACAGAAACAGGAAGCAGAGAGGAGAAATAAGATGGCAAATCCAATTGTTACATTTGAGATGGAAAACGGCGATATTATGAAAGCGGAGCTGTATCCAGAGATCGCCCCGAACACAGTAAAGAATTTTATCTCCCTTATCAATAAGGGATTTTATGACGGGCTTATCTTTCACCGTGTGATCCGCGGATTTATGATCCAGGGCGGGTGCCCGGACGGAAACGGTATGGGGGGTCCGGGATATACGATCAAGGGTGAGTTCACACAGAATGGATTCGCAAATGATCTGACGCATGACCCGGGCGTGCTCTCTATGGCGCGTGCTATGCATCCGGATTCCGCAGGAAGCCAGTTCTTTATTATGCATGAGAAATCACCCCATCTTGACGGGGCATATGCCGCTTTCGGCAAGATAACAGAGGGAATGGACGTAGTAAATAAGATCGCGGAGACAGCGACAGATTACAGCGATCGTCCGCTGGAGCCTCAGAAGATGAAGAAAGTAACTGTAGAGACATTTGGCAAGGCATACGAGGCGCCGGAGAGGGTATAGCGGCTCCGCAAGCTTCCATTGCCCGCGAAAAGCAGAACATCGTACAGTAAATTCTGGCAAATGAGGAGAAAGCATGACCGGAAAGAAACAAAGCCCGGCTGTTGTATGCGCGCTCGCCCTGTGGTGCCGTGCATTGTGTGTGGGAGGGGACGCGCCTAAGAAAGGCGGTATTCCATGATATAGTCGTCCATGATAAATCCGCCGCCGATATCCGCTTCCTGTGTATCGATGATCTGAAAACCGAGATGCCGATACACGGCAAGGGAGTTGTCATTGTATTTGTTGCAGGTGAGCCAGATGGCAGAACAGCCGCGTTCCCTGCATAATTTTTTTAAAAATGAGAATGCCTGTGTTGCCAGATGGTGGCCCCGGCATTCTTTCTTTATGTATAGCTTGCTCAGAAACAGGCGGCTATCCTCTCCTGGATGGACGCCCGTGTAGCCGCAGAACTCGATGCCGTCAAAAAGCTGGTAGTACTCGTAGCCATTGGCAATCTGCTCTTTTAAGGCGGGATAAGACTGGAACTTCTCTACCATATAATCGACCTGCTCTTTCCCGATGATGGGAGTGAAGTGTTCACTCCATATGATCTCGGCAAGAGACGCAATCTCCTGTATCTGTTCATCTGTGTCTGTTTTCTTTATTGAAAAATCACTGGTCATTGGCAATGCCTCCTTGGGATGCGTTGTGTTCAGAGGAATATATAGTCATGGATAGTCCGCTGTCCTGTATGAGAATATCTTCAGGCAGAGATGTGATGACCCACGTTACATATAGATCTCCGGCGGCCCCGCCGATATTAATGATCTGTATGATATAAACTGCCCAAAACCAATATGCGGGGACAAATATGAGGGCCACTGTGATAACGATCCCCCATACGACGATCGGGGCGAGTGCGATGACAAGATAGGATTTCCTGTTAAAGTAGGCACTGCTCCCGGCATAAGCGTACATTCCGGTAAAACCATATATGGGGCGGATGCCGCTGTAATGCTTTATGAAGATGCCATGCACAAGCTCGTGCAGAAAAATGTAAAGGATCATGCCGCCTATGGTGACGAGAAATTTGATAACATATAAGACTATACCTTTCTCCATACTGTAAAATGTCTGGATAGGAACAATCTGATGGCCGATTCCTGCTGCAAGTATCAGAATGATCAGGGATATTCCATTGACAAAGAATAGCGCCTTTTTATCTTTCTGCAGGTTAATATGACGCACAGCACGGTAATTATCCGGCAGCGCAATGCAATTTTCTGTCATATGTAGTTCTCCTTTGAAATGGTCTTGGCAGTGTATGCTTATGGAACAAGTATAGCATTTGCAGAAAAGGTTGAACAGAGTTTTTTGTGCGGAAACTGTTCAGAAGATGGAGCAACTGGGAGATGCCCCTGTATGACAGGAAAGGCAGATGTCCGCGGGAGGACGCCGCAATCTGGAACCGTTACTTTATGGAACATCTGTCTGAACATCCTGAGTGGCTGACGCCGCAGGATGAGGCGGATATTCTGATACGCTACATTTATTCATTAGAAACGGAGGAAGAAGAGATGAAAAATACACAGCATGATGAGAGAATAGGGACTATTGAACATTTTCTTGGACAGAAGTATCCTGAAAAATTCGATTTCAAAAGATTGATGAAAGAGTACTACGAAAAATATAAGGGCAATTTCCGCGGAAAAATCGGCGAGACGGCATACAGTCGGATGATGGAGGCGATGCCTTATATGCAGGATGGAGAAAGTAATCTGGCCAATTATCTGAAATATAAAAATACGGATGCACTCCATCTTTATTCGGAGGAGAAAAAGAGGTATATTGTGCGTCTGTTTGACTGTGACAGTTCCAATGATACCTGTGAACTCAGTGCAGATATTTACGAGACTCTCTGGGGCTGGAATCTGAAAAAGAGGCAGACTCAAGCGGGAAAATTCGATGTGAATGGAGAAGCCGTGCTGTTCGGCCCGGATACGATGAATACCGGAGCAACGATGCTCAATGAGTATGTAAAAAAAGAGTATGAGTTTGCTAAGTGTTCCGTGAAGAAATTATATGAATGTATTGTTTTAAAAGAGGCGGGAAATATATCCGGGGATCAGATACAGAAATTGGAGGATATTTTCGGAGAATTTCTCCGCGCATCGGGTACGATAGGGAACTTTACTCTTGTTCCCCTTGGGTTCAATGTAAAAAGATATCAGAAGGTCAAAGACAATTGGCCCCGTTCTTTAAAACTGCTCTCGGATAATACGAAGGAGGAATTTAACAGAGAACTGGGCTGCGGAGAAGATAATCATATCATATGGGACAAATCACTGTTTGTATGTTATGTCAACATGACCTTTCAGTGGGAATTTTGTGAATTTATAAAAGAATATAAAGGATGCGAAGAGCACGTGTCAGAGAGGCAAAAGGAGATTTGCGATACTCTTGCCCGGCTCATCGAGAGAAGAGGCATATTTATGACCGCCATGTTAAAGCTGGCGACAGGCTGTGGATGTGAGAAGCTGAAAGCAGAGAAAAATTCTGATTCCGCCTGGAAGGTGACGTCGTTTTATAAAAAAGTGGTTGACGATGTTCTTATGAAAGAAAGGACCAGGACAGGTTATGCAGAAGTTTTTGAACATATACGAAAACTGGCAGAACGTGAAATGGTCTCGGATGACATCGGACGGATCATTGAAGAAGCGGAAAACAAGCTCATGCTGCTTGCGTAGTGAGTGGATTTGCACATGGCAGCAAAACGGCGGACTGACCGCCATGGAAGAATTTTGTCAGAAGAAATAATGGATTGTTAGCACTCTGATGAAAAGAGTGCTAATTTTCTATTGACTTTTGATTTTCCCTGTACTAGAATATTTCATGAACGCGGGATACTACCGTCGGCAGCAGTCCTGTCGGCGGCATTCCCGTGCAGGAACGGAGGTTTACAGCCGGTTTTGGTAATCAATCACAGAAGGAGTGTTTATTATGGCAGTGAAAAAAGGAAACTTATCAATCGACAGTGAGAACATATTTCCTATTATAAAGAAATGGGTCTACTCAGATCACGATATCTTCGCCCGTGAGCTGATCTCCAACGGATGCGACGCCATCACCAAGCTGAAAAAGCTGGATATGATGGGTGAGTACGAGCTCCCGGAAGGGTACAAGCCGAAGATTCAGGTCATCGTGAATCCGGAAGAAAAGACAATGAAATTCATCGACAACGGTCTCGGCATGACGGCTGACGAGGTTGAAGAGTATATCACACAGATCGCATTTTCAGGGGCGACACAGTTCCTTGAGAAATATAAGGACAAGACGACAGAGGACGACATGATCGGACATTTTGGTCTCGGATTCTACTCTGCGTTCATGGTGGCGGATGAGGTTCAGATCGACACGCTCTCCTATAAAGAAGGCGCGGCACCGGTACACTGGGCAAGCCAGGGCGGCACGGAGTATGAGATGCAGGACGGAAACCGCACAGAGGTGGGAACCGAGATCACCCTGTTTTTGAATGAGGACAGTCTTGCATTCGCAAATGAGTACCGTGCCCGCGAGGTGCTGGAGAAATACTGCTCTTTCATGCCTGTGGAGATCTTTCTCTCCAAAGCAAATGCAGAGCCGGAGTATGACACCATCGACGAGGAGGACGTGCTTGACACGGACGAGGTGGTAGAGCATATTACGGAAGAGCCGAAAGAGGGCGAAGAGGGCGAGCCGAAGAAGAAAGCTAAGATTGTAAGACGCCCGGTATCTTTAAGCGACACACATCCGCTGTGGGGAAAGAACCCAAGCGAGTGTGCAAAAGAAGAGTATATCGATTTCTACCGCAAGGTGTTCATGGACTATAAAGAGCCGCTGTTCTGGATCCACCTGAACATGGATTATCCGTTTAATTTGAAGGGAATCCTGTATTTCCCGAAGATTAATACAGAGTACGAGTCCATCGAGGGAACCATCAAGCTGTATAACAATCAGGTGTTTATCGCGGACAACATCAAAGAGGTGATCCCGGAGTTCCTGATGGTATTAAAAGGCGTTATCGACTGCCCGGATTTGCCGCTCAACGTTTCCAGAAGCGCATTGCAGAACGACGGATTTGTCAATAAAGTGGCAGATTACATCTCCAAAAAGGTGGCGGACAAACTTACGGGAATGTTCAAGACAGACCGCGAGAATTATGAGAAGTATTGGGATGATATCAGCCCGTTCATCAAATTCGGCTGCTTAAAAGACGAGAAGTTCGGCGAGAAGATGAAAGATTCCATGATCTACAAGAATCTGGAGCACAAGTATCTGACGCTGGAAGATATTATCAATGAGAATAAACCGGCAAAAGATGCAGACTCTGACGGCGAAAATCAGGAAGAAGAAAAGACGAGCATCTACTATGTGACAGACGAGGTACAGCAGAGCCAGTATGTGAATATGTTCAAGGCCCAGGGGCAGGATGCGATTATCCTGGCGCACAACATTGACTCTGCATTTGTGACCTATCTGGAGCAGAAGCACCCGGATGTGCAGTTCTTGAGAATCGACGCGGATGTGCATTCATCGTTGAAGGATGAAGTGGCAGAGGATGAGAAGGAATCCTTCCAGAAGACGGCAGACAGCCTTGTGGAGATCTTCCGCAAAGAGCTGAACAACGACAAACTGGATGTGAAGGTAGAGAAGCTCAAAGACGATAAGGTGGCTTCTATGGCAGTGCTCTCCGAGCAGGACAGACGTATGGCAGAGATGATGAAGATGTACGGCATGGGCGGCATGGATTCATCGATGTTCGGAAGCCAGGCAACACTGGTGCTCAACGCAAGCCATCCGCTGGTACAGTTTCTTGTGGAGCACAAGCGCAGCAAGAACGTGCCTGTCATCTGTAAACAGCTTTATGATCTGGCGATGCTGGCGCATAAGCCGCTCAGCCCCGAAGAGATGACGGCGTTCGTGCAGAGGAGCAATGAGATCATGATGCTGCTGACGAAATAAAGAAACAAAGGGCTTGGCGCGAGATAACTCATGTTGTTCAGACAATTCTCGCGCCAGGCTTAAAACAGACTTCCGGTCTTTTGAATTTTTCGGAAATCCCATTTTTACATTTTCTCAAACTCGATTCCTTTCTGTCTGAGGAATTTTTCCACCATTTCATCCCACCCATGTTCCAGCGTCTTATCCATATTAAAGCTCTTAAATGACGTTCCGGTTACGCAGGAAAGCTTTGCCCCGTCATAATGGATATTCAGGTAAAGCCCCCGAACTTCCTCCGGGCGAAGCGGCAGTCCGCTTTGTTCGGTCAGCTGCCTGATATTCTTACTTGACAGACTGAAGATGAAGCGGAAGCTTAAAGGAGTGCGTTTTCCTTTGATCAGGGAAAAGCAGTATTCTCGTACATTTTTCCACGGAGAATACTCGGGAAGATCCGCGTCCGTGTCAAAAAAATCCTTCTGAATGAAGCCGTCGATCTTGAAGGTGTTAAACGTCATGATCTCTCCTTCGATAAACGAGAAGTTGTCGAATGTATCGAGAAGAAGAAGGTGGGATGTGAATTCTTTTATATTTGGCAGGGAAAACGCGACCATAATTGCTCCTTTTTGTATTCTGAAACTTTGACCTAAAGGGAAGGATAGCCCCTCATATGCTGTTTCATTGTACCACAAAACGATAGCGCCGTCATTGACTTTTGACGGCAAAAAAAGTATTATTATATAAGTATTGTGGTGTATTATTGCTATGCGCTGTTTATTGGGTACAGCGCATGATTCATTATAAAGAGACAGTGGTAGGACGATGAAAATAAATCAAAGGACAAAAAAGAAGCTTATTATCGCAGCATGCGCGGCGGCAGCAGTGATCGTGATGGTCTTTGCCTGGCGCGGGGTGAGGGGGCTTTTCAGAGGAGAAACCGACACCTCGGCAGGTGTGGAATATATCAAAAAGGAAGAATCGGGAGATATCAGCGCCATTGAAGCGAAGATCGATCTTTTGGAAAAGCAGGACGCCGGAGAGGGCGACGAGAGGAGTATTAAAGAAAAGTTTTCGGGAGCAGTGGTGGTCGGTGATTCTATCACACAGGGGTTTACGGAGTACGATGTTCTTAACGCGTCAAGCGTGGCGGCAGAGATCGGCGTCCATCTGACGCAGATGGAGGGACTGATTGCAAAAGTGAAGGAGCTAAGCCCGGGCATTATTTTTCTGGCGCTTGGTTCTAATGATGTGATGGCGACAAATGGAGATACAGAGAAATTTATATCTCAGTATCAGGAGTTGATTAATCAGTTTCAAAAAGAGGTTCCGGACGCCCATATTTTTGTCAATGCAATCTTTCCTGTTCAGGATAAAGCCATTGAGAAGGAGCCTGAACTTAAGGATATCGCGGAGTACAATTCTGCGCTGAAGGAGCTGTGCGACAGTAAAACGATCGGCTTTATCGATAATACAGAGATTGTGTCAGAAGAGTATTTCGAACAGGACGGGGTGCATTTCAAAGCGTCGTTTTATCCGATCTGGGCAGAGCGTATGGCGGAGGTGGCGTCATTATGACAGGAGGAGAATTAAAGAAAGGCGGCATTATAAAATATGTCGTGTCAGTGCTGATCGTGGCGTTTATCGTGGTGCTCATGCTGTATACAAGCGGGAGCAGCAAGTCATTTGATGAGATAAAAAAATCTGTTGTAGGCGCTCTTGACAAGAGCAATCTTCAGGAGAGGGATACTGCCTCGTTTAAAAGGGATACGGGGCTCAATGCGGCGGATTATTCGGCGGTTATGTACTATGCATCTGATTCCAATATTTCAGCAGAGGAAGTCCTGCTTATTGAGGTGAAGAGCAAAGAACAAATACAGGATGTCAGAGAGGCCATCGAGAGGCGGATTGAGGGGCGGATCAATGATTTCGACGGGTACGCCCCGGAGGAAGTGAAGATGCTTGAGGATGCGAAACTGAGTGTAAGGGGGGAATATATTTTTCTCGCAGTAGCTCCCAAAGCAGAAGAGTATCTGACGGCTTTTCGGAATAGTCTGTAAAAGAGAGGAATATACCGGATGTTATTTAGCAGTATTACATTTTTGTTTTTGTTTCTGCCGGTTGTGCTGGCGGTTTATTATCTGGTTCCGGGGAAGGCAAAAAGCGTCATCCTGCTCATGGCCAGTCTCATCTTTTATGCATGGGGAGAGCCGGTCTATGTTGTGCTCATGATTCTGTCGATTCTGTTGAATTATTTCTGCGGCAGGGATATCAAGGAGAACGAGGACGATTCGGGGAAGGCAAAGTTTAATGTGGTTTTTGCCGTGTCGGCGAATCTTCTTATTTTGGGATTTTTTAAATATTACGGTTTTCTGCTGGATACGTTTAATGCCATGTTTTCGGCAGATATTGCTTACAGAGAACTCCCGCTCCCGGTGGGGATCTCTTTTTACACATTCCAGGCGATCTCTTATATTGTAGACATCTATCGCGGGAAAGCGCAGCCACAGAAAAATATTTTGTATTTTGCGCTGTATATCACTATGTTCCCGCAGCTGATCGCGGGGCCCATTGTGCGCTATGCGGACATTGAGATACAACTGAAATACCGGCGGCTTTCCGCGCAGCGTTTTGGGCAGGGGACAATGTATTTTATCATAGGTCTGGCGAAGAAAACCATCATTGCAAATTCAATGGGAGCGGTATTTGAGCAGATATCAGAGATGCCGGCGGGCAGCCTTTCTGTACTTACGGCATGGCTGGGAGCATTTTCCTATGCATTTCAGATTTATTTTGATTTCAGTGGATACTCGGATATGGCCATCGGCCTTGGCAAGATGTTTGGTTTTGAATTTAAGAAAAATTTTGACTATCCATATGTGTCAAAAAGCGTGACTGAATTCTGGCGGCGATGGCATATTTCCCTGAGCACATGGTTCCGTGAGTATGTGTATATCCCTCTGGGGGGTAACCGGTGTTCTGCATTCAGAAATATATGCAACCTGATGATCGTGTGGGCCCTGACAGGTATGTGGCACGGTGCGGCGTGGAATTTTATTGCCTGGGGCGTGTATTATGGCGTGATCCTTGTGATGGAGAAATATGTATGGGGCGCTTCGCTGGATTCCTTTCCGAATGTGGTAAAGCATATCTATACAGGAATTATGGTGCTGGTAGGATGGGTGTTTTTCTTCAGTCCCAGCCTTGGATATACGCTGCGCTATCTGGGAGCCATGGTCGGCGGAGGAGCAGGCATTGTGGACAGGCAGGGGGCGTTCCTCTTTTTCGGTCACTGGCTGTTGTATCTGATTGCCGTGCTTGGCTCATCAGCTCTGGGAATGCGGCTTGTGACTGCTGTGCCGCGCATGACCAGTAATGGAAGGGCAAAGGCGGTTGTCTCAGCAGTTATTTATATGGGGATATTTGTGATATCCGTTGCGTTCCTCGTGACAGATACATTTAACCCGTTCTTGTATTTTAGATTTTAGGTGAAACTATGGATAAGAGAAAAAGAAAAGGGCGCACTGAAGGCCTGATCGGGAAAATATTTATATTGTGCCTGATTCTTGTGATGATCGTGAATTTTATTGTTCCGGACAAGAAGAAGTCTGATGAGGAGAACCGGATGCTGGAATCAATGCCAAGGTTGAGCCTGACGTCGATCACAACGGGAGATTTTATGGAGCAATGGGAAGCCTATATGAGCGATCAGTTTGTCGGGAGAAATGTGTGGCGTCAACTTAAGGTGGGATTCGACCGCCTGGGCGGCAGCAGTATGGAAAATGGCGTATATATCGGTAAAGACGGCCAGCTTCTTGAGGATATCGCGCTGCCGGACGACGGGCAGTACTCGGCAAATATTGACGCGATAAAGAGTTTCGCCGAGACATATTCGGACATTCCGGTCACGGTTATGCTTGTCCCGGACGCTGCCAGCATATTGAGCAGCAGTCTGCCTGCATTTGCGTCGGTGGAGGACCAGAGGCAGATGTTCAGCATGGTGGAACGCGGACTTGGGGATTCAGTCAACTGGGTAGATGTGTACTCTATCTTGAATAGCCGTAAGGCTGAAAAGCTATACTATAAGACAGATCACCACTGGACGACACAGGGAGCATTCTATGTATTCCGCGAGACGGCAGCCGGCTTCGGGATCGAGGGCGATGTGTCGGATGATTATGTGTCCTACACGGTGACGGACAGTTTCAACGGGGTATTAGCTGCCAAGAGTGGAGTAGGACTGAATGAGAAGGAAAGTATTGAGATCTATGTACCGGCGTCGGGGGACGACGATGTGGTCGTGAACTATGTGGATGAGGCGAAGAAAACTTCTTCATTATATGACTCCTCTAAACTGGAGACGCGGGACAAATATGCGGTGTTCTTCGGGGGCAATACATCTGTCATGGATATAAAGACAGTGTCCCCCAGCAGTAAGAGGCTTCTTGTGGTGAAGGATTCTTTTGCCAACTGCTTTATTCCTTTCCTGACGCCGTATTACAGGGAGATCGTTGTCGTGGATCCCAGATATTACAGCGGTACCATGAAAGATATCATGGATACTTACAGAATTACAGATACATTGATTATGTATAGCGGCAATACATTTGTGACAGACAATCATATCAGCGGAGTATTTACAGGTGAGTAATCGGATCAGAGAAGAATTTTTACAAAAGAATGAGCCGGTGAGGCTGAATAAATATCTAAGTGAGGCGGGCGTGTGTTCCAGAAGGGAAGCGGACCGCCTCATTGAGAGCGGGCGCGTGACTGTAGACGGGAAGCCGGCTCAGACCGGGATGAGGATTACTCCCGGGCAGGCGGTGCGCATCGGCAGGAAAGTCGTCTCAAAGCAGGACGAGATGATCGTGCTGGCGGTGAACAAGCCTAAGGGCATCGTCTGTACCGAAGAACGGCGGGAGAGAAACAGTATTGTGCGTTTTCTTGATTATCCTGTACGGGTCACTTATGTGGGCAGACTTGACAAAGATTCCCGAGGGCTTCTGTTCATGACGAATAACGGGGATATCATCAACCGGATGATGCGCGCCGCCAACTGTCACGAGAAAGAATACAAGGTGACCGTGGACAAAGAGATCACAGAGAATTTCTTAAGGCAGATGTCGGAGGGCGTGAAGATACTGGATACGGTGACAAGGCCGTGTAAGGTAGAAAAATTGGGGAAATATACATTCTCCATCATACTGACGCAGGGGTTGAACCGCCAGATACGAAGAATGTGCGGGGTGTTCGGATATGAAGTGAAGGATCTGGTGAGGGTGCGCGTGATGAATATCCGTCTGGGAAGCCTGAAGGAAGGGCAGTACCGGAAGCTTACAGATGAAGAGCTGAATGAGTTGTACGAGATGATAAAAGATTCCTCCGGCGGACCAGAGAAAGAAGAGCGGAGGGGCAGATAGAAGGGTAAGGCAGAAGAAGGCAGATACGGATATGGAAAGTATGCTGTCAAACAGGAGGACAGAATGGCAGACATGGAAGGAAACAAGGTGGCACGAATGCGCGAATTAGTGGAGCTTCTGAACCGGGCTCGCCGTGCTTATGAACAGGAAGATCAGGAGATCATGAGCAACTTTGAGTATGACAGTCTCTATGATGAACTTTTGAAACTGGAAAAAGAACTGAATACTACCCTTGCTTCAAGCCCCACGATTAATGTGGGATATGAGGTGCTCAGTGAACTTCCGAAAGAAAGGCACGAGAGTCCTATGCTTTCGCTGGATAAGACCAAAGAAGTGGAACGCTTAAAAGAGTTTTTGGGAGACCAGAAGGCCGTGCTCTCATGGAAGTTGGACGGTCTTACCATTGTCCTCACGTACAGAAACGGGGAGCTTGCAAAGGCTGTCACAAGAGGCAACGGCGAGGTGGGAGAGGTCGTCACCAACAATGCCCGTGTATTTAAGAACATTCCTGTTCACATTCCTTATCAGGGAGAGCTTGTATTAAGGGGCGAGGCAGTGATTTCATATAAGGACTTTGAGGACATTAATGGGGAGATCGGCGATGCGGACGCGAAATATAAGAATCCGAGAAACCTGTGCAGCGGCTCTGTGCGCCAGCTCAATAATGAGATCACGGCGAAGCGTAATGTAAGGTTCTATGCGTTTACCTTAGTGAGCGCGGGAGATACCGATTTCCATAATTCAAGGCTTTATCAGATGGAGTGGCTTAAAAGACAGGGATTTGACGTGGTGGAGAACCATCCGGTGACACGGGAGACGATTGAGGATGAGGTGGCGTGGTTCGCACAGCATATCGAGACAAACGAGGTGCCTTCCGACGGCCTGGTGCTTGTATATGACGACATTGCTTACGGACAGTCGCTGGGGACGACGGCAAAGTTTCCTAGAGACTCCTTTGCGTTTAAGTGGGCGGACGAGATCCGGGAGACGACATTGCTTGAGATCGAGTGGAGCCCGTCGAGGACGGGGCTGATTAATCCGGTGGCTGTCTTTGAACCGGTGGAGCTGGAAGGAACGACCGTGAGCCGCGCCAGCGTGCACAATATCAGTATCATGGAAGACCTGGAGCTGGGCGTGGGAGATAAAATTACCGTGTATAAGGCAAATATGATTATCCCACAGATAGCGGAGAACCTGACAAGGAGCGGGGTGAAAGACATCCCCTGTGCCTGTCCGGTGTGTGGAGGCGCGACAAAGATATCCATGGACAATGAGACAAAAACTCTGTACTGCACCAACCCGAAATGTCAGGCAAAGCATGTGAAGGCGTTCAGTCTGTTTGTGAGCAGGGACGCCATGAATATCGAGGGGCTTTCCGAGGCGACGCTGGAAAAATTCATCATCAATGGGTATGTAAAAGACTTTACGGACATCTTTCACCTGGATCGGCATGAAGAGGAGATCAAGGACATGGAAGGCTTTGGAGAGAGGTCCTACGACAACCTTCAGACAAGTATACGGAATGCGCGGACGACAACCCTGCCCCGCCTGGTATACAGTCTTGGTATCCCCAATATCGGGATCGCCAATGCGAAGGTCATCTGCCGGGCGCTGGGGAATGATCCGGACAGGATAGAGAATGCCACTGTCGAAGAGCTTGATGAGATTTCAGGCGTGGGAGAGGTGATTGCGCGCGCATATGTGGATTATTTTGCCGATGCGGAGCACAAGGATGTGTTCCGGAGGCTTCTTGGGGAGGTGGAGATTCCGCAGGAGGAAGTGCCGGAAGACAGTCAGAAGTTCGCAGGAGTGAATTTTGTCATTACCGGAAGTGTAGAGCATTTCGCTAACCGGGCCGAAGTGAAAGAAGAGATTGAAAAACGGGGCGGAAAAGTGACCGGAAGCGTGACTTCCAGGACGAATTACCTTATTAACAATGATGTGGACTCTACGTCGTCTAAGAATAAAAAAGCGAGGGAACTGGGGGTGCCGATCATATCAGAGGAACAATTCTTGGCCATGCTGGAGGATTTATAGAAAGTTCATTTGTCTAATGAATGAGTATGTACTATAATGGGGGAGTAGTTTTTGCAGACAGAAGAATAGCATAATAAAGAAGGGAAAGATTTATGTCAGATAACGATTTTGTAATCATAGATGAAGAAGATGTAAAAGAGGAGACAGAGAAAAAAGATGTTCCCGGAGATTCTGTGTCAGGGGATGCTGACAAGCAGGAGGTCGCGCAGACTGAGCAGACTCCAGGAGATGAAAATGACGGCAGGGACGACGGGTATGAGAAGATCTGTTATATCTGCCACCGCCCGGAGAGTGTGACCGGAAAGATGATTGAGCTGCCGAACAACATCACGGTATGTCCGGACTGTATGCAGAGGAGTTTCGACGCTATGACCAACGGATCAGTCGACCTGAACCGCCTGATGAACATGCCGGGCGTCCAGTTCCTAAATCTTTCAGATCTGGAGAATATGCAGCCCAGGCAGCAGAAGATCAAGAAGAAAAAGGAAAAGCCGAAAGAATTCCACAAGCTTGATATCAGGAAGATCCCGGCTCCCCATAAGATCAAGGCAAGGCTTGACGAGTATGTGGTAGGACAGGAGTATGCAAAGAAAGCCATGTCTGTGGCCGTGTATAATCATTATAAGAGAGTGGCAGCGGGCACGTCAGACGATATCGAGATCGAGAAATCCAACATGCTTATGATCGGGCCGACAGGAAGCGGAAAGACTTATCTTGTAAAGACGCTGGCGCGGCTCCTGGACGTACCGCTGGCGATCACAGATGCCACTTCCCTGACAGAAGCGGGATACATAGGGGATGATATTGAGAGTGTTGTATCCAAGCTGCTTGCGGCGGCGGACAATGACGTGGAGAAAGCGGAGCAGGGAATTATTTTCATCGATGAGATCGACAAGATTGCGAAGAAGCATAATTCCAACCAGAGGGATGTAAGCGGCGAATCTGTGCAGCAGGGAATGTTAAAGCTTCTGGAGGGAAGCGATGTGGAGGTCCCGGTAGGGGCGAACAGCAAAAATGCGATGGTGCCCCTGACCACGGTGAATACAAAGAACATTCTCTTCATCTGCGCGGGAGCTTTTCCCGATCTGGAGGATATCATCAAAGAGCGTCTACAGAAGAAAACTTCTATGGGCTTTAACTCTGAATTGAAGGATAAATATGAGCATGACAGGGATATCCTGTCCAAGGCGACAGTGGAGGACTTAAGGAAATTCGGAATGATTCCGGAATTCTTAGGACGTCTCCCAGTCATCTTCACACTCAAAGGCCTGGACAAGGATATGCTGGTGCAGATATTAAAAGAGCCGAAGAATGCTATTTTAAAGCAGTATCAAAAGCTGCTGGCGCTGGATGAGGTGAAACTGGACTTTAACGATGGCGCTCTGGAAGCCATCGCGGAGAAAGCTATGGAGAAGGATACAGGTGCGAGGGCGCTTCGGGCGATTATAGAGGAATTCATGCTGGACATTATGTATGAGATCCCCAAAGATGACAGTATCGGCGAGGTAATGATCACCCGGGAATACATCGAAGGGACAGGCGGACCGATCATCCGGCTCAGAGGGCAGGAAACTTTGATGCTGGAATCATAAGGCACAGCCGGGTAAGTAAAAAATGGATTGTATCTGATACAAAGACATCGGTATAAGGACATCATCAGAACGCGCCGGGAACAGTTCCTGCACCGGAGCAGATGGTGCCGGAGGCGGAACGGTGACAGGCTATTACGGGAACAAGGGGCAGGAGTAACAGCCTGCCTGGCGTCGCCGTTTGTAAGCCTCACTTTGTGCTTACTGCGGCCGCTGTCACTGTTACGGCAGAAAACCGAGCGTACTCTTGATTTTTGAAGATGGCAGTATTATAATGTCACCAGAAAAAACAGACAGGGATTGTTTTGTCCAAAGGAATGGAGGATTCACAATGGAGAAAAAGAACATAGACTGGGAGAATATCGGGTTTGGCTATATGGAGACAGACAAGAGGTATGTGGCAAATTATAAGGACGGAAAATGGGACGGGGGCGCGCTGATTGACGACGCGAACATCACGATGAATGAGTGCGCGGGCGTTCTCCAGTACGCCCAGACGATTTTTGAGGGGCTGAAAGCGTACACAACGGAGGACGGACGCATCGTTACGTTCCGTCCGGATCTGAACGCGGCGCGTATGGCAGATTCGGCAAAGCGTCTGGAGATGCCTGTATTTCCCGAAGAACGTTTTGTGGAAGCCGTGGTTGAGACTGTAAAAGCGAACGCGGCGTATGTTCCGCCATATGGATCAGGCGCCACATTGTATATCAGACCATATATGTTTGGCATGAATCCGGTCATCGGCGTAAAACCCGCAGATGAGTATCAATTCCGTGTATTTACAACTCCAGTCGGCCCGTATTTCAAAGGCGGCGCCAAGCCGATCACAATCTGCGTGTCTGATTTTGACCGCGCGGCTCCACATGGAACGGGACATATTAAAGCGGGCCTGAATTACGCGATGAGCCTTCATGCTATTGTGACAGCCCATGCCAACGGATTTGATGAAAATATGTATCTTGATTCCGCTACAAGGACAAAGGTTGAAGAAACCGGCGGCGCGAACTTTATCTTTGTGACAAAGGATAATAAGATCGTGACGCCGCACTCAGAGACCATCCTTCCGTCTATTACAAGAAGATCGATCATGTATGTGGCGGAGCATTATCTGGGACTCGAAGTAGAAGAAAGAGACGTATACTTTGACGAGGTGAAGGATTTTGCCGAGTGCGGACTGTGCGGTACGGCGGCAGTCATCTCCCCGGTAGGAAAGGTTGTGGACCACGGCGAAGAGATCTGCTTCCCAAGCGGAATGGAGAAAATGGGGCCTGTTACACAGAAACTATACGAGACACTGACAGGTATCCAGATGGGCCGGATCAAGGCGCCGGAAGACTGGATCAAGGTGATCGGGTAAGGCTTCGCCATGTTTTGCCCAAGCATCAGTGACGCATATTCCGCCAGAGGGGAGACAGTCATGTGAAGTCAAAACCCGAAATGCAGATATGGATGATGCAAAACGTTTATCAGAGATTTATGCTTATTATGCTGAAAATATTGCCGTTACTTTTGAATATACTGTTCCATCGATTTTAGAATTTCAAGGGCGTATAAGAAATACGCAATGAAACACTATCACAACTGCGGATATAAATTTGACCGTTGGTATAACATGATTTGAATGGAAAAAATCATCAGAGAACATCAATTAAAATAACCGGCTGTAAAATTTGGTTTTTAAGTATTTTGGCGGCCACGTTTCCCGGCGTGGCCGCTTTTCTATGACCCTCCCACGCCGGAAAAGAAATATGAAAATTTTTCTATAAGTCGAAGCGTGGGAATGAAGTGGCGTTTTTATCTAAGCGTCCCGTCTTTACAGTCATTATATTTGTATATCAGGAGGTATTGATCTTATGTTATACGTTATGGTAGGCATTCCCGGAGCAGGGAAAACGACATATGCTCACACCTTACAGGCTGTGTGTATCAGCACAGATGAAATCCGCAAAGAAATGTATGGGAAGGAGATGACACTGCGCGGACATGAAAGGGTTCACAAAGAAATGATTCGACGCGCAAAATTCCATCTGAAAAGAGGAGAGAACGTTGTTATAGACTGCATGAATCCGACAAGAAAATCAAGGGCGGTACTCCTTAAAGAATTTTCTGATGAACATTTTATATCTGCGGTTTACATCAACACACCACTGAAAAATGCAATCTGGAACAACTTTAAGCGAAAAAGACATGTTCCAATCCCGGGGATCATCTTCTACTATCTATTGCTCCAGCCGCCGAGAAAGAATGAAGGATTCGATGAAGTTTGTGTCATCAACTGGCTAAAGCAATAAAGCCTAATGATATTGAAGAAAAGGGCTGTCGTATCAATGATTAGAAAATCATAGATGCGGAAGCAAGCATCTTTTTGCTATTTTTTGTATGAGATGTTTTCCCTATATATCTTTTGAGTAAAAAGGCAGACTTTAATAAACCTTTTGGTGAAAAAGATTCTCTTCCAGGATTCGGTTTTGACCTGTCAAAATCAGGTGGTTTGTTGTCTCATGAAATCGTAAATAAACGGACTCTCCAGGAGCCATCCTTTCAAGTCCGCTAAAAGTATTTTATATTACCTGATTCGTTAGACTAATGCTTATCTGCTGATTCGTCTTTGGCCGCAGCATACTACTAAGGCGAGGAGAGACACTATTGGAATAATAATTGTTAATACCAACTATGACCATACTCCTTAGTCCACTTCTGCTATATCAAATGTTGCATTGGCATATTCCTCATTATACGGGAAGTTAACAGAGCGATATCTAACTTCAAAAGTATGTGTACCTGGAATTGGTTTTTCTCCACAGTCAAAGAGATATTTTATTCCTTTTACAATGCTCGTACCTGGATACAGAATAGGTTCCGTATCAATAATACTGCTAGAGATATTGCCATTTTTTCCAATATCTTTCCCATCATATTTTGCCATTGTAGCATTACCAGAACCTATTACGCTTACCCATACGCCTACATTACCAATAGAGTTTGGAGTGAAAATATATTCATCTCCAATTTCGATATAGGATTCTATCGTTACCTTGGTAACTGGCTCTGCCGCCCCGTAAGGTGAGATGCTTTGGCCATTGATTTCACCTTCTGCAGCAAATGTTGTCATAGAAAGTGAGAATAGAAAACACACGCTCAACAACAGGGAAATAATTTTTTTCATATTTTTTCCTCCAATCTTTATTGGTACTGTAAAGTTTTGCATCCCTACCTTCTTTGAAACCCTAAAATTGAGTCTGCTGGAAGATATTTTCGGTCTCTGTCTTTTAAGCTGATTTACACTACCTTTTTTTTAATTCTATCATTTCCATACAAGTGGTGCAAGTATAAAAACAAGAGGAACAGATATATGAGTGCGTAATCTACACATAAGGGTAGAATATCAAAATATTGCTGCGACGGCTCCTTTTCAGTCGATATTGTCTGCGGTCTCACCATTTGGAGAGGCACTCCGCTCTGATATCAGAGTTTAAATATCAGAGTTGCAATATTAAAATAGATTAATATTGAGCATGTATCCACCAGCGTTGTGATGAGCGGAGAGGCCATGATCGCCGGATCCAGACCGATCCGTTTGGCAAAGAGCGGCAGCACGCAGCCGATGAGCTTGGCTAGGATTGCAGTTCCGATCAACGACAGACCGATTACCAGAGCAAGCGAGATGTCGTGATACATGAGAAGGATGCGCGCTCCGTTCGCAAGGGCAAGCACCACGCCCACGATCAGGGATACACCAAACTCTTTGAAGATGACCCGGAAGAGATCCTGGAACCGAATCTCGTTCAATGCGATCCCGCGGATGATAAGTGTGGAGCTCTGGGAACCGCAGTTTCCGCCGGTGTCCATCAGCATAGGGATGAATGCTACCAGCAGCGGAATTGCCGCGAAAGCATCCTCATACTTTGTGATGATCGTCCCAGTGACCGTGGCGGAGAACATAAGGATCAAAAGCCAGATAATCCTGTGTCTCGCATGGTCAAATATGGATGTCTCAAAGTATGTCTTTTCATTGGGGCTCATAGCCGCCATCTTCGTAATATCCTCGGTTGCCTCTTCTACCATGACGTCCATGGCGTCGTCAAATGTGACGATCCCGACCATATAGCTGTCCTGATCAAGGACAGGGAGGGCGAGAAGATCGTATTTTGTAAAAAGCTGTGCTACTGCCTCCTGATCGGTATGCGTGTTTACAGAAATGATCTCCGTCTCCATAAGGTCACGGATCAGCAGATCGTCGTCGGAGGTCATCAGATCCTTGGCGCTGACGATACCGAGGAGTTTTCTCTTATCTGTCACATAGCATGTATAGATGGTTTCCTTGTGGATGCCTGTCTGTTTAATATGAGCCATGGACTCTGCCACGGTCATCGTTTCGCGGATGTCCACGTATTCTGTGGTCATTATACTTCCGGCGCTGTCCTCGGGGTAATTTAAAAGCTGGTTGATCAGACTCCGGTCAGATGCGCTTACTGTATCTAAGATACGTTTTACCAGGTTGGCGGGAAGCTCTTCGAGAAGGTCTACGGTGTCGTCCATGTATAGATCGTCTAAAAGCTCTTTTAACTCTTTTTCTGAAAATATCTCCACAAGGTATGTCTGCATGGAAGTCTCCATATTGGAGAACACCTCCGCCGCCTTGTCCTTGGGAATCAGGCGGAAAGCAAGAGCCAGCTCCCTGTCGTTAAGGTCGGAGAGGAGCGAGGCTATGTCCACTTCGTTCATTACATCCAGAATACTCCTCACAGCCTTGAACTGACGCTGCTGGAGAAGTTTTACA
>ERZ1643249.1863-NODE-1863-length-20481-cov-19.941202_pt1 | contig 20481 bp, 16 predicted proteins | sample MGYA00579263_ERZ1643249 | MGnify/ENA primary metagenome ERZ1643249 (study PRJEB29033, sample SAMEA4952264) | chicken gut metagenome | biome: Broiler Chicken; feature: Gastrointestinal Tract; material: Caecum | place: Ireland | collected 2018 | study: Broiler... | reverse complement strand
GACTGGAAGTCCATGTAGAACTTTCTACAGAATCCAAGATTTTCTGCGGCTGCTCCACCAAGTTCGGGGGAGCTCCCAATACCCATACATGCCCGGTATGCGCAGGCCTTCCAGGCGCTCTTCCGGTACTGAATAAACAGGTAGTGGAATATGCTCTGGCTTTGGGTCTGGCGGCTAACTGTCAGATTAACCAGTACTGTAAATTTGACAGAAAAAACTATTTTTATCCGGACAACCCTCAGAACTACCAGATCTCCCAGCTTTACCTTCCAATCTGCCATGATGGATTCCTGGAGATACAGACGGCGGCAGGCCCGAAAAAAGTCCGGATCCATGAGATGCACATGGAGGAGGATGCGGGAAAACTGATCCATGACGAATGGGACGACTGCTCTTTAGTGGATTACAACCGGAGCGGCGTTCCCCTTATTGAGATCGTGTCTGAGCCGGATATGAGAAACGCCCAGGAAGTTATCGCTTACCTGGAAAAGCTCCGGCTGATCTGTCAGTATCTGGGAGTTTCTGACTGTAAGCTTCAGGAAGGTTCTATGCGTGCCGACGTAAACCTTTCTGTAAGAGAGGTGGGATCCCGGGAGCTGGGAACCAGGACAGAGATGAAAAACCTGAACTCTTTTAAGGCCATTGCCAGAGCCATTGAAGGAGAGAGAGCCCGGCAGATCGAACTGCTGGAAGAGGGCCGTCCTGTGATCCAGGAGACCAGGCGGTGGGATGATAATAAAGAATATTCCTACGCTATGCGTTCCAAGGAGGACGCCAAAGATTACCGGTATTTCCCGGATCCTGACCTGCCTCCTGTGCGGATCAGCGATGAGTGGATAAAACGTATCCGGGATGCCCAGCCTGAACTCCAGGAAGAGAAAGCAAAACGTTATATGGAGCAGTACGGTCTGTCTGATTATGACGCCGGCCTCCTTACCCAGTCCAGACACCTGGGAGAAATGTTTGAAAAGACAGCGGCTATCTGTCAGATGCCGAAGAAAGCTGCTAACTGGTATATTGGGGAGACCCTCCGTCTGGTGAAAGAAGAAGGTATGGAAACAGAAGATATTTCCTTCTCTCCGGAACACCTTGCAGAACTGATCCTGATGACAGATCGGGGAGAACTGAACAACAAAACAGCCAAAGAAGTTTTCCGGATGATCTTTACAGAAGATGTGGATCCTGTAGTCTATGCAGAGGAAAAAGGACTGAAAACCGTCCTGGATACCGGACTTCTGGAAGAGACTGTGGAAAAAGTCCTGGAGGAAAATCCGGATACAGTTAAACAGTATCTGGATGGAAAGACCAAAGTCACCGGATTTTTGGTAGGTCAGATCATGAAGCAGATGAAGGGAAAAGCAGACCCGAAACAGGTGAACCAGCTCCTTAGCCAGAAACTCAAGGAAGCAGGAGAAAAAGCATAGAACTTCTTTCCAACCTTCTTCTTTTGTGGTAAGCTACTGTAGAAGACAGGAGGAAAGCTATGGATATTATTGAATTTCAGAATAAATTAAAAGATATACAGACTCTGGCTCTCAATAACGGAAAACAGGTCCGTGCAGAGCTGGTGGAAAAATTTTTCGGAGATGAGGGCATGGATCAGGATAAACTTCAAAAGGTCTATGACTATCTGGAAGTCCAGGGGATCCATGTGACAGGAAAAGGGGAAAAAAACAAAGAAGAAGAGCAGCCTTCTGAGAAGAAAAGAGAAAGTGTGCCTTTGACCGGAGAAGAAGAAGACTATCTGAAGGAATATCTGAAAGCCTTTGGATTTGAAGAAAATCTCAGGAACAGACAGGAACTTCTCCAGGCCTGTATCCGTAAGGAAGAAGGAGCCAGAGAAAGCCTGATCAGATCCTGCCAGAGAGAGCTGGCTGATATTGCCAGAGAGCTGAACAGCAGGGAGGTACTTTTTGCAGACCTCCTTTCCGAGGCAAATACAGCCTTTCTTACAGTTCTTGAAGAACTGGAATACCAGGATGAAAAAGAAGAGTTGTCAGAGCTGCGGTTGATGGAGAAAGTACGCCGCTTAGTAGAGGAGTTTCTGGAGGATCAGACAAGGCAGAAGAGAGAAGACAATTTTCTGGTAGAAAAGGTTCAGAATCTGGAGGAAAGGGTGAAAGCTCTGACAGATGACGACAATGTAAAATACAGTGTGGAGGAGCTGTCTGCCTTTTTGGATATGGAACCGGAAGAGATGGAAGCCATTCTCAGGCTGACCGGCGACGACAGCGGAAAATAATGATATAGAAAAAGAAGCCCCTGTGCAGATAAAACTGCGCAGCGGCTTCTTTTCTGAATTTTTTAAATAGTTTTCACAGTTTTTTCATTGAATGTTTTTATAATTAGAAGTATAGTTTTATATGACACACGCAGAAAAAGTTGGAGGTATGTGAATGGACATTAAAGAAAAGAAAAAGCCTCAGCTTCCAAAGAAACCGGTAATTTTTTATTACCTGATTGTTTTGGTCATTCTGGCAGCAGTGAATTTGTTCCTTGTGCCCTCTTTGTCGGAGAGCCGTATAAAGGATGCTACCTATGATCAGTTTCTGGATGCGCTCGAGGATGGCAGGATTTCAAAAGTAAATCTGGACGAAGACACGATTTATTACCTGGAAAAGGATGGGGATACGGAGCAGCTTTATAAGACCGGACGTATATTTGATGTAAACGAAGTAGAGCGGCTGGATCAGGCCGGAGTTGTATTTTCTGAGGAGATTCCTCAGCAGATGAATCCTCTGATCTCGTCTCTTATCAGTTTCGTTCTTCCCCTGGTGCTTTTGTGGGTAGTAGGCGGCTGGCTGATGAAGCGGATGATGAAAAATATGGGCGGCATGGGCGGTCCGGGAGCTATGACTTTCGGAAAGAGCAATGCCAAAATCTATGTAAAGTCTTCTACAGGGATTAAGTTCTCAGATGTGGCCGGAGAAGACGAAGCTAAGGAGCTGCTTACAGAATTAGTGGATTATCTCCACAATCCGGAAAAGTATGCAGAGATCGGAGCCTCCCTTCCTAAGGGAGCTCTTCTGGTGGGCCCTCCCGGAACCGGTAAGACCCTTCTGGCAAAGGCCGTGGCTGGAGAGGCCAATGTGCCCTTTTTCTCCATATCCGGTTCTGAATTCGTAGAGATGTTTGTAGGTATGGGGGCGGCAAAGGTCCGGGATCTGTTTAAGCAGGCCAATGAAAAAGCTCCCTGTATCGTATTTATTGATGAGATCGATACTATCGGCAAGAAGCGTGACGGACAGTTTGCGGGAGGCAATGACGAGCGGGAACAGACTCTGAACCAGCTCCTTACAGAGATGGACGGATTTGACAGTTCCAAGGGCGTGGTGATCCTGGCGGCTACCAACCGTCCCGATTCTCTGGATCCGGCGCTTTTAAGACCGGGACGTTTTGACCGGAGGATTCCTGTAGAACTTCCTGATCTGAAGGGAAGAGAGGAGATTCTGAAGGTTCACGCCAGAAAGATCAAGATCTCCGACGATGTGAATTTCAGCGACATTGCCAAAGCAGCTCCAGGAGCTTCCGGCGCAGACTTGGCAAATATTGTAAATGAAGCGGCTCTGCGGGCTGTCCGGGACGGCAGAAAATTTGCTACCCAGGCTGACCTGGAAGAGAGTATCGAGGTGGTCATCGCCGGATATCAGAAGAAGAATCAGGTGCTTTCCACAAAAGAAAAACTGATCGTGGCTTACCATGAAGTGGGACATGCCCTGGTGGCTGCCATGCAGTCTCATTCCGCGCCGGTGCATAAGATCACTATTATCCCCAGAACCTCCGGGGCTCTGGGCTACACCATGCAGGTAGAGGATGGAGAGCACTACCTTATGTCTAAGGAAGAACTGGAGAACAAGATCGCTACCTTTACAGGAGGAAGAGCGGCAGAGGAGCTGATCTTCCATTCCATTACTACAGGAGCTTCCAATGATATTGAGCAGGCGACCAAGCTGGCCAGAGGCATGATCACCAGATACGGTATGTCCAAGGAGTTCGGTATGGTGGCTATGGAGACAGTGACTAATCAGTATTTAGGCGGGGACAGTTCCCTTACCTGTTCTTTTGAGACTCAGACACGGATCGACAAGATGGTAGTGGACCTGGTGCAGAAGCAGCATGACAAGGCTATGAAAATTTTGGAAGACAATATGCCTAAACTTCATGAGCTGGCCAAATACCTTTATGAGCATGAGACTATTACAGGAGAAGAATTCATGAGGATCCTGAATACAAAGCCAAGGATCGCCATGAACCAGGAAGAAGCCGGTGAAGGGTTCGAGGATCAGACACAGGCATAATAGAAAAGAAAGTATTTTTACGAAGGCCCGCAGCTTAGAACAGCTGCGGGCCTTAATAACGTAAAGCATGATAGATAAAAATCAGAATACTTCTTTGCTGATCTCATCGATCACTTCACTGGCTGCCTCATAAACTCCCGGGAAGGTGCTGATTCCCAGACCCTGGGTCAGGCAGGGGATAAAGTATTTGGTGCCGTTTTCTCTGCACACTTTCCGGACTTCCTGTTCTACCAGTTCTTTCGTCCAGTCCGGACGGTCGATAGAAGCACTGTCGATACCTCCCATAAAGGTGATCTGGCCGCCGTATTTCTGGATCAGTTCCGGAATATTGTTGGAGCTCATGGTTCCCTGCCAGATATCAATTCCCATATCGATCATATAGGGAACTAAAGTTGCGGCATAGGAATCACTGTGGTGGATGATCAGCTCTACTCCGTGAGACTTGTAATAGCCGTAAATCTTCTTATATGCAGGGAAAATAAATTCTTCAAACATAGCCGGAGAGATGAAAGTGGAAGCCTGGCTTCCCCAGTCGTCATGATGGAAGATAGCGTCCGGCTTTATGTATTTGCAGATCTTTTCCGCGTACTGCAGTTCCCAGTCTGTAAGATAGTCGATCAGTTCCTGGGTCGCTTCCGGCTCTTCATAGAAGTTCATCAGACAGTTCTGGATTTCCTGGAGATGGTGGCACTGTTCAAAGATACCCGGCGCAATAAACTGGGTGACAAAATATTCATTCCGGTCGATCTTCTCTGCTTCCTTTACAAAGGGTTCCCAGTCTGCGTCAGAATAATCCAGGCTGGGAGCATGGACATAATCTTTCCAATGGGTGATATCTTTGCATACGATGTGTTCTTCATCATGAACCGGAAATCCTCCGGGAGTTCCTTCCGGCCATACATTGGTCACACCCCAGGCATTTTTTACAGGGCCTTTTCCATATTCGGCCTGAGGGTTATGAGCCATATAGGGATTCATTACCACCATGGCCAGAGCCTCATACTGATTTACATAACGGTCTGGTTTTCCTCCCCGGATCGTCTCTAATAAGTTCTGTTTTTTCGTCAACATACACAATACCTCCTTTGATTTTCCCCCTATTAAGGTAATAATACCAGAAATCAGGGAGAATTGTAAATCCGTAGAAAGAAGGTTTTTTGCCCTTATGAATACTACACTATGTAGGAGACTGATTTTCATCCATATCCAGAAGACGAAGAGAAAGATTCAGATAGAATAATTCATCTGCGTCTTCCAGATCTGTTTCCAGGATACTTCGTATTCTCTCCAGCCGGTAGAGAAACGTGCTTCTGTGGATAAACAGAGCTTTGGCACTTTGTACAGTGTTCAGGTTGTGTTCAAGATAGGTGCGGAGAGTCTTTATATATTCTGTGTTCTGGGTCCTGTCAGAATGGATAAGATCCAGAAGTTTTTCATAGCAGAGCATATTTCCCGGCAGGATTCTGGTGGCCTGGCGGAGAATATAGGGAACGGCCACCTGATCAAAATGGTGGATCCATAGCTGAGGATTTATCTCTCCCCCCAGTTTTAAAGCGGTATAGGCCTGATGATACTGCCTCCGGAGATTCATATGACCTGTTACTGCCCGGCTGTATCCGGCTTTCAGGATGCTGTCCCGGATAAAAAGGACCAGTCCCTGGAATACATCTTCAGCTTCCATGTCTAAGAGAGTCAGATTAAAAAAGCTGACTACGTTATCTTTGTATATTACGCTGCAGGAAGCAGAAAATTCTGTTTCAATAAAACTGCAGACTGTATCTGTATTTAAAGAAGCATGGCTTGCGCCTGCGGTCTGTATTACGGAACAGAGATAGGTGTGCTGAGGAAGCCAGCCTACATTTTTTAAAAGATGGCTGATGTTCATATAGTCTGCCGTCCGGTCAGAGAGTACACTCTGGAAGATAGACTGAAGGGTAGTAGTCCTGGAAGAGGATTCCGAGTACATTCTGTGAAGAATATATTCTGCGTGCTGGGCAAGGACAGTGATCAGATAGTGATCCGCCGCCGTAAGATCTTCTTCTTTTTCAAGGATGGAAAGCCTGTACTGAGACTGTCCGTTAAGAAAGAGATTAACATTCAGAGAGCGGTATCCGGTGATATAGGAAGGGAACAGCACAGGAGTCCTGCTGTCCTCCGGGATCATACAGGCAGGATCCTGGTTAAAGGCATTCAGATAGTCTATACGCATAGAAGTGTCCTGGAATAATACTTCCATATCCGGTATCTCTTCCAGAGCCGCCTGGGCCACTAAAGAACCGTCGTTGGCCAGGATACATAATGGATTTCCAAAAACCTGGACCGACAGCTGGAGCAGTTCATCTAAGGTTCCGTCCTGGTGGCATACTGAAACCAGCTGCTGTTCCCAGTCTTCATAGTAATCAAAGATACTTTGGATAGCGTTAAATACATGGAGCACCGGCGTGTCACAGGATAAAAGGATACAGGAAAAACGCCCCTCCGGAAGAAAAGAATTTCTATTTTTCTGGCAGATAACAAGGACCACATCTTCCGGCATAGAGTTAAAAACTGACAAGTCCAGGATTTCTTCTGTAAGATAAATGTGATTACTTAGAAGCCCCCTGTCTGCCTCGTAAAAAAAGGGGCGGGCAAGGGGCTGGTTTTCTGACAGAAGACGGTAATCCGCTATATGAAATTGTTCCTTCAGGCTTTCATAAAGTAAAATAGATGTAAGCTGCAATGCTGGTTCCTCCCTGGATCAGACAATAAAGGTTTTGGCTACTTCTGCGGCGTCCACCGCATTTTCAGTATAGGAATCGGCTCCGATCGAGTCTGCAAATTCTTTGGTGACAGCGCCTCCTCCCACCATGATTTTAAGACGGTGTTCTGTATCAGACTGCCGGAGGGCTTTTACCACATGCTTCATAGCAGGACAGGCGGTGGTAAGGAGAGAGGAGAGACATACAATGGAGACATCCGGATTCTCTTTTACGGCTTTCAAAAACTGCTTTTCCGAAATATCTACACCCAGATCGATCACTTTGAAACCTGCGCTGCGGAACATAATGGCAACCAGATTTTTCCCTACATCGTGAAGGTCTCCCTCCACAGTCCCCAGGATCACGGTTCCCACATAGAGACCTCTTTCAGATTCCAGATGAGGAGAAAGCAGATCCAGACCTTTCCGCATACATCTGGCGCAGGAAAGGATTTTTGGAATATCCGCTTCGTCGTTTTTATATTTTTCCCCCATCCGGCGCATGGCAGGGACCATACTTTCCTCTACTATGCGCAAGGCGGGAATGTGTTGTTTTAAAGCCTGATTTATCAGCTGCTCAGTGATCTTATAATGCCCTTGTTCCACAGAATCTTTAATGCTCTCCAGTATAGTCGTTGTCATCGCTCTCTCCTGTAAAATGTCTATTATCCTTTATTTTACTATTTAATCCAGCAAAAAACAACTGGTATATGCAATGGTACAGGGGCCGTAATAATAGGCAAGGCCATTATCCTGGCATACCTGAGTCACCAGCATGCCGTAAGCTTCCATGGAGGCGAAAGTCTTATCCGGGAAACGGCATGGCGCGTCTGGGTAAGTGCAGGAAGTACATCGGGTACAGGCTCCGGAACCGATAGGAAGCATCTGAGGATAGTAAGTACGAAGTTTCTCCTCCAGTTGAAAGAAATGTTCTTTGTGGGCATTTTCTGTTTCAATCATGCCTTCTCCATCCATAGAATCTTCCAGTTCTCCTACAGTCTGTACCAGGATCCCGCGGTGATAGCGGCGGACCCGTTTTTCACATTCTTCCAAGGTACCGCAGCCAGGAGGGCAGTGCCAGTTTTTTCCGTACATATGACAAGTGTTGGAAGCGCACATTTGTCTGACGTCCGGCATCAGTTTGATAGTAGAGCAGTCCAGAGGAGCCACATGAGTGAAGCCTGCCTCCTCGCCTAATTTTTTTAATTCTTGTATATCCAGCATAGGATATCCCCACCTTTCCCTAATATTTCTGATCAATGATTGATTTCCGGAAATTCCAGTTCATCTATAAAACAGTCCTGAAATTCAGGAAGAGCCGCCAGCTCAAGAAAATCTATCTGGTCCATCAGCTCTGTTGTTTTTTCCAGTTCATCGGAGTTTAAAAGCGCGATCTTTGCTCCTTCCCCTGCGGCGTTGCCCACAGGCGCCACCCGGTCTCTGAGAGAATAGGGAAGAAGACCGATATCACATGCGCTTTCAGGATCCATATAATTGCCGAAGGCTCCGGCAATATAGACCTTCCGGATATCCTTATGAGTAATGCCCAGATGTTTTTCCAGGAGAAGGATCCCCGCTGCGATGGCGCCCTTTGCAAGCTGTACTTCCCGGACGTCCTTCTGAGTCAGGAATACCTCTGGATAAGCAGGGTCATAGAGAAAAGCAGGCATATGATTCCACTCTGTCATGTGGGAAGCAAAAGCGGGATCCAGTTCTGCGGCTTCTTCTTGGGTCAGGAGCCGTCCGGATTCGTCGATGAGCCCTGCACGGCGCAGACAGGCAATGGTGTCAATGAGACCGGAACCGCAGATTCCTTTGGGAAAGTCCTGGCCGATCACAGTAAAGTGAAAACCAGAGGAATCATAAGTCATATGATCTATGGCCCCCTGCGCCCCTCTCATTCCGCAGTGGATCTTCGCTCCTTCGAAAGCTGGTCCGGCAGCAGTGGAACAGCAAACCAGCCTGTCTTTGTTTCCAAGGACCAGTTCGCCGTTGGTACCGATATCCAGCATAAGAGAAATCTCTTCTTGAAGATCCGGCCGGAGAGAAAGGATACAGCCCATGGTATCGGCTCCTACAAAACCGGCAATGACCGGAAGGAAGATCAGCTCTCCCTCCGGATGGATATGAATATCGAAATCAGAGGCTTTTTCCCGGAGCAGTCCCTTCTGGGAAGGTTCGTAAGGAGCCCTTACCAGAGATTCCATGGGATACTGGAAGAAAATATGGTGCATACAGGTGTTTCCAACAAAGCATAGGAGATAAATGTCTTCTCTTTGGATCTTCGCTGTTTCGGCAAGCTGGCCGATAAGCTTATCAGCGGCGCTGTGGATACAGTCTGCCAGCTCTTGGTGCCCGTACTCCAGCACATAGTTGGCTCTGGAGATCACGTCAGCCCCATAGGCTGCCTGGGGATTGAGACTGCTGGCAGTACAGAGTTCTTTTCCTGTCCGGCCGTCCAGAAGATAGGCTGCAATGGTGGTGGTGCCGATGTCAAAGGCTGCCATATAATAATGTTCTTTGTCCGGAACCTTGGAAAAAGAAGGATGAAAAGGCACCCTCCGGATACTGGAGGAAGTCAGGATCCGATGGCTTTTGGGACTGTTTTCTGTGTCCACCAGAAGTTCTTTCTTTATTTTTGTCTGGCAGGCTTTTACTTCAGCCCAGTCTGAACCGTTTTCCGAAATTTTTACCAGACATTTTCCGCAGGTGCCCCGGCCCCCGCAGGGAGCGTCCAGAAAGATCCCGGCTTCTTTCAGCGCTTCCATAAGGGTGCCGCCCTCCGGAGCTTCTATGGAAGTATTTTCTTGAAGAAAAGTAAGTTTGTATTTGTGCGGCATAGGAATCCCCCTTTATCATACTTTTTTACATTATACCAAAAAGGACTGCCGTATGAAACCGTACAGAAGGTTCATACAGCAGTCCTGTGCACATGCTACTTTATAAATTCATTGCTTATGCTGCCAGTTCTTTTGCTTTCTGTGCAGCAGATGCAGCATCTGGAGTATAAGCGTCTGCACCGATCTCATCAGCAAATTCCTGAGTAATAGGAGCGCCGCCAACCATGATCTTGATATCCTTACGGAATGGGGCTTCATTTAATGCAGCAACTGTATCTTTCAGTGCAGGCATTGTAGTTGTAAGAAGGGCGGAGCATCCAACGATCTTAACGTCTGGGTTTGCGTTAACTGCGTCGATGAACTTCTGGATAGAAACATCAACGCCTAAGTCGATCACTTCAAAGCCGGCGCTTTCGATCATCATAGCAACCAGGTTCTTTCCGATATCATGAAGGTCTCCGGCAACTGTTCCGATGATCATCTTGCCGTATTTGGTCGCGCTGTCTCCGGCCAGATGAGGTTTCAGAACCTCGACACCTTTCTTCATAGCTTTTGCTGCGATCAGCATTTCAGGAACGAAGATTTCGTTCTTTTTGAAACGCTCACCTACAACGCCCATAGCGTCGATCATAGCATTTAACAGTTCTGTAGGATCGCATCCCGCATCTAATGCTTCCTGAACAAGACCGCCAACAACCTTTGCTTTTCCGGCAGCAACAGCATCCGCAACATTCTGAATCTGACTCATAGTAAATTCCTCCTTATAAAATAAATGATTTCAATGGTTTCTTCATATTTTTAAATATCAATAAAAGTTTTGCTATTTCTTCTCCGGTCCGATAAGACCTTCTCTGTAAGCGCCGATGTATTCCATGCAGTAGTCATCCAGTCCCAGAAGAGCTTCTGTGGCATAGATATGGCCAAGCATGTCACGGTTTACAGGATCCAGGATAGCACTGTCCAGACCCGCATTCATGGCCAGTGTCAGGAAACAGCAGTTGATCAGTTTACGCACCGGAAGATTAAAGGAAATATTGCTGATAGCAGCAGTAATATGTATATCCGGATACTGTTTTCTGATGGTGGAGATGACTTCCACATTCATAGCAATGCCGTCTTCAGAGGTGCAGAGCATCTCGACAAGAGGATCAATATGAATACGGGAAGGTGCAATGTGATATTCTTCAGCCTTCTCCATGATGTGTTTAAATACTTTCAGACGATCGTCTGCAGTTTTAGGGATACCGGTGTTGTCGCTGAGAAGAGCGATCACCTGCCAGTCCTTGTTCTCTTCCTTTGCAAGGATAGGGAAGATGGTGTCAATCTTATCTCCCTCTCCGGAAACTGAATTGAAAAGTCCCGGTCTCTTACAGTAGCTGTAAACTTCTGCCAGCACATGGGCGCTGGGACTGTCGATAGAGATGGGAAGATCGGTAACTTCCTGAATGCAGTCGATCATCCATTTCAAAGTCTCTACTTCAACATCTTCCGGAACAGATGCGCAGCAGTCAATGAAGCTTGCATTTGCTTCAGCCTGCATACGGGCCCGGTTTTTTATAAATTCAGCGTCTCGTTCAGCAATGGCTTTTGCCACGGAAGGAATAGAACCATTAATTTTTTCACCAATAATTATCATTTCGATTACGGCCTCCTTCTAAAAATTCTATATTTATTTTAACAGAAAAAACTCGGGAGAAACATTCTATAAACTGTCTGTTTTTACAAAAATAATTCATACAGATTGTAGTATAGACATAAAGTTCACAAAGCTTGGAGGGCTGGATTGACTAACATACTATATTTTGCTAGAATGTCTACGGAGGTTTTACGATGAATTACATTGTATTTGATCTGGAGTGGAATCAATGCCCCTATGGAAAAGAAAGAGGGAATAAAAGACTGCCTTTTGAAATCATAGAAATAGGAGCCTTAAAATTAGATGAAAACAGAAATTATAAAGATTCGTTTCATCAGGTGGTAAAACCTGTTGTCTATAAAAAACTGCATTACCGGACAAAGGAGATCCTGGACATAAAAGGTTCGGATCTGGAGCAGGGGATTCCTTTTATCGAAGCAGTAAAAAAATTTATGAAGTGGTGCGGTCCCGAAGCTAAGTTCTGCACATGGGGTTCTTCCGATCTGGTAGAACTCCAGAGAAACATGAAATATTATCATATGCTGAACTTACTTAAGGGGCCGATTTTTTATTATGATATACAGAAGCTTTTCGGACTGGCTTATGAGGGGCAGCGTACAGCCAGATCCCTGGAGAATGCCATTGATTTTCTGGAAATGAAAAAGGACGGGCAGTTTCACAGAGCTTTGAACGATGCCTATTATACCGCAGAGATCTTCAAGGGTATACCTGTAAAAATGGCGGAAGACTATTACTCCATAGACTGCTACCAGAATCCCAAGACCAGAAAGGATCAGATCTATACGGTATTCCCAGAATATTCCAAATTTATATCCAGAGAGTTTCTCTCCAAAGAAGACGCTATGAAGGATCGGGATGTGGTCCAGACCAGATGCTTTCTCTGCGGAAAAACGGCTAAGAAAAAAATACGGTGGTTTTCTGTGAATGCAAAGGCGCATATGTGTCTTGCATTCTGTCCTAACCATGGCTATTTCAGGGGAAAGGCAAGGCTGAAGAAGACTGATGAAGGAAAGTATTATGTAGTAAGAACTCTGAAAAAAATCACCCAGGAAGAAGCTGAGCATATCCGGGAGAAAAGGGATGCGCTGAGAAAGAAACGCCGTCAGAAAAGGCATCAGGATAAATAAGAGAGAAAATCGAAATCACTATTTGCAATAGTTTTAAGTGCTGTCTGAAAGTAACCATGGCTTTCGGACAGCACTTATTTTTGTATGCTGAAAAATTCTGCATAGACGAAAACTCTTTTTGTTACTATAATGCAGGTAAGAAAGGATAGCGGAAAAAGGAGGTTTAGAGATGATTATGAAGATAGCAGAAAATGGGATCAATATGGAACTGATTTTAGAAAAAGGGAAGCCTGCATACCTGAGCCATTGTTCTTTCAGAGAGAAGACAGATCAGGTGCCGGAGAAAGACCTTCATGTATATACCCTGGCAGAGCTGCAGGCCAGCGGTTTTGACCAGTGTGATCATCATGGAAATAAACATACAGGAAGCAGTCCGTCCAGACTGATGAGTTATGAATCCTGCAGAGATTACAGAAATCTCTATGGCAGAAAACTGGAGATCCTTCAGTCTTATCAGGGCCTGAAACTTACCACCCATATACAGTTCTATGATGGAATTCCGGTATTCAGGATCTTTAATCAGGCAGAGAACTGCTCCCGGGAAATTTATAATATTGAATACATTTCTTCTCTTGCTGTCACAGATCTGTGCGAGGGTCCTTCAGAAAAGAGAGACAAAACAGGCGTTCTTTATATTCCTCATAATACCTGGTATGGAGAAGGACAGTGGAAAAAATACTCCCTTAATGAACTGGGGTATGATGCGGTGAATTCTTTTTCAATGAAGAGGATTTCTATAGGAAGCACAGGGAGCTGGAGCTGCGACGAATATCTTCCTATGGGCAGTTATTATAATACAGAACTGAATAAGACCTTTACATGGCAGATAGAGACCAGCGGTTCCTGGCACTGGGAAATCAGCGATATCCGAGACAGACTCTATCTTCAGGCGTCGGGTCCTACCTACCAGGAAAACGGATTTGTAAAACGTCTGAAGCCGGGAGAAGAATTTTTATCTGTTCCCTGCGCTCTGGCTGTCATAGAAGGAGACTTTGAAGCATCTGTACAGGCTCTTACAGAATACAGAAGAAGGATCCGGAGAAAAAATCGGGATAATGAAAAACTTCCGGTGATCTTTAACGACTATATGAACTGCCTGATGGGAGACCCTACAACAGAGGCGTTAAAGCCCTTGATCGATTCAGCCGGAAAGGCAGGGTGCGAGTATTTCTGCATAGACTGCGGCTGGTATTCAGACGGATATTGGTGGGACGGAGTGGGAGAATGGCTTCCCAGCCAAAAAAGATTTCCGGGAGGTCTCCAGGAGGTGATCCGGTATATACGGAGCAAAAATATGATCCCGGGACTGTGGTTGGAGCTGGAGGTAATGGGGACAAAATGTCCCCTGGCGGATAAGGTGCCTTCTGATTGGTTTTTCCAGAGAAACGGGAGGCCTGTGATCGACCATTGCCGCTATCAGCTGGATTTCCGGAATCCGGAGGTACAGAAGTACGCCGGGGAAGTGATACGGAGACTGGTGGAGGATTACGGGGTCGGCTACATTAAAATGGATTATAATATCAACGCCGGCGTAGGAACGGACCTTCATGCGGATTCTCCGGGAGAAGGCCTTCTGGCACATACCAGAGCCTATCTTTCCTGGCTGGACGGAATCTTTGAAAAATATCCGGATCTGGTTATAGAGAACTGCAGCAGCGGAGGCATGCGTATGGAATATTCTCTTTTGTCCAGGCACAGCATACAGTCTGTGACAGATCAGACAGATTATATTAAGATGGCAGCTATTGCGGCAAACTGCGCTGCTGCATGCACGCCGGAACAGGCGGCGATCTGGTCTTATCCTCTGGTACAGGGTACGGAAGAAGAAACCATTTATAATATGGTAAACGCTATGCTTTTCCGCATCCATCAAAGCGGTTATCTGGGACAGATAGGAGAAGAGAGAATGGAGAGAGTATGTGAGGGGATCCGGATATATAAGGAAATCCGGGAAGATATTAAGACAGGCATTCCCTTCTGGCCCACAGGCCTGGCCTCTTTTTCAGATGAGTATATCAGCTTCGGAATCCAGAATGGTGAGAAATGCTATCTGGCAGTGTGGAGGATGAGAGGAGAACAAGAAAAGGCTTTCAGGATCCCTCTGGGACAGAAGGGGAAAAAAGCAGGGGAAGTTTCCTGCATTTATCCTTCCGGAAAGAGGACCCTCTGGGAGTTCCGGGAAGAGGAGGAAGAACTTGTGATCTGTCTCGACCCCGGAACAGCCAGACTCTTTTCCTTTAGCCGCAGAGGGTGAAAGAATTATTTCTCCGGCACGATCTCCAGCCAGTATCCGTCCGGATCAGAGATAAAATAAATGCCCATATCGGGATTTTCAAAGCAGATGCAGCCCATTTCTTCATGAAGCTTATGGGCTGCGTCAAAATCTTCAGTGCGGAATGCAAGATGAAATTCGCAGTCACCCAGGTTATAATCCCGGTCAAAGTCCCGCAGCCAGGTCAGTTCCAGCTCAAAATCTGTAGTATCATTTCCAACATAGACAATAATAAAGGAACCGTCCTTAGCTTCGGTACGGCGTTTTTCCTTTAGCCCCAGAGCTTTTTCATAAAAAGCCAGGGAACGGTCTAAATCTCTGACATTATAATTCTCATGGATCATCTGAAATTTCATTTTATTTGTCCTCCTTATTTTCCGGGCAATAGATAACCTGCCCTTCTTTTTCCAACAGTATAATCTGATTTTTATATTTCTGTCCCTGAGGCGTGGAAAGATATTTTGGGATAATGGAATAGTCTTTCCAGAAATGCATAGGAAAAGCGTAATGAATAAGGGCGTTTTCCATCATATAAGAAAATCCTTTTTCATACCATTCCCCCTGCCGGGGATCCAGAGGCAGAAATGCGGCAAAAAGTTCCATGCCCTTTAAAGGCTCTGTGTATCGTTTGAAATTTGCGGTCATGTTATGATTGTACTGTTTAGATTCCCCCGGCCAGACCCACCAGTTCAGATCTCCGGCATGATAGATCTTTTTTCCATCTGTTTCAACCAGGAACGCCACTCCGCAGTCTGTGGAATGGAAGGTTTTTACAGACAGGGACTTGTCGCTGCCGGCCGAAGTAAGGATCAGGAATTCTTCCGCCTTCATAAAGTGAAGATTGGGCAGAGATAAACGATCTCTCATATATCTTCTGGTATCCTGGGAGAGAATGTAGTGGATCTCTTTCGGGCCGGCGATCTGGAAGATCTCTGGATTAAAATGATCCTGATGACGGTGGGAGACAAAGATATATAAGGGTTTATCTTCAGGAAGGGAAGGAATTTCTCCCTGATAATAATCAAAAAGACAGCAGCAGGATCCGGATTCTATGAGAAAACCGCTGTGACCGATATAGGTTACTTTCATTCTATATTTTCCTCGCCTTTCTCTTCCTTATTTTTTTTCTTCCTGGAAAAAAGAGCCCGGATGATCTTTATGATCAGAAGTATGATATAAAAACTTAGAGCTCCTGCCAGAAATCCCAGAACCGGATATTTCCAGTCCGGAAGATCCTGGAAAAAGGATTCTCCTTTCGCCAGATATTTTCCTAAAGCAGTCTGAATCGAAGATGCAGAGGAGTGACTGCCTTTGACGGGACCTGCGGAGGCCAGATGAGTCTTTGGTTTCTGAGTACTCTGCGCCTGGAGACTGTCATAGTCTCTGACGGCCTCCAGGATTTCCTGAGAGGCTTCCTGACTGGAACTGCCCATCCGTGTATCGCCATAGTAAAAATCCAGGTTCAGCATATTGTTGTCTTTTATTTGGGCTTTAACGGTGACATCCTGAGCAGCTTCTTTTGGAATGTCCATAGACGCCTCTTCTATGGCGGCGTCTAAAAGGTCTTTTTCCTGGAGATAAGCAGCCAGAGAATCCGGCTCTGCTCCGGTTTCTGAAGAAGGCTGCAATTTCTGAAAATTGTTAAAGCCATAGTCCAGAAGATTTCTGGTATCATTGTAATATTCTGTAGTTCCTTTCAGAACTACACAGACAAGACGCATAGAATCTCTCTGGGCATAAGTTACCAGAGTATTTCCTGCTTTCACTGTATAACCGGTTTTTCCTCCCAGGCATCCGTCATAGTGCTGATCGCCCTTCAGGAGCATCTGATGATGATTATTGATCCAACGTTCTTCTGCGGTGATGTTTGTGGGAGGAATAATATAATAGGGGGTCTTTACAATTTTTCGAAAGGTCTCATTCTGAAAAGCAGCCTGGGCAATCAGAGCCATGTCCCTTGCTGTTGTGTAGTGATTGTCATCATAGAGGCCGTTTGCGTTGACAAAATGGGTGTTTTTACAGCCCAGTTCCTTCGCTTTTTCATTCATCATATCCACAAAATTCTGTACGGTTCCCCCGATATATTCCGCTACTCCGGAAGAAACTTCATTGGCGGAGCCAAGAAGGATGCCATAAAGGCTTTCTTCCATGGTCAGAGTCTCTCCGGGCTTGATGCCGATGTGGGTGCTTCCCGGCTCGATATTATTTACCTCATTGGTAAAAGTGATTTTTGTATCCAGGGGTACTTTTTCAATGGCAAGCATGGCTGTCATGATTTTTGTGATACTGGCGGGAGCTCTTTTTTCGTCAATTCCTTTTGCATATAAAATTTCTCCGCTGTCCAGATCCATGACGATGCCTGTCTCTGCAATGATCTTAGGCCCTTGGGGCCATCCGGGGATTTCGTTGGACTGGATTTCCCATTCATAGCTTTCCGGCACTGCCGGTTCCTGGGCAGCAGTATCTGGAGCTGTGTTTTCTTGTGCTGTCTGTTCTGCCTGGGCGTTTTCGCCGGAAGAAACGGCTGCCAGGGGACCGGCTGTCTGTAAGCTTAAAGTTAATGCGGCTGCCAGAACCAGGGCGGCGCCTTTTTTGCTGGTCTTGCTTTTCATAATTGTCCTCTTTCATTGGTATTCCGTGCCAAAAGACACCATAATCAAACTTATTATATGCGATTTCAATGTTTATAGCAATGAAAAAGAAAAGGCTTTCTCCTTTTATTAAGAAAGGCTATAATAAATTCTATCAAAAGGTGTGGAGAACATTTTGGACAGAATATTATTGAATAGGATTAACAGGAGGAACGGATGGCAGAACATATTAAATTTAAAACAGACAGATTATTACACGGAGGCGACTACAATCCGGAACAGTGGCTGGCATATCCTGAGATTTTAGAAAAAGATATTGAACTTTTCAAAAAAGCCGGAATTAATGTGGTGACAATGGGAATGTTTTCCTGGAGCGCCTTGGAGCCTGAAGAAGGGAAATATAATCTGGAATGGCTGTCAGAGATTGTAGAGCGGCTGTATCGGAACGGAATCTATACGATCCTGGGAACTCCTTCGGGGGCCAGACCAAAATGGCTGGCGGAAAAATACCCACAGGTTCTGCGGGTAGACGGACAGCGCAGAAGAGATCTGTTTGGAGGAAGACATAATCATTGTTACACCTCCCCGGCATACCGGGAGAAAGTCTGGCAGATAGACAAGCTTCTGGGAGAAGAGATCGGAAATCACCCGGGAGTCATCCTCCTTCATATTTCCAATGAATTTGGGGGAGAATGTCATTGCCCTCTGTGCCAGGAGGCTTTCAGACAGTGGCTGAAAGAAAAGTACGGAACTATAGAGGAATTGAACAGAAGATGGAATACAATTTTCTGGAGCCATACATATCAATCCTTTGACCAGGTGGAGAGTCCTTCCCCAAGGGGAGAAAGTATGCTGCACGCACTGAATCTGGATTGGAAACGCTTTGTTACTCATCAGACGGCGGACTTTGCAGAAAAAGAAAAAGAAGCTCTCCAGGCAGGAGGCTGTTATAAGCCGGTGACCTTGAATTTTATGGATGATTTTGATGGATTAAATTATCGAAAATTCAAAGATGTGATCGATGTGGCGTCCTGGGACAGTTATCCGGAATGGCACAGGAAACCAGAGAAGATAACGGCTGTAGAAACGGCAATGCAGCACGATTTCATGCGTTCTCTTCTGAAAAAGCCTTTTCTGCTCATGGAATCTTCTCCATCCTCTACAAACTGGCAGGATGTGAGTAAATTGAGAAAACCAGGGGTGATCCAGGCCGCTGCCCTCCAGGCGGTAGCCCATGGATCTGACAGCGCTCTTTATTTCCAGATGCGCCAGAGCAGAGGAGCCTCAGAAAAATTCCACGGGGCGGTAATCGACCATTATGGAGGAGCGGATACCAGAGTTTTTCGGGAAGTTAGCGAAACGGGCAAAGCGCTGGAACTGCTGAGAGAGGTTGTAGGAACCCAGGTATCCAGTTCCGCTGCTGTTGTCTATGATACTGAGAACCGATGGGCGCTTCTGGATTCTCAGGGCCCCAGAAATATAGGAATGCCTTACCGGGAAACTTCTCAGAAAATGTATGGGGCAGTGAGAAGACAGGGACTTAACACAGATGTAATAGATATGGAAGATTCTCTGGAGGGGTATAAAATCGCGCTGATCCCAATGCCCTATCTGTTCCGGGCAGGATTTGAGGAAAAAGTCAGCCGGTTTGTGGAACAGGGCGGTATTGCGATTATGACCTTCTGGTCTGGTGTGGCGGACGATACAGACTCCTGTTTCCTTGGAGGAACACCATGGAAATTAATGGATGTATTCGGCCTCCGCAGCATGGAAATTGACGGGCTTTATGAAGGAGAATTCAATGGTGCTGTGCCGGTACAGGGTAATTCTCTTGGATTAAACAGAAAGTATTCCTGTAAAAACCTGTGCGAACTGGTGAAAGTGTCAGACGCGGAAGTGCTTATGGAATATGAAAAAGATTTTTATCAGGGAATGCCGGTTCTGACCTGCAAAAAATACGGAAAAGGCAAGGCATACTATGTCTGCGCCGATATGGAGCAGGAATTTTACACAGATGTTTTAGACAGAATCATAAGGCAGGAGAATCTGGAAGTGCCTTTGAAAACCATACCTGAGGGAATCGAGGTCTGCACTAGAGAGTCTTCGGAGTGGATTTACACCTTTGTCCAGAATTTTAACCATCAGCCGGCAAAAATATCTATAGAGGAAAATATGGAAAGATGGTTTGGCGGGGACGAAGATGACGGTATTCCAGAATATGGAACGGCGGTGTATCGAAAAAGAAAATAGAATTCTGCCCGGAGGCGAAGTTTTAAGACAAAAATGCCGCCCTCCCCTTGACAATATGACAAAAGACTCAGTATAATATTTCCGTAATTGACAAAGACAGAGATGGAGACAGTATTTTGCCAGATCCAACGTTCCAGAGAGCCGGGGAGGGTGGAAGCCCGGCACAAGTAGGGGCAGAAGAAAATCACTCCGGAGTTGCCATCTGAACCAAGTAGGAGAGGCCGGTTTCCCCACGTTACAGGGGACACATATAAAGGCGTATGCTTCGTATGATGTAAGAGGTGGTATAACGACAGCGCAATAAGGCTTTCGTCCTGTTACAGGGCGGAAGCCTTTTCTATATATTTCCGGTTCCAAAGGAAAGAATAGAAACGCCTTTGTAAAATATTTTTGAATTTTGGAAAGGAGAAAAAGCTATGTACCAGAAAGTTGCTACAGACCTGAATTTTGTAGATCGGGAAAAAGAAGTCGAGAAGTTCTGGGAAGACAATCACATTTTCGAGAAGAGCATGGAAAACCGCAAGGAAGGACCTACTTATACCTTCTATGACGGACCGCCTACTGCAAATGGAAAACCTCATATCGGCCATGTGCTTACCCGTGTAATCAAGGATATGATCCCCAGATACCGTACCATGAAAGGATATATGGTTCCCAGAAAGGCCGGATGGGATACCCACGGACTGCCGGTAGAGCTGGAAGTGGAGAA
>ERZ1643249.1862-NODE-1862-length-20483-cov-6.122528_pt1 | contig 20483 bp, 21 predicted proteins | sample MGYA00579263_ERZ1643249 | MGnify/ENA primary metagenome ERZ1643249 (study PRJEB29033, sample SAMEA4952264) | chicken gut metagenome | biome: Broiler Chicken; feature: Gastrointestinal Tract; material: Caecum | place: Ireland | collected 2018 | study: Broiler... | reverse complement strand
GTCCGGAAAAAACACCACCGCAGCGTCAGCTCCTCCACCGCGTCCACCGCTTCTATAGGATAAGCCTTCACTGCCGTCCCGTTCAGATAATAGCAGATACTTCCCACGATCATGCCCGGTTCCACGGGAGCCGTAAGGCTTTCCGAAAGCTCTGTCTTTACCTGAACCTCTTCACCCTCCGCCAGCAAAAGCGCAAGGTCCGGCTCCTCTGACGCCAGCTTCAGCCTCGTATACGCTTCATCCTGCAGATTCCCGCTCTCGGGAATCCCGTTTCCCACCGGAATGTTTCCCAGCATCACATCCTGCCATACATTCTGATACTGGTAGTTTTCCAGGCCGTAGCTCATAAGCTTTCTGGTATCGCTCCATTTATAGCTGCGGTTGTTTGGCCAGCCACAGGCCAGAAGCGCCACGATAAAGGTCCTGCCGTCCCGTTCCAGCGCTCCCACGTAACAGTAGCCTGCGTTATTTGTAAAGCCCGTTTTCCCTGAGAGCGCCCCTTCCATCATACCCAGGAAGGCATTCTTGTTTCCCACGGTAAAATTCCGAAGCCCCTCCGCATCCCCGAAGCTGTAGGCATTTGTCCGGGTGATTTTCAGGAATTCTTCCCTCTTCGGCGACTGGCAGATACAGTAACGCATGACGCGGGCCAGATCCGCCGCTGTCGTGGAATGGACGCCATTTTCATCCTCCGCGTCCAGGCCGTTGGGCGTAATGTAATAGGTGTCGTAGCAGCCGATGTCTCTGGCCTTGGCGTTCATCATGGCCGCAAAGCCCTCCACCGAACCGCCCACATGCTCCGCGATGGCCACGGCGGAATCATTGTGGGATTCCAGCATCAGGGAATAGAGCAGATCCTCCAGCCGGTACTGCTCTCCCACCCGGACGCCAAGCTGCACATCGGGCATCCCGGCCGCATACTCCGACACAGTCACAATCTCGTCCAGATTGGCATTCTCCAGTGTAACGATCAGCGTCATGATCTTGGTAGTGCTGGCCATGGGCCTCTGTTCATACCCGTTTTTCTCAAACAAAATACGCCCAGAATCCGCGTCCATCAGAACCGCGGACTGTGCGTAAAGCTGGCGAAGCTCAGAGGGCGTCTCCTGCCCAGCCGTCTCTGTCTGCGCGTAGACCTGCAGAGAAAGGCTTAAGACGAGGGCTGCCATGAGCAGAATACGGAACATTTTCTTCACTTCAACACGACCTGTACCTGATTTCCTTTCATTTTATTCCGGTACAGAGCTAAATAGAAGTTTCTATCCTCCGCTTGCAATTTTCTCAGCTTCCTGCTATTTTCACATAGCCGCAGGATTTTCGCAAGGCATCCCGGAAAAATTGAAAATCGCCTGCCGGTATGCTACCATAAGCTGACAGGAACCCTCAGACCTCAACAGCGAAATAAAATGACGGAGGAAACCACGATGAACAAAATAGTGAAAGAAATCCAGAAAATCATGGCGCAGAATATGGCCTTCTATCTGCCTCATGTTAAAAAAAGCGATTTAGAAAAAAATGGTGCCGTTTTTTATATGAATGGGAATAATGGCACCGAATTTGACTGGTATGTAAACGACAGACTGCCGGCTTTTATGGTGTTTTATAATGACGCAGACAATTTGGGCGCTGCCAAATTGATGCTTTTTCCGGATGGAAACGCCGTATTATATCTTTACGATGAAAAAGGGAAAAGGCTCCTCAAGGAGGTAAGCATCTGTATCGAGGCAGCGGAAGCGGATATCGCTGCATTGGCCGCTATATTGAGAAACGAAGCAGATGATAAAGGAATATGGGACGCAGACGTGGAGGATATCTGTACAGATATTGAGCCCGGCAGTGACATGCTCCGCGAATTCACAGACAGGCGCAGGGATTACATGGTTTGGATAAACAGAAGAGAAATCTTAGCTTTAAATGCCTGCGTTTCAAAAAGGATCACGGAGGAGGGCTGGAAGGTCGGCTATATGGAAAGGCAGGAGCCCTGTGATGAAAAAGACAGCGGCTGGGTTTTTACCGCCGGAAACGAAGACGATGAATATTGTTCAGACTATCAGAATATCAGCCTCCTGAGCGTAGGCGCCGTATGGCAGCAATTAGATTCGGATATTTTTAAGTATATTGATATGCCCGTCGGAACCAGGCTGATTAGAATATCCCCGGAGAGCTTTGAAATCGATAAAAATGATAAAGAAATCTATACGATGAAAAGATGACCCTGGCCTGTATTACGGATTTTTCCTCTTATCCCCGCAGGCGCAGGCGCTGCTGCAGCCGCTGCAGCCTGCACAGCCGCAGGAAGAGCCTCCGCGCTTTTTATTGCGGATAATAGAACGGATACAGAAAAACAACGCTGCTGCAACCACTAAAAGTACAATGATATCTGTCATATCAATCTTCCTCCTTCACATCTCCGATTCGATACATGTTTCTCCGGTCAATGACGCCTGCCTCTTCCAGGGTCTTTATCATCCGGTACACGGTTGCAATTCCAACCGCCTGGTCCTTTTCCCGGACCTGATAATAGATCTCCTTACAACAGGAACAGTCATTTTCCAATATGGTGCTGATAATCAGTCTTCTCTGTTTCGTAATCCGGAACCCCCGCTCCTTTAAACGGTTGATAATCATTTCCTGACTCATGCTCTGACTTTCCTTCCCTGTCATTCATTATACCATACTTTTTTTGAAACCGGCACAGGATACAGCATATTCTGTGCCGGCTCTTTTCCATTCTTTCGTTTCTGTCAGTTTAAAAGACTCAGTTCATAAACAGTCCGCCGACCACATTTACCAGAAGGGAAACCACATACGCGGTCAGCATCTGGACGCCTACCGCCTTTCCAAGCTCCTTCCAGGTCTTCAGCTCACGCTTCATGGCGCCCACTGCCGCGAAGCAGGGCATACACAGAAGGTTGAATACCATATAGGCGTAAGCCGCGGATTTGGTCGGGATATCCTCATGCAGAGTCGGCAGCGCATTCTCGTCAGCTCCCTCAAACAGGATGCTTTCGGAATAAATGTCCGGAGCCGCTTCCGCGTCGTATACGCCTCCTTCAAAGCCCAGCTCTTCCAGCTCCTCCGGACTGTACTGGGAGAAGAAGCCTTCCAGATATTCCGGCGTGACATCCTCGCTGTACAGCTGTGAGAAGGTAACTACTACGTTCTCCTTCGCAATCCAGCCTGTCACGATGGCTGCCGCCGGTCTCCACTCGTTGAAGCCCTGAGGCGTAAAGATCGGAGCGAGCACACCGCCCAGGGAAGCCATAAAGCTGTCGTCCATCTCGCACATGATGCTTCCGTCTTCATTGGCGGCCGCATTGTTTCCGTTGAAGGAATCGATGTTAAAGTTGGACAGGAACCAGATCAGAATCGTGGAAACGAAGATTACGGTTCCGGCCTTCTGCGCATAAGCCTTTACCTTCTCCCAGCCGTGCAGGGCAATCGTCTTTACGGTAGGAATACGGTACTGGGGCAGCTCCATGATAAAGTTGGAGGTGTCATCCTTATACACCAGCTTGTTCAGCAGCAGCGCCACGATAATCGCAACCACAATACTAAATACATAAAGAGAGTAAGTAACAGCCGTCTGATTGCTGTCCGCAAACAGGGTGGAAACAATCAGGGCGAAAATCGGCAGCTTCGCGCCGCAGGGCATAAAGCCGCAGAGGATAGTCGTAATCTTTCTGTCTTTTTCAGACTCCATGGTACGGGTAGCCATAACAGCCGGAACAGAGCAGCCGAAGCCCTGCAGCAGCGGAATAAACGCGCGGCCGGACAGGCCGAATTTACGGAAGATACGGTCAAGCACGAAGGCTACACGGGCCATGTATCCGCAGTCCTCCAGGAAGGACACCAGTACGTACAGCACCAGAATCAGCGGCAGGAAGCCGAGCACAGCGCCGATACCGCCCATGATGCCGTCAATCACAAGGGAATACACCCACGGAGAAGCGTTTGCTACCAGGCCTTCCACCAGACCGGTTACCCAGCCCCAGGCAGTCTCCACCACGCCGGCCAGCCAGATACCCGGGCTGTTGATGCCAAGGAACAGGAAGTTTTCGCTGTTCGTGCAGGCAAACAGGATATACATCACCACCGCAAAGATCGGAAGGGCCAGAATCCGGTTGGTCAGAATCTTATCCACCTTGTCAGAGGTGGTCTCCACATGGCCGGTCTTTCCTTTCTTGACTGTGTCCTTCACAACTTTGGAAATATACTGATAACGCTGGTCCGCTACCACAGCTTCCAGATCCGCGCCTGCGCCGTAGGCATCAGCCACAATCTTCTCCGCCTGGCTCTTCAGCTCGACGGAAACCTTCTCTCCAACCTTCTCATCGTTCTCCAGCAGCTTGACAGCCTTCCAGGCGCTGTCAGCCTCGCCGGCCGCATCCAGAGCCTCTTTGATCTTTGCAACCGTCGCGTCCAGCTTGTCGTCAAAAATCGGAAGCTTCTTTGGGGCCTTCTTCGCCTTCGCCACTTCCACGGCCTGGGCCATCAGTTCCGGAACGCCCTTGCCTTTACGGGCCACAATCGAAACGACCGGAACGCCGAGAATCTCTGACAGCTTCTCTGCGTTAATCCTGTCTCCTCTGGCTTCCACTTCGTCCATCATGTTCAGGGCGACAACCGTAGGAATTCCAGTCTCGATAATCTGAAGTGTCAGATACAGGTTGCGCTCGATACTGGTTGCGTCCACAATATCGATCACAGCATCCGGCTTCTCCATGACGATATAATCTCTGGCGATAATCTCCTCGGCAGAGTACGGGGACAGGGAATAGGTTCCCGGAAGGTCCATGATATTGATTTCCTTATTCTTCTTATATGTACCTTCTTTTTTGTCAACCGTTACGCCCGGCCAGTTTCCGACACGCTGCCTGGAACCTGTCAGGTCGTTGAATAAAGTTGTTTTTCCGCAGTTGGGATTTCCCGCCAGCGCAATTACATATGACATTTTTGTCTTCCTCCACTCGTCCCGCACGGTTAGTTTACAATAATTAGTTTTAGCTAACGCCATGCGTAAAATTATGGGTTAAGCGGACCTTAACCCTGCATTGCTTTCCTTGTTTTTTGCTTACTGCACCTCGATACGCGCCGCTTCCTCTTTGCGGAGACTGAGCTCGTAGCCGCGCACATTGATTTCCACCGGATCGCCCAGCGGCGCCACCTTGATTACCTTGACCTCAACGCCGGGAGTGATCCCCATATCCATGATTCTGCGCTTCAGCTGCCCGCTTTCGCCGATGGATACCACCTTTCCGGACTGACCCGGTTTCATTTCTTTCAGTGTCATTCCTTCCCTTGCCCTCTCTTTCCGTTTCTCAACGCCCGGATTACGCTACCATAATCTGAGAAGCCAGGCCTCTGTTCAGCGCGATTCTCACGCCCTTCACCAGGAGAATCATGCCGCTGGGGTTCTCACCTACCACCTGCACCTTTTCCCCTTTCACAAAGCCGAGATCCTGAAGATGCCTCTTCACTTCTTCCTTTCCATGGAATTCCTGAATCGTCCTCGTTTCTCCAACTTCCATCATTGCCAGTGCCATCAGCCTCTCCATCCTTTCTCCTCTTAAGCAATTGAGAATAACTATCATTTCCAATAAGTATTAAAACACTTTTTACCAGAGTTGTCAATAACTAATTTGTTAATACTAACCAGAATTTTTTAACCACAGAGCGCTTTGGCCAGCTCCGCCAGGTTTGCCTGATCCTCATCGTCCGGCTCATTGTTGGCGATTACAGTTCCGGCCACATCCGCTCCCGCTTCCTTCATGCGGGCTTCCCATCTGCGCATCCACTCGCCGTCGCCCCAGTCATAGGAACCGAAAAGACCGATTTTTTTGCCGGAAGCAAACTTCTCCACCTCCTGCACGAAGGGCTCCATCTCTCCCTCGTCCAGCTCCTCGTCACCCATGGCTGAGCATCCGAGAGCAAATACCGTCTCTTTCTCCAGGGCCGATGGGGATACGGAAGACACCTCTTCCACTTCTGCGCTGCCTCCCAGCTTCTCGATCTCCTCGCCCAGCATCTGAGCCATTCTTTCTGTATTTCCTGTACTGCTCCAGTATACTATCTTCATTTTTTTCCTCCTGCATTCATTTTTAGATATTGAATTTATAAAAAGCCCAAGGGCTTCCTACCATTAATAACCCTGCTGATATGTCTGCCAGGCTGATTCTGCCGCGCCCTCCTTCAGGCTGACCCCCGCTGCCACCAGCGCGGTCAGCGTCTGACGGAGCCTGTCATAGAGCCGGAATACCTCTCTGGCTCTGTCCACGTTTCCGTACACCTTCCAGTATCCGCATTCCAGAGCATCCTTTCCCTGATGCAGAATGAAACCCTCGATATCCTCCAGGGGATATTCCAGAAACAATCCGATCTCATGAGGAAATTCTCCGCCCCTTTTCTGATAGCCTTCATAGCGTTCCGCCAGGAGCTGAAGTTTCTCCGGAAGTTCCCTTCCCTCATATCCGTAAGCCCGCAGAAACTCCTGGTGTTCCTCCTTTTCCAGATACCTTTCCAGCCGTTCTCTGTCATAAAACAGAAGGTGGCAGTATTTCCGGCAGCTGCAGAGCTTTATCCAGGAAATCCGGCTGCCGGCCAGAACCTCCGGCAGGTATGCCGCAAGTTCCTGCTCTGCCGCCACCAGGTTGGCCGTCTTCTTCCTGAATAAAACAGGGGCGCAGTGGCTGGCAAGCAGTCTCTCCAGTTTCTCCCGCGCGCCGCCCATCAGCAGCAGCTCCTCAGGATTTCTTCCAGAGCCGCCTTGCTGCTGGTATGACAGCGGACAACATCGATGTTGTTTCTCTTCGCCTCTTCCAGCGCGCATTTTACCATCTTGTGGGATACTGTATTGGTAAACAGCACGAACAAATCCGGCTTTCCCACCTGTTTTTTCAGGTCTCCCGTCATCTGGGTAAAGACCTTCGCCTTACATTTATATGCCTTGCAGATGTCATGGTACTGGCGGACCATTCGGTCGTGTCCACCGATAATCACAATACTCATAAGCGTCTTTCCTCTCTTTCCCATGGAAGCTGATGATTATTCAGCACAAGCCGAATCACTTGCTGATGAGGCCGTAAGTTTCTTTTCTTGTTAGCTTCCGCTAACTCCTATCCTTTTAAAAAGAATCCGCAGAAGGGATTCTTTTTATTCACAAGTTAGTTTTTACTAACCTCATGGTGTTATCTTACCACAGAATTTTCTGTCATTCAAGCCATCTATATGAGAAATATTCTCATGAACAGCCGGCATCAGGCCAGGAGAAGGCCGATAATAATGCCCAGAAGCGCTCCCATCAGCACCTGGAGCGGTGTATGGCCCACGAATTCCTTCAGCCTTTCCTCCGCAAGCGTTTTTCCGTTCATAGTCTTGAAGGTCTCCACAATTTCATTGATCAGCTTGGCCTGTTTCCCGGTCTCCAGACGCACTCCCATGGCGTCATGCATCACAATAATAGCCAGAATCACTGTCACGGCAAATTCAAAAGAACCCAGTCCGTAGATCTGACCGGAGACTGCCGCCATCGCGCATACGGTAGAGGAATGAGAGCTGGGCATTCCTCCGGAACCTGTCAGCCGCTCCGGCTCAAACTTTTTTGTGACAATCGTATGAATTACAGTTTTCAACACCTGTGCCACAAACCATCCGACAACCGCGCTCACCAGTACTCTGTTTCCAATCAGCTGCTCAAAACTGTTCATTTCTATTCTCCTTTTCCATCCTTTCCCAATCCAAACGCCGTCGAGGTACAAAGGACTGTACAAACTGACGCGCCGCCGCTCTTCATTGATAAAGGTATTCTTCTGTAATATTCTTTTTTATTATACCGGGCGTCGTCTTCTGTGGCAAGCCCCAAAGGGCACAGACAGCCTGAAAGCCGCGGTTTCGCAGACGACCGCACAGGCAGTCTGCGAAACCGCGGCTTTCCACATTTCAGGGCCGCTCTGCGGCTCGTCTGGTTTTCTTCAGAAGGTCTTACGGGCTGTTTCCGCGTTCCTCTTACATCTGCCGGAACAATCAGATCGCCGGCGCGTTCTCAAGCAGATATTTCTCTGCTTCTGCGTTCCACAGTCCATTGGTCTTGGCTACCAGCTCCGCCAGTTTCGCGAACAGCGGATCTGTCTTTCCTTTTTCCTCAAAATCCGCAATTGCAGTCAGCGGCAGAGAGATATGGGTATAAATGAGTTTTTTCCCGCCCGGAACATGAGGCAGATTCAGCGTCGTCTCTCTTGCAACATCAAGACCGCCGATATGAGTCACCAAAATGGCCGGTTCCAGCTTTTTCTCACCGATCATGGTCAGACATTCCTTCATATCATCTGTATTTCCGCCGGAGGTTCCTACCACATGAGTTCCGGAATAATGTACGTTGTAGAAGTTGAACTTCGCGGAAAATTCCGGGTTAGAGGGACCTGCAAAAAAGTTCAGGCAGCCATCCTGAGCCAGAATGCTGTCCGCCAGCTCTACCACGGGAGCCACCGGCGCAAATACCAGCACGTCATCATATCCCTTTCCGTCTGTGAAGCTCATCATAAATTCATGATCATTTTCCACCTTGCCTGTATTTGCGTAAACAAGCTTAATACCGTTCTCTTCCGCTTCCTTCGGGGAAAGCATCTGCTCTGCCCGGGCCAGTCTTGCGTCATCAATATCGGTAACCACCAGCAGAGACGGTCTTCTGTCACAGTGGATGATATAATCGATAGCTGCGAGTCCCATGGGTCCCACTCCTGCAAGAATCGCCATTCTTCCTCCCTTGCGGATTCCCATGTCATGCTCGTACTTTCCTCTTGTGGCATGATACATAGCATGGAAGGTTCCTGCCACGCAGGACAGCGGCTCTGTCAGGGAACCGCCGAAATAACTTTCCCCGGAGTAATGAAGCAGGCAGCCCATCTCCATGACCTCATTGGGAATGATAACATAAGTGGCATCCCCGCCGATATACTCATAGGAATATCCCGGAGCAGCCAGGCTTCCCTTATAATTCAGCGCCGGCTGGATAGAGAATTTTTCTCCCGCCTTGAATTCATCCGCCCACTTGGAGCCTACCTTGACCAGCTCGCCGCAGAACTCATGACCGATGATCGTAGGATGCTCTGCCACGTCATCCGGCACGCGCTTGTGGTCTGCCCCCTGCATGGCTGCCTTATAGGAAGACATACAGATACTGTCAGATACTACCTTTGCCAGGATTTCATCATCCTTGGGTTCCGGAAGCTCAAACTCCTCCAGCCGCAGATCCTCTTTGCCGTAAAGTCTCAGTGCCTTTGTTTTCATACTCTTTCTCCTTTAAATGATATTTATGATAGGTTTCTCTCGGTTTCTTTTTCATCATCCGGCGCAGAGCCCGCCGCTTCTTTGGCAGCCCTGCTCAATCCTTTTCCCGCTCAACCAGTTTCCAGGCCGCATCCACCAGATGACGGAACTGGGGGTCTGAAAGCTGAGGGCAAATCATACTCTGGCGGGAAGAATTCACGTCCTCTCCGGAAATTTCCATCATGCCGTAGTCCCGGCACAGCTTCTGCAGTCTCTCAAGCTGTTCTCTTGTATTGCGGGCCGGCATGTAGGTGACGCCCCGGACACCTTCTTCCTTCAGCATCTCAAACAGTTCATCCAGAAAATCGTCCTCGAATTTCGCCGCCTTCTTATCGCCGGTAACAGAATCCGTCACATCGCCCAGATAAGGATAGCAGAGAACCGCTCCCACCTCATCGGCCAGCTTTACCAGGTCCGCAAAGGCGATACATTCCTCTGTGGCGGGAATATAGATTTTGCTTACCAGTTCCGCTTTCATCACACCCAGCAGATCATAGATCAGATGAGGGTTCTCCGGATCGGAAAGGCGTTCTCTCGTCTTATCATTCAGGCCGATTCCAAGCTCCTGCTCCACGAATTTGACGCAGCCTTCTTTTCCGGCTTTATCCAGGATCTTCTGGCTCAGGGCGCAGAGCAGATGGCGTTCTGTAATGGAACCGCCGTTTGCGTACTGGGAAATCGGGATCACGTCCCTGTCAAAGTCCAGCGTTATTCCAAAGGGTTCCATCAGACGGTTGATATTTTCCGTCATCTTCCGGTTGCGTTCATTTCTTTTTTCCCTTAAGGGAGCGAAGACCTCGTTCAGTCTCGCAAAACCGGAAGACGGAACGCTGTGAACCGCCATATAGCAGATACCCGCCTGATCCGGATTATTCAGCTTTCTTCCGGCCATCCGCGTACCGGAAAGATCCGCCCTGCATTCCATGCCGCAGGTGGTCCCGATTCCCGCAATCTTTCCTGCCTTCCGGAATTCCTCAGCCCCGGCAATGGTATCATGATCCATGATGCCCGCTGTCTCCAGTCCCTCATCCCGCGCGCAGTACACAGCCGCTGTAGGGGAATAGGGTGAAAATGAATATATGGTATGTATATGGTTATTGGCGTACTGGGGCTTTACCTCCGGATGCTCCTTTTCACCGCCGATTATAATCGCCAGATTCGCCAGCCGCTCCTCGGGCGACGGCGCGTTCAAAAGCTTCAGAACCTCCTGACGCTCTACAAACTTATCCATGGACTCCTCCTTTTTCACACGCTTTTTCAATTCAGCATGGTCTGGCCGCCGGTCACCGGAATTGCCTGTCCGGTCTCAAATTCCTGCTCCACCGCATAGAACAGAGCCTTCGCCACATCCTTCGGCGTACAGCCTCTGTGAATCGGGGACTTGGACAGGTAGTAATCCTTTACATCCTGCACTGTCTTCGCTCCCGGCACCTTTCCCGCGTTCAGATACTGCACGAAAAGACCTTTCTCCGGGTCCGACCAGAGGGGGCCGTCATAGAAGTTGCCCGGGCAGATAGAATTTACCTTGATATTGGAACCTACCAGCTCCAGCGCAAAGCTCTGGGTCAGTCCGATGCCGCCGAACTTTCCGCCCGCGTAAGCGCTGTTATTTCTGGAGCCTTCCAGTCCGGATTTGGAATTGATCTGAATAATGTCAAACCAGAGTGTTTCATCCGCCTCATGCTGGGCTTTCATAATCGCGGAAGCGTACTTGGCCGCGTTGAAATATCCGATATAATTCACCTTTGTCACGAAGGTAAAAGCTTCCGGAGTCAAATCCTCCAGACTGCCCGCCTTCAGTACACCCGCGTTCGATACAAAAATATCGATACCGCCGAAATGTTCCACTGCTCCGCAGACCATGGCTTCCATGGACGCGGCATCAGATACATCCACCTTCAGGCCGATTGCGCGCTCCCCGAGTCCCTTCGCGGCTTCTCTTGCCTGAGCGTCATTGAGGTCCGCCAGAACCACGCTGGCCCCCTCCCGGTACATCTCCTCTGCGATTCCAAGACCGAAGCCCTGGGCTCCGCCTGTGACTACCGCAATCTTGCCTGCCAGACGTCCGGCTGTCTGGGGACGGTTGTGAATGTTTTTCTTTGCATACTCCTTTGCTTCTGCTAAATTCATCTTCGATCCCTCCTGGTATCCCACTGTTTTTTGAGTTTCAACTTGATTTCGCCTTGATTTCTAGTTTTATTATAGCATCATATCAACATAAGTCAATATAAATATTACAAATCCAACATAAAAATCAACATATCATTTTCGTCTGCCCGGCTTAATCGAAAAAAGCGGCATAGCCAAAATTGACTATACCGCTTTCTCTTATCTTACACAGAAAGACAGACCCGTCTTCTGCCGAATCCCATCCGCCCGGGACGGACTGTTATAAAACAAAATCCGTTCCCGATATCCGTCACTTGTAAAACAGCTGTATCTTGTATCAGAATCTAATTCTAATTCTTTTTCTTTTTATTCTTATTGAGCTGGCTGGAAATCAGCTTATCCAGATAAATAGATTTAAACTGTTTGCTTGCCAGCGCCTGTTTCAGAGGAGGCAGCTCCAGAATTGCCGCAAACACCGCTGCCATGGCCCGGTGGTTCGCAAAAGCCTGATTGTCAAAAACCAGATTCTGCAGCGTACCCTTCTCAATGGCCTGAAGCACAAAACGGTGGGTGCTGTTCACCGGAGTAATCACCTGAATGGGCCGGCGCTTCATCTCTATGGCCTTCTTTGCGCAGTTAGCGGCGCAGACGCCGCAGCCCAGGCAGATATCCGTATCGATCACAGCCTTCTTTTTCCCGTTCTCATCCTCTTTCATGGAGATGGCCAGAATCGGACAGGCTTTCTCACATTTTCCGCAGCCGACGCAGGTTTCTTCCTTTATCTCCGGAATATAATTGGTCGTGGCCACCGGCTGCATGGGACTGAACCTTCTGGCCGCCTGCAGGGCTTCGCAGCAGCAGCCGCAGCAGTTGCAGATAAACGCCGGATTCTCCCGGACATTCTCTCCGATCTGCACCAGATTATGGGCATAGGAACGCTCCAGAGCGTCTTTGGCCTCCGCCTTGTCAATCAGCCGGGCATATCCGCCATGCTCTGCCAGGGAACGGGCCACATTGCCGAAGGTCAGACAGACGTCCAGCGGCGCGCCTATCTCGCAGGGATGCCCCGCATGATACATTTTGTGGCGGCAGTAACACAGGCCCAGGCCGATATATTCTGCCTCTTCAATGATATGCGTGGCTCTCTCATAATCCAGAATATGAAGTGTATTCTCATTTGTCAGCACGGGCTCCCGCACATAGACCCGGCCAAGCTTCGTCTCCGTAGCCCAGAAAAGCTCTTTTACGAAGTCCTCCTCCACATTCATGTACTGGTAATACAGCTCGCTCAGATACTTCTGATCGATATCTCCTCTCGTACGCATCAGGGCAAATTCAATAAAGCCTGCCATAGGAGGCGGCATCACGAATTTGCGCACTCCGTTGTGATAAGAATCTACCAGAAGAGCCTTCTCGCAAAGATGGGTCAGAAACTTCTCCGCCTTTGCTTCACTGGTATTCCAGATCTTTGCGGCTTTTTTCGCCGTAAAGGGGCGCACCGGAAGAAGAGAGACCCACTTGGCCTCCTTTTCCGTATAGAGCACCTGCAAAATCTTATACAGGGTCCCTGAAAACGCAGGCGCTCCCTGTGTAAACCAGTTAATACGGTCTTCCAGGTTCTTATAAGCGTTTCTGCTTGTAAGATGTCCCATACTCATCCTCCTCTTGTTCTTTGAATTTTTCTATTTTTCCGCGGTTTTGAAAACCTACGGGATTTTCCGGACAGCTACGCCGGCTCCGGAGATGCCTTGGGAAGCTCCTCCTGGCTTTCTGCCGGAAGGCCGAGCTCTTCCTCTGCTTCCTCCTTAAAGTCTTCCATCTGCTCCGGAGATGCCTTGGGAAGCTCCTCCACCGAGCTGACTCCAAAGCTTCTCAGAAACTCCTCTGTCGTGCCGAACAGTATCGGACGGCCCGGCGCGTCCAGGCGGCCCACCTCCTCAATCAGTCCGTACTCCACCAGCTTGTTGACCGCATGATCACTTTTAACGCCGCGGATCTTCTCTATCTCAAGCTTTGTCACCGGCTGCTTGTAAGCTACGATGGACAGAGTCTCCAGAAGCACCTCCGTCAGCGTATACTTTCTCGGCTGCTTCACAATGCGGATCAGCTCCCCGTAATGCTCCCGTTTCGTACAGAGCTGCCAGGCATCCTCCAGCTCCAGCAGGCGGATTCCCCTGTCCTCTTCCTCGTAGCGCAGTTCCATGCGCCGCAGAATGTCTCTCATCTCACCGGAGTCCAGCTCCAGCGCAGACGCAAGCCTGGCCGTCTCCACTGAGCCGCCTGCCGCAAACAATATCGCCTCTACCGCCGCCCTGATCGCGGCCTCCGTTCTCTTTTCTTCCACAGTTACGCTCCTTGCTGTCCCGCTTCTTCCGGGACATCCTTATCTGAAATTCCATCGTCTTCCGGGGCGGCAGCCGCCTCCATCTGAATATAGATCTCTCCGAAAGTCCCTTCCTGTTTCACCGTGAGCTTTCCGACCTTCATCAGCTCCAGCACAGCCAGGAAGGTCACGATCACCTGCATCTTCCCATGCCGCTTCTTTCCTTCCAGAAGCCTGCGGAAGCTTGTGCGCGGCTCCTTTTTCAGGGTCTCTTCCACATAGGAAATCCGATCCTCCAGGCTGACTTCTTCTTTCTCAATCTCACCAAAGCCGCTCCGCACCGGGTCCACCTTTTCCGCGGATCTGCGCAGAACGTCCCGGAAAATCTCATCCAGCTTCGCGAGCGTCAGATCTCCCACCAGCTTGTCCAGATCTACGGGCTCAATATAGGAGGCCACCTCCTGCGGAATGTCCTCCTGGCGGTAAAAGGCCTGTCCGGCCTGGTTCTGCCGTTTTCCCAGCTCTCCCGCCATGTACTTGTACAGCTTATATTCCAACAGGCGTTCTACCAGATCTGCTCTCGGGTCTATCTCTTCCCCTTCCTCATTGACCTCCGCAGGCAGAAGCATCTTCGCCTTGATCTCCAGGAGGGTAGCCGCCATCACGAGAAATTCACTCATCACATTCAGATCCTTTTTCTCCATGGCGCGGATATATTCCATATACTGATCGGTAATCGTCACAATGGGGATATCATAAATATCGATTTTATTGCTTTCTATCAAATGCAGAAGAAGGTCGAGAGGACCTTCAAACGCAGGCAGTTTTACGGGAATTCCCATGCTTATTCTCCCTTCAGGCGGATGACGGACAGCTCCGGCGGATTAAAGATGCGCAGATTCACGGTATGGGTCCCCAGTCCTCTGCTTACCACCAGATCCTTTCCCTCCCGCCGGAAATGGCCGGCGTCGTACTTCGGAAACAGCCTGGCCTGAGGCGTGATGATTCCTCCGATGCCCGGGATTCGGATGATTCCTCCGTGAAGGTGTCCGGACACGGTCAGATCCGCGCCCCAGCGGGCATAGACCGGAAAATAGACCGGATTATGCGCGATCAGAATATTATACTTCTCTTCATCCGGCTTCCCCAGGACCTGCTCCAGTTCTTCCTCCTTAAGCTCCTCCCTGGCGAATTTCCGGTAATAAGATTCCGGCAGCTCAAAACCGTAAATCTCTGCCCCGAGTCCCTCCGCTTCAAAGGATGCCTTTTCATTCTCCAGCAGAATCACACCGCAGTCTCTGAGCGCTTCCGCATATTCAGCATAAACCTTTCCATAAATCTCCGGGTGCAGCCGCATCCGGTACTCATGATTTCCATTTCCATAGTAGACAGGGATCTGCGCTCTGCGCAGGCGGCGCAGCAAAGAAAGAGCCGGAAGAAAGGTTTCTCCCGGCCGCCCTATCAGAAGGTCTCCCGCAGCCAGAACCGCATCCGGCTCCAGGGCAAGAATGGCCTCTGCCAGGCGGGCGTTATCCGGCCCGTAGCTCTGATTGTGCAGATCGGCTGCCATACAGAACACCGGTCCTTCAGCCCCCGCCGGCAGCTTTGCCGTATTCACTTCATATTCGAATATTCTAAAATCAGACATGTGAACAGAGTACCACAAATTCTGGGGGATTGCAAGGCGGAGAATCTGTTGCCGCAGACGGCTGTTACTGCAGGCGGCTGTAAGTATCGTTCATCCGCGCGCGCAGCTCTTCATAGACTGCATGAGCCGCCTCATGCACCTTGTATTCCTTTGCTCCCGCATTCTTACGGATACCCGCAAAGGCCTCCTCCACATTCTGATAACGTCCCATGGTGACAGAGGCCACCATCAGCGCGCCGATGGCCGTGCTTTCCGCATTATCCATGCGCACCACAGGCTTTCCGTAGATGTCCGCCTGCATCCGGTTGAAGGCTTCGCTCTTGGAAAGGCCGCCGTTGATCAGAATTTTTTCCAGCGGAACATATTTTTCAAAGGAAGCAATGTTATTGCTGATTTCCATACAGATACTCTCCAGCAGGGCTTTCAGCATGTCTTCCCGGGAGGTATTCAGCGTAATTCCCGCAAAGACAGCCGTGGCGTCGCTGTTCCAGTCCGGCGTGGATCTTCCCTGGAAATAGGGCAGGGCCAGGCAGCCATGGGAGCCGGCCGGAATCTCCGTCAGAATATCGTTCAGTTTTCCATAAAAGTCAGTCTCTTCCCGGAAGAAATTCCGCTTATACCATTCCATGGCTGAGGTGCAGGTCAGCATACTGGCCTCCAGAATATAGGCCCCGGCTTCTGAAGACGCATTGCAGACCACATCCCAGTCCAGATTCTCCGGCACTTCCCTGCAGGTCGTCAAAAGGAAGCCGCCTGTGCCCAGTGTCAGGGAAACCTGCCCCTGCTTTACGACGCCCTGGCCGAGCATGCCGCACTGCTGATCACCGCCTGCGCTGATGACAGGTACGCCTTCCGCAATGCCGGTCAGCTCAGAAAATTCCTTTGTGGTATAGCCCAGAATGCTTCCCGGAGCTTTCAGCTCGCAGAGCTTCTCTTTATCCACTTCGAAAAGCTCCAGCAGTCTATCGTCCCACTGGCAGGTCTTCAGATTCATCAGAAGGGAACGGCTGCCGTATGTATGATCTGTATAGAAATTGCCCGTCATATGGTAAACCAGATAGTCCGGAATCACTGTCAGCTTATAAGCCTTTTCATAGAGTTCCGGCTGATTCTGGCGCATCCACTTCATCTTCGCGCCGGAAAACACCGGATTAACCCGGGAGCCGCAGAGCCGGAAAATCTCTCTGTGATGTTCCTCCATAGCCTGACAGAGAGGCACCGTCCGCTTATCCTGCCACATCTGGGCATTTCCCAGATGGTTTCCTTCTCTGTCCACCGGAATGACGGAAGAACGCTGGGAGGTAAGGGCGACAGCGTCGATACTTTCTTCCTCCTGTGCTGCAAACGCGGCAGACTCTTTTACAATCTCCGTCATGCTGTCCTTGAAATCCAGCGGATTCTGCTCCACCCAGCCGTGCTCCAGGGTGATGACCTGGTATTCCTTCTGTACGGTATGAAGCATCGTTCCATCCTCGCGGAACAAAATTCCGCGCATGCTTGAGGTTCCTACGTCTAAAATCAGAAAATTCATACGTCTCTCCTTTTTATGCTGTTTTATTTTCCTCTGTGGGTTGGCTATTTTATTTCATTTTAGCACAGGAAAAAGGCTGCTTCCAGTATCAATTTCCGGAGCAGCCTTTCTGCCTGAAACTATTGAATTGAAAATCGAAATTATCTTATATCCTCCAGATCTTCTCCGTTGGACGCAATCACTTTTTTGTACCAGTAAAAGCTGTCTTTCCGGAACCGGTCATAGCTTCCGTTTCCCTCGTCGTCGGCATCCACATAGATAAATCCGTAACGTTTTCCCCTGTAGTTTTCTTCCGCATGTCAGAGCATCAGATATTCGAAGGCCCGCCCCAGATAATAACCGTACCCGGCTTTCTCCACGGCGCTGCCTGCCAGAATCTCGACGCTGCCGATCTCCTGTCCGTTCAGTGTATATGTGAGTTTCCCTATTGCCTGCCCTTCTTCCACAGGAGCCGTCAGCTCCTCCACAGCGTACCATTTCTTTTCCACCGCAGTCAGATCTTCCCCTGTGGTACTCAGATACGAAAACGTCCCGTCGTATTTTCCTGCCACCTCTTCCTGCACGCCTCCCCGGACCGGAACAGTGACCAGCGGCTGCTCCTCCAGATCCTGATACAGACTGCATTTGGCATATCCATAGTTCAGAAGTGCCGTCGCGTCTGTATTCCGGCTCGCTGAATCCGGCGCGGCCATAATGACCGCAATCAGCTCTATGCCGTCCTTTTCCGCCGTAGCGGAGACGCAGTATTTTGCCTGGCTGGTGGACCCCGTTTTCAGGCCAGTGGCGTACGGGTACTGGCGGATCAGCTTGTTGGTGTTCGTCAGGCCGAATTCCTCTGTTCCCCGTTTGGTGGTATGGGTAATATTCTCCATCCAGATCGTGGAATACGTATGTATCTGCGGATATTTCGTGATCAGTTCCCTGGACATCAGCGCAATGTCATAGGCCGTAGTCAGATGGCCGTCCGTATCCAGACCACAGCAGTTGACAAAATGCGTGTCTTTCATTCCCAGCTCCTCCGCCCGTTCGTTCATCATATCCACAAACAGGCTCTCGGTCCCGGCAATATGCTCTGCCATGGCAACTGACGCGTCGTTGGCAGAGGCTACGGCGATACATTTTATCATGGTTTCCACGCTCTGAGTCTCGCCCTCCTCCAGAAACACCTGGGAGCCTCCCATGGAAGCCGCGTAGGCTGAGGTAGTCACCGTATCCTCCATCCGGATTTTCCCCTGGGACAGGGCGTCAAAAATCAGAAGCAGCGTCATGATTTTCGTGACGCTGGCCGGGGGCAGCTTCTCGTGAGCGTTCTTTTCAAGCACCACGGTCCCTGTGGACGCTTCCATGAGCACTGCCGACGGAGCTGAAATGCCAAGAGAATCCCCCGTTCCCGTTCCAGACTCATCTGTCTGGGTTTCTGCCGCTTCTGTCTGCGCCTCCTCTTCCCCCTCCGCCAAGGCCTGTTCCGGATTTTCCGCCGCCGTCTCCACTGCCTCATCTCCCTCAGAAGACTGCTCTTCTGTCATTTCTTCTGTCATTTCTTCCGTCATTTCCTCCGACATTTCTTCTCCGGAATCAGATGCCTGCGCAGGAAAAGCAGAAAACTGCAGGCTTATGGAGAGCGCCAGCATAAGGGCCAGAATTTTCTTCATAAAATCCCTCTTCTATCATACTGCAATTACTAAATTGTAAGCAGAAGAAACGGGATTTATGCTATCTATTCCCTGTGAAAGCAAGATATAAGGGCTGCTGAAAAAGTCTCTTTCACATCATGCCGTATAGGCCACAGATGCAAAAAGGAATCTTTTTCAGCCGCCCTTTCTGCTTTTATTACTCTCTGTCGTTCAGATCCACGTAGGGCACATGGTGTCCCACATATTTGTAAGCCGGACGGATGATCTTTCCTGCGTTCACCAGCTCCTCAATGCGGTGGGCGCTCCAGCCGGAAATACGGGACATGGCAAATATAGGCGTAAACAGCTCATCCGGAAGATCCAGCATACTGTATACAAAGCCGCTGTAGAAATCCACATTTGCGCAGACAGGCTTCAGCAGACGGCGTCCCGCCATCAGGCATTCTCCTGCGATCCGCTCTACGCGCTCGTAAAGCTCAAACTCTTCCTCCATTCCCTTTTCCTCTGAAAGCCTTCTCGCATATTCCTTCAGAATCACGGCACGGGGATCAGACTCCGTATATACCGCATGGCCCATTCCATATATCAGGCCGGCATGGTCAAATACCTCTTTGCGGAGGATTTTCTCCAGATAAGTCTGAATCTGCGTCTCATCCCGCCAGTTTGACACATGATCCTTGATATCCGCAAACATCTCCTGCACCTTCAGATTGGCGCCGCCGTGCTTCGGTCCTTTCAAAGAACCCAGGGAAGCCGCTACCGCCGAATAGGTATCTGTACCCGTAGAAGACACCACATGAGTCGTAAAGGTAGAGTTGTTTCCGCCGCCATGCTCTGCGTGCAGCACCAGAGCCACATCCAGCACCTTGGCCTCCAGCTCTGTATACTGTCCGTCTCTCCGGAGAAGCCGCAGAATGTTTTCCGCCGTGGACAGCTCCGGCTTCGGATTCCGGATAATCAGGCTCTTGTCCAGATGATAATGGCGGTACGCGTGATATCCGTATACCGAATACAGCGGGAACTGGGCGATCAGCTGCAGAGACTGTCTCAGTACGTTGCCCACAGAGATATCTTCCGGTTTCGGGTCATAGGAATACATCGTCAGCACACATTTCTGCAGCGTATTCATCATATTGGAACTGGGCGCTTTCATGATAACATCCCGCACAAAGGTATCCGGAAGTTCCCGGTAAATTCCCAGAATATCGATAAATTCCCGAAGCTGCGCCTTGGTGGGAAGTTTTCCGAACAGAAGCAGATAGGTCGTCTCCTCAAAAGCAAACCGCCGGTTTGCCTCTCCGCGCACCAGATCCTCCACATTAACTCCCTGATAATACAGCTCGCCGTCGATCGGCACCTTCTCTCCATCTATATAGCCAAAAGATACTACATCGGAAATCTCCGTCAGGCCTGTCAGTACGCCTTTTCCGGAGGAATCACGGAGGCCCCTCTTTACATCATATTCTGCATAGAGATCCACGTCAATCTTACCGGATTTCATGCTGTATTCCACCAGCTTCTGAACCTTCTCATCTACATTTCTGTCGTCTTTTTTCATTTCACTGCCTCCTCATAGTTTTGTTCTGTCCCAGGCCATACATATCTGTCTGTTCTGCTCTGTCTGTTCTGTCTGTTCTGCAGGCCGCGGGAAGCCCGCGCCTTTCCTGCGCGGGCGTTTGTTCAATTATAGCGGAAAAAGGAAGGCATGGCAAGTATTTCTGTTTTTCTCTTTCTTACTCTGCAGCCGCCGGGTCAACCGCCGCACTGGCTGAAATACTCTTCCGCCGCCCCCAGAAACACCTCCATCTGAGGAGAAATCCACTTATTCTTGTGATAAAAAAGCTGGCTCCACATGTAGACAGACGGAAGCTCTGTCTCCACTTCAAAGACCTTCCCCGCCTCTATGGCCTTCGC
>ERZ1643249.1861-NODE-1861-length-20488-cov-35.147360_pt1 | contig 20488 bp, 22 predicted proteins | sample MGYA00579263_ERZ1643249 | MGnify/ENA primary metagenome ERZ1643249 (study PRJEB29033, sample SAMEA4952264) | chicken gut metagenome | biome: Broiler Chicken; feature: Gastrointestinal Tract; material: Caecum | place: Ireland | collected 2018 | study: Broiler... | reverse complement strand
TTCCCGGAGAGAAATATTTGTCAATCCTCTTTTTCGGGATTTTAAACTGCTCCACTTGGTTCGGCTTTTCCTCTATCATGATCGACAGGATCACATCCTCATTCAACTTTCCCGCCTCTGCAAACTTCCGCATTTTAATGGCCTGTGCGTGACTTGGAGTACAATCCTCCTGTTCCATTGTGTCAAAAAGCACCTGCTGTTGTTCTTTCGGCAGGTAAGACAGTTCTACCGCCGGACGCATGGCAATCTTCCCCTCATCCACCATATCCAGAATAGGTGTGATGAGTTCAGTAAGGCGGATATAGCGACGGATTGTCTCTCTGCTTTCGCCCACTTCTTTTGCCAGAACCTCATTTGTTCTTATACCTAAAGAATTTGACACCACTGGTGTCATATTTTTACTAGGGCGTCCTGCTTGTCTGTTCATGGCCTCCAACTTCATTTTATAAGCAAAGGCTTTTTCTGACGGTAAGACTTTCTCCCTTTGCAGGTTAGAGTCCACCATGATAATTGTAGCTTCATCATCTGTCAGATTTCGCACAATACAGGGCATGACCGTTTTCCCGGCAAGCTCACTGGCGAATTTTCTCCGGTGTCCTGCCACCATTTCATAACCGCCTTCCGGTTTCGGGCGCACCAGAGCAGGATTGACCACGCCTTTCTCCCGGATACTTGCCGCCAGTTCCAGCATACTTTCATCCTGCTTTACTTTATACGGATGATTGGGAAAGTCGCTGATCTCTGTCAGAGGAATATCTGCTACAAACTCCCGTTTTGCCTCGTCACGTTCCTCCTGCGTACTGAACAGATCATCTGCTGCGGGAAGGGGCAGTTTTATTTCTCTGCCTTTCGCCATCCCGTACCACCTCCCTTGTAAATGACGCATAGGCTTTTGCTACTGTACTGTTTTTGTCATAGCTGTAAATGCTCTGTCCTGCGGCACTTGTTTCCGCTGCTTTCACGCCAACCGGAATGACAGTCTGGTAAACCTTAACCATTCTCCCGTAATTCTGACGGATACTTTCTGCGGTCACACGGGCCAGATTTGTCCGCATATCTGCAAGCGTCAAAAGTACACCGTCCACCTTCAGCGCCGGATTGATCTGCCTTTGAACCTTCCCGATTGTTTTCATAAGCTGTGTCATTCCCTTTGCTGGAAGATACTGGGCCTGCACTGGAACAATTACACTGTCAGACGCTGCCAGTGCATTGATCGTCAGCATACCTAAACTTGGCATACAGTCAATCAACACATAGTCGTATCCGCTTTTCACTTCATTCAGATAATTTTTCAGCGTAAGTTCCCGGCTCATGGCATTGACAAGCATAACTTCCAGTCCTGCCAGTTCGATATTGGACGGGATTAAGTCAACACCTTCCTTATGGTGTAAGATCCCTGCATGGCTATCCATTTCCCGGTCAGCCACAATCCCCTCTAACTGTGTGGCAAGTGTCACAGAAAGGTTATCCTGCTCCGGCCATCCCAGTGAGGTTGTCAGATCGCCCTGTGGATCAGCGTCCACTAAAAGTACCTTTTTCCCTTCTCTGGCAAGCCCGATCCCTAAGTTGACGGTTGTGGTGGTTTTCCCCGTTCCGCCTTTCTGGTTGGCAATCGCAATTACTTTGCAATTCGCCATACGGTTCCCTCCTTTCCTAAAATTTAATAGCCATCTTCCCGTGTGAGGAAATGGCTATGTATAAAAATGAGAACAAAAAAGCCGACTGTTTCTTCTGAAGCAATCGGCTACTATCTGGACACTAAACTTATATATATGCTATATTATTTTTTTTGTTTGTTATCTCGAGTCCTTTCCAAATTTTCTAATTTAAAATTAACCATATCCAATAACCAAACTATCTCTCCTTTCTTGCCTGTTGCATCAATTTTATTTTTAAAAAAGCAATAAATTATTGATAAATATACTATTATGCAAATAATAAAAACGGCTGCCACCATTTTTTCTTTATTGCATAATACATTAGTTAAATAATTATAATATAATCCAATTGGTGCCAGAGAAATAAAAATACATCCCCAAATCATTTTACAAGTTAAAGGTGCAAACAGACTGTGCTTAGTTCCACTTCTTGTTTCAAAATGTTCAACACATTTATAAAAATCATCATAATTTTTAATTATAAAATCACTAAACATAATACTAGAAATAAATTGTATCCCTCCTGCATAACGCAATTGCCATACTCTTAATTGTATTAACATTATAATTATCATAAATCCAATCAAAATAATAATTAAATAAACACAATTAATTAAAAAATTATTATAATTATCAACTATATATGTATTAACTCCAATAAAAAATGATATAAGGGCTATATAAAAAGTTATAATTTGATTGTTTTGTTTTGTTTGTTCACGATGATGAATATTTAATTCTTGATATATAATTAATAGTAAATCTTTATAGCTATTTTTTATCATCTGTTTTCCTTTCTAGAATATTAGCCAAATCTTTCATACATAATTTGAAATAATTCATATTTTTTCTCGCTATCTATATTTGGCATATTAATATACGGTGTAATCGCAGAGGATCGTATATTCTGAAAATAATCGCTCATATAAAACTTTTTTCTCTGACTAATGTGTTGCTTCAATGCTTGAAGCTTATCATCATATACGTCACTTATATCTACAAACAAATTAGGTTTAAAATTAGTCATGTAATTAAACATTGGCTCGGATAATAACAAGTACTTTAACGTCTTGGCATATCGAAATGCTGCATTGATTGTTCCTTTTCCAACAATCCCATGATCTTGATGCTCTATCCCAGAATCATCTGGGAAATGCGTTACTATTAATTCTGGAGAAACCTCGTCAATCACTCTTCTTATACTGCCTACATAGTTTGCATCTAGTTTCATATGACCGTCTGGATATCCCAACCAAATAATATCCTCCACTAAGCACCCCAATGCGTTTTGGGTTTCTTCTTTTCGATTTAATATATTTTTTTTATTATCAGATATATTTAGTCCATTTTCTCCATTTGTTGCTATCGCCACATAACAAACCGCACCTCTCAAAACTAATTTTTTTATCAAACCATAACATCCTATTTCAATATCATCTGGATGAGCCATGACAACCAACATTCTCTTTAATTTATTCATTATACATTAACTCCACTTAAGAATTGTATACATTAGGTATATTATCTTTTAACACTCTTGCTGGAACTCCAAAAACTGCTTTACCGGCTGGAACATCTTTGGTAACAACACTTCCTATACCAATAAAACTATTCTTTCCTATAGTTAGTCCATTATTAATTATAGTATTTGGTCCTATCCACACATCATCTTTTATAATAGTACTCCCGGCAATTTTGGTTCCACCCGTAATCATTACCCGATTTCCTATTTCTACATTGTGTGCTATATGACACAAGGCATCTATTTTTACATGGTTTCCTATATAAGTGTCTGATAACGTTCCTCTAGCAATAGTGCAATTTGCTCCTATATAATTGTCATGCCCAATAGTAACCCCTCCTAGGTGTGGTATTCTCACGCTTGTTCCATCATCCTCTTTATAATGTCCAAATCCACATAGACCAATAACGACTCCTGATTCTATTACAGTGTTATCACCTATAGCAACACGCCCTTCTATTGTTATATTATGTTCAATCCTAACGTTATTTCCCAAAATTACTTCTGGGCCTATATAAGTAAAATTACCAATCGAAACATTATTGCCAATACTATTTGTCTCAACTATAGCACTTTGCGAAATTTGATGTTTTCTTTCTTTGCTATCAAAAAAATGGGATAATATTTTAAAATATACTTTATGAGGATTATCAACAATAATATAATTTCCACACAAAAAGTTTTGATTTGGTTTATTGCTTATGACTAATACATTATCTAATCTTTTAATTTCATCTATTTGTTTCGGACTTATTGAATTTACATCACGCACCCATGTTATACTATTATTTGTTAAACTTTTTAACGGAGCATATGTCTCTATCATTAATTCCGAATTACCATTATAAGAATATGTAACTTTTTGTTCTTCTAAATAACACAATATTTGCTTTACATATATCATTTTATCTCTTCCTTTCTTACTACTTCGCTGACGAGCTTACGGATTACCTGTACATTATCATACTTATATATTACATTTTCTTTTAGTATTTCTTTTTTAATAATATTTTCAGGCTCATTATATCCTGCCAATGCTCTTATATAAACGCTACTTGTCATCATTGGATGTACTTCAATTATTAAAAGTTGACCATTCACAAACATTGCTTGGATATTTAATGATCCACATGAGTGAAGAGTTTTCGCTATTAATTCTGCTTGCTGTTTTATTTGTTCATCATGTATTGTATAACCTTGTGTAATGCCAGATGCAATAGTATAAAATCTTCCCGCCTTGTAGACTTTATCTCTATATGTTATAGATGCATCAAAATTGCGTTGAATTATAATACTTCCTAAAATATTAGCATTTACGTCACTAGTAACTTCTATAGTGTATTCTGCATTTTCATTACCGATATATTCTTGAACAATAATATCAATATTCAAATTTAGCATGTACTTTACTAAACACACCGTATCTTGTAATGAAAATGCTATAAAAACATTTTTAGATGCAGAAGAATTTCTATTCGGCTTTATAACAACAGGAAATCTATCAATTATTTTGCAATCATCAACAGTATTTATTTTCCAAAATTTAGGAACTACTATCCCTTTTCTACTGAGCATACTATATGTCTTATACTTGTCAAATCCTATACGTGAAATTTCATCTGAATTTATTGCTAAATAAATCGATTTATTCTCAAAAATCGCTCTATTCTTTTGGAAAAATATATAATCATTTTCGCAACCTACAAATACAATATCAATATCATGTTTTTTAATAATATTATTAATAACTTGAACTTTCTCTTCATCATTACTTACTGAAATCTGATAGAAAATGTCCAAATCATCATTTGGTATATTGAAAGATGAAATATCAATCCCGATTATAGAAATATGAAGCGAAGAGTAACGGAGTGCTTTAACAATCTGCCCACCTACCCCCATATTTCCAACAGCTGTAACTAAAACATTAATAGATTTATTACTCATATTTATTTCCCCTCTTTCCCCGAGTACAATCATGCCTATTATTTTCCTGTCACTACTTTTCTAATATTCTTTTATCTAAATCCTTTTATTTTTGTCAATTACATTTTGACGTTTAATCTATAACATTATTGTTTATACTTTAGATTATAATTTATTTTTGTTTACCAATCAACATTTTCCATACTGACGGCTCTCACAAAACTTACAGTTTCTATCGATAACACTTTCCTTATTATATAAAAATGACTATGTAAAGTTCCCGCCTATTAAACGGGAATTTCCTGTTCTTCTGTTTCTAACCTCTTATCCTCAATCACGTCATAAAAATCAAAAATAAATTCAGACACAAAAGATTCCTGCAGACCTTCCGATCTTTCCAACTGTGAGATCTCCTGCGGATATTCCATACCAGCAATTCCAAACAATCCTCTTATCATATGGAACGCCTCGCTGATTCTGTCTGTGTCCACCAATGCAGTTATGGAGAAATAAATATCATCCATATCCTCAATTCTCTGGTTATTGGAAAACAGTTTGTCGATCAGGGGCAATGTATAGGCTCCGGAGATCAGATTAACAGCATTGTTTACATTACTTACAGCTTTTCTCGTTTTCTTCATAAATAATTCCTCTCTTTCTTTTTGCTCTGGCAGGCAGCCATATATTATAGAACGCAAAAAAGCCGCCTGCTCTCAATTAAAAGAACAAACGGCTTTCTGCACATTTCTATCTCTTTATTCATTTTTACTCATTGCAATTTTAGTTCCAAAATAGTACCACGGACCATATGATAAGCCAGGAAACCCAGTGTTTATGCGATCTCCCGGCTCTCTGTTTACTATTCGAACTCAATTGTTCCCGGCGGTTTACTCGTCAAATCATAAAACACTCTGTTTACGCCTTTGACTTCATTGATGATCCTGCTCATGGCTTTCTGCAGCACTTCAAACGGGATTTCCGCCGCCTCTGCGGTCATGAAATCAATGGTTTTCACCGCGCGCAGCGCCACAGCGTAATCATAAGTCCGCTCGTCGCCCATGACACCCACGGAGCGCATGTTGGTCAGTGCCGCGAAGTACTGATTAATCTCACGGTCCAGTCCGGCTTTCGCGATCTCTTCTCTGTAGATCGCATCGGCGTCCTGAACAATGCGGACTTTCTCGGCTGTCACTTCGCCGATGATGCGCACGCCCAGTCCCGGTCCCGGGAACGGCTGACGGAACACCAGCTCCTCCGGAATCCCCAGCTCCAGACCGGCCTTGCGGACCTCGTCTTTGAACAGATCGCGCAGCGGCTCGATGATTTCTTTGAAATCAACGTAATCCGGAAGTCCGCCCACATTGTGATGGGACTTGATCACTGCGGACTCGCCGCCCAGACCGCTCTCTACCACATCCGGGTAAATGGTTCCCTGCGCCAGGAAGTCCACAGCTCCGATCTTCTTCGCCTCTTCCTCGAACACACGGATGAATTCCTCACCGATGATCTTGCGCTTCTTCTCCGGCTCAGTCACACCGGCCAGTTTACTGTAATATCTCTCCTGCGCGTTGACACGGACGAAGTTCAGGTCAAAATCGCCTTTCGGCCCGAATACCGCTTCCACCTCGTCGCCTTCATTTTTGCGGAGCAGGCCGTGATCCACGAAGACACAGGTGAGCTGCCTGCCAATCGCTTTGGAGAGCAGGCCTGCTGCCACGGAAGAGTCGACGCCGCCGGACAGCGCCAGCAGGACTTTACCATCTCCGACCTTCTCACGGATCTCCCGGATCGAATTCTCCACGAAGGAATCCATTCTCCAGTCGCCGCTGCAGCCGCAGATATTCCGCACGAAATTATAGAGCATCTTCGTTCCTTCCGCCGTGTGCAGAACTTCCGGATGGAACTGAATCGCGTAGAGCTTCTGCGCCTCATTTTCCGCAGCCGCCACCGGACAGTCCGCTGTGTGCGCGGAAATTTCAAAGCCCGGCGCCGCCTGCGCGATATAATCAAAGTGGCTCATCCAGCAGATCGTCGGCGTGGATACATTTTCAAATATCTTTGAGCCGGTCTTGTCGATCCGCACTTCCGTCTTTCCATACTCCCGGACGTCCGCCTTCTTTACCTCTCCGCCCAGCACATGCATCATCAGCTGCGCGCCGTAGCAGAGACCCAGCACCGGGATCCCCAGTTTAAAGAGCTCGTCCGTATAGGTCGGTGAATCCGGCAGATAGCAGCTGTTCGGGCCTCCGGTAAGGATAATGCCCTTGGGATTCATTTCTTTGATCTTTTCAATATCGGTTTTGTAAGAATAAATCTCACAGTACACATTGCATTCCCTGACGCGGCGGGCCACAAGCTGGTTGTACTGGCCGCCGAAGTCAAGGACGATCACTAATTCGTTTTTCAAAGCCTTCCTCCTGAAAATATGATCTTTTCTGTTGTCCAATCTTTTGCACTACTCAATTATAGATGAGGGCGCATTTTTTTACAAGCCAAAAATCCGGCTGCCGCGTACACACTCCCTAAAGCAGCGACTCTCTCAGTGCTTCTTCCAGCGCCTTGATTTCTTTCCGAATCCGCTCATTTCCTCCATCCTGCCGATATCCTGTCAGTTTCTGATACAGCACTTCATTTTTAAATGTATTAGAATCAATAGCTGTTGGTTTCTTAGGATCATGGGGGCCATCCTCCCAGATTTCATTCAGGATTTTCAAATACATCCGAAGCAGCGGGTCAAGCTGCCCTCCTATCTCTTTCGTCTTTCCCTTAAAGTCGCTGTAATCTTTTCCTTCATGTAGCACATGCATCAAGTAAGCCACAAAATAGTACGCACCGTTTCCAAGAATCGCCGCTTCACTTATATCCTCCGCTTCCATCCGCTTTTCCGCGTCACGATAATACTGCAGTGCCGTCCTCACAAAATTTACAGGCGTGAAATATTTCCGAAAAATCTGTTCTGGCTCTTCCGTACCTCTTAACTCCTCTATGTATTTCCGGCCCACATCCTTCGTAATATACTCCAGAATATGGCTGGCGCTCTGAGTTCTTGCTTCCCCCGGCTTCTGCTGACTGTATGCCTTCACCGCCCGTGCAAAATCAGTCAGCGTATACTGGTATCTGCCGAAAACATTCTCCCCGCGTTTCATGATATAGAAATGAATCTCATCACTTTCGTCCGCGCAGAACAGCTGATTGATCTCATATACAAGCGGATCTGTATACGCGATATCCTCTCCTTTGATCGGTTTTTGCCTGTTCAGCGATATACTGATCTGATCGAACTCCCCCTGACAGTCGCTCTCATCCTCATTCACACACATAATCCGCAAGAGCACTCTCGCCTGCTCCATTGCCCTGGTTCGCGCCCCTTCGGGATCGTCTTCATTTCTCTTTGCGTCACCGTACCAGAAATCAGCCGCTGTTGTAATTGTCTGCGCCCCATTAATAACCGAAATCACCTCCGGAAATTCCTTTGAACCTGAATCCAGAATAATATGAGAACTTTTTCTGAGATTCAGGCCGTTCTTTTTCCGCACCGTGATGGTAATGCCATTATTCAGAAACCAGAAATTCTCCGGATGATTCCGAAGCGTTTCCTTCATACTCTTTTCCACATCAAGCTGTTCATTAATTCCGTAGCGAAGATTACTTCTGAACAGCTCATCGCCCACATGATTATACATTTCCACAATATCGTACAGCTTCGCGCTGCAGGTATATGCCGTTATCTTGGCCGCAATGGCTCCTTCCGGTAAATTTTCAGCAGCATATCCCTTTTCCGGCATCTGAAACATATGAACTCTGTGCCCGATGTCAATATCAAACCGATGTTCCGTTCCGCTGCAGTAACTCAGCGCCTGAAATACAACCTGGGACAGCATACAGTTCATTTTTTTCCTGACTTTGTTGCGGATCTTTCTTTTAAACTGCCTAACCTCAGCCCTCTGCTCAACCGTGTCTGTCAGAATCAGAACCGTATATACATTATAATCATTCTCCCGGGGCAGTTTTTCACAGATCCGGCGTGCAATCTCTTCCATACTGGAATTCTCCTGGTACTTGCAGAATACCGCAAATTCCTCCGCCTCTTCTCCCGCCAGATCACTCAATTCGACCGCTTCGCCGCACTCCAGTCCGGCCGCCTTCTCCCTGATCTGCTGTCTCTTATCCTGACTGTCATGAATCCAGTTTCTCTCTGCGCAGAATTGTCTTACAATTCTCTTAATGCTCTTGTTGACACTCATATCAGCTCTCCTCTTTTGTTATGCAAACCGCAGATATTCCTTTGAAAATTCAATATCATCCGGACTGAAATCTTCAAGTTCTTCATAAAAAGCGAAAATGCATGTATTAAAATCTGTTTTCGCCCGCTCCACTGCCTTTTCATATCCGACGGCCTTTCGATATTTTTCTCTCGCCGCCGGCCTGTCCAGCGCGCCGAGCCCATCCCGATAATCCTGAATCGCTGTTTCCGCCTCTCTGAGAAATCGGATATACGCCTCTTTCCCGTCTTCATTCAGAACTTTTTCCAATTTATCTGTATAATAATCCAGCGTCTTTTTGAGACTGGCAATAACCAATTCTAATTCACTCTGAATTCCAAATTCACTGGCATTTACATTCATTGTCTTCCTGTATATCTCATCTACCAGATTATAATTTTCGGGATACACTGAGCCGGTATGTATTCCATGCAGTCTTCTCAGATCTTCCCGCAGCTTTTTCTTATATTCCCCGCAGATTCGAATCTTTTTATACATATATTCAGGGATCGGTTCGCCCTCATCCCCCTGAAATAAAAGAAATGCCCCCTGCTGCGCCATAATTCGCGGATTTAGTTTGATATGATCAATCAGCTTGTGGTTTTTTTCAAAAATCCGCTCCTCGCTGATCCATTTTTCCTTTCTCTCTACAATCGCATCATACGCGTTGACAATATTGTTGCCCGCCGGACAGTACATCTTCTCCATGGGGAAAATATATACCATCCCGTCATTTCCCGGCCCGTCCTCACTGTCCTCTTCCTTCGTGTAAAATGGCGTCACCGCGAAATACAACGCCACCAGACAATTATAGGTCACATCCAGCAGTCTGCTCGGAAATCCGCCGTGCTGCGCGTCAATCGCTTTCTCCAGATATGTGCTGCCGTTCGTAAGATGATTCGCGGTCATTTCATCAAATTGATTTTTTTCAAACCCCGGGTTAATATCCAGTATTTTCCTGCGAAACAGGTTCGGGTAACAGGGCTGTGCATAAATCTTATTTTCGCCCCTGAACACAATCACCCGATCTTTATCAATATCCTCTATTTCTTTCGTGATCTGTCTGATATATCCGGACAAATCCATAATCCTATTCTCCATCTCCAAAACGGCCTCCTTCTGCCCTGCCGCCTCTCTCATAATTTATAGCTTTAGTACATCCCTCATCTCTAACATTACGATAAAAGGGCAGATTATCTACCCAATAGTTAAAATGATCTGTATTAGTGATTACCGGGGAAATATCAACTCCATACTTCATCATGAAATCAAAAGCAAGGTCACTGACCTGATCCGAAATCCTCTTTATTTCTTCTTCCCCCAAAGAGACCAGAAGCATTACATCCGAAATATGAACCGGCATACAACCTCACCACTTTCTAATAATAATTAAAATATCTCTTTCACTTTATGTTCTATAGCATTTTCATTATATGACACCAGGGTCAAATAGATATGCTTTTCATGCCTGCAGGAAAAAGAATATCGACTTGACCCGCAAAATACCGAAAAGGAGCTATTTTTTTCAAAAAAATGTGCGGATTTGAGGTATTTTAGGATTGTGAAGGCGCAGAGCAATCCGTGGTGTCAAGAGGTCAAATTTTAATTCGACCTCTATATCATCATTATATCTGATATCATAAAATTTGTATATCAAAGTTAGCAAGCATCGGTGTACAAGGGGTACAAACGAGATAAAATAGAAATGAGGGGCGATAGAGCGGAAATGTCAGATTTTCCACTCTATCTGAACACGGTCGCTGGTGGCCTTGATTGTAGAAATCAAGCCATCGGCGGCTTTTCTTTTGTCGTCAAAATCTATGCTCTCCCAGTTGTCGAGATAATAGGACAGTTTCTTTATCTGCTGGGGCGATATGGTTTCGACGCTCAAATCGGCTATTGCTTTTGAAATGGTCTGACGGCGGGTGTCCAGTTCTTCGATTTTCTTGTTGGCGTAGGCAAGCAAGGTCGCATTGGCTCCGGTCAGCGTGTCCAGCAGCTTTTCAATTTCTGCCTCCACCTGTGCCAGCTCTACTTGATAGGCTGTCAGCTTCGGATTGACCTTTTCCTCTTTGCCGTGAAGTATCTGAAAATCTTTGAATTTCTCTTGCATGGCCGAGAAAATAAATTGCTCAAATTCTTCTTTGCGGATTTTCCCGCAGCCCGGACAGCCTTTGTTTTCCGTCCGTTTGGTGCAGCGGAAATAGCCTGTGCTGTTTGGTACATGGGTGGCTTTCAGCGCATACCCACAATGCCCGCATTTGATTTTTCCGGCCAGCCAAGTGTTTTTCGGTTTCCGCCCCTGTTGGAAGGTGGTGTTTGCCATGAGCTTTTTCCGGCATTTCAGCCATGTGTCAGAGGGGATCAATGCTTCATGGGGAGCGATAACAAGTATCTGGTCTTTTAGGCACCTGTCCTTGTCCTCCTTCACATCCCGCCCCTGATAGAGATAACAGCCGTTTGTTCCGGCAAAATCGGAAGCGTCATTGACAATCGCCGCGCCCTGGCTCTTGAAAAACTCGTACAGTTCCAAGTCGGCCTGTGCGTAAACAGGGTTCCGTAAAAGCTGGGAAAGGAAACTCCGAACCATTGACTTTTCGTAAATCTTGATACCCTGTTCCTCAAAGTAGCGGGTAATGTCTCCGAAAGAGGTTTCCGGCTCGGCGTACATCTCAAACATCAGCCGTACATGGTCGGCGGCTACGGGGTCGGCAACCATCTTTTTTGTACGGATACCCTCTACCACGGTGGGCTCCAACTGATAGCCGTATGGAGCCTGCCCGCTCATGTGAAAGCCTTTCAGGCACCGGGAATAGTAGGCGTCCGTGACGCGCTTCTGGATTGTCTCACGTTCAAGCTGGGCGAATACAATGCAGATATTCAGCATAGCCCGTCCCATCGGGGTCGAGGTATCAAACTTTTCCGTGGATGATACAAACTCTACATCGTACTCTTGAAACAGCTCCATCATATTTGCAAAGTCCAGAATAGAGCGGCTTATCCGGTCCAGCTTGTACACGATGACCCGCCGAACCTTTCCCTTGCGGATCTCGCCCAGCAGCTTTTGAAACTCCGGCCTGTCGGTATTCTTGCCGGAATAGCCTTTGTCCTTAAATACCCGGCAGCTCCCACCTTTCAATTCATACTTGCAGAAGTCAATCTGACTTTCAATGCTGATACTGTCCTTGCGGTCTACTGACTGTCTCGCATAAATGCAATCTTCTCTGATAAATTCCATATTGGGCTCCTTTCCTTGTTGGAATGGAGCTACCAACCTTACAACTATATTATACTATCAGCAGCCCCGGACAACAATGTTGCGAATGGTTAGTGAAACCTGTCCCCGTACTTACTGAACACCTCGTAAAGACGGCGTTCAATTTCTTTTTTGCGCTGTTCCTTCTCCTTCGGGGAAAGTACCGGCGTGAGGCTTTCCAGCACAATGGTTTTCCCTTGAAAGGGTACAGACTTTGTTTCTCGTTGATATGTGACGGCCTGTGTCATTGAAAACCTCCTTTTCAGAATGGGTGTACTTGCCAGCGTTTCCCTCTTGTCCTGTGGGGAAATGTCAAAAGACGGCACCCGCAGGTGCCGCCCTTTGAGCTTTCTCCACTTCGGGCCGATGTGGCCCGAGGTCAGTACGGACTGGAGTGGAACTTCTGTTTGGCGTCCTCCACACTGTTGAGATCAAAGACTTCATAAAGCTGTCCCACAACACGACGAATATCCTTCTTTGAAAAGCCGCAGTCCTCCATTGCCATGATGACATAGCCGCGGCAGGCGTCGTTGCTCCATTCATCCGGCTCAAAACCGGGAAACATCCCAAACGCATTTTCCATAAGAAACTCCTTTGAGAAAAAGATGGGGAGCCCCGCCGGATTGGTTGGCCTATCATCAGACAGCATTGCCGGAGGGCTCCCCACAGGTTTTTACTACATCACAGGCACATCGGACGGGCATAGACTTTCTGCCCCATAGTATTTCAACTCTCCCCATTCTGATGGCAAGGCGTTCTCATTGCCTGCGACGGCTCACGGCTTGCAAGGCCGCTTCAACGCTCGGACTGTGACTAAACGCAAGTATCCGGGTCATGTGCCTGTTCCGGTGGAGCCAGCCTTGCCCCACCTATGGCATGAGCCTGATCGCTCGCCCTGTTTTATAGAGACTGTATTCTCCAAAAGCAGAGGTCGTGGCGGGCCTGTCACACAGCGCATTTCCCTTCGTATCCGGGTGCCTTTTTATTCAGTTTTCGATTTGCATGAGGGCTTGTCCGAACCTCGGGCCACCTTGACCCGAAGTGTTTTGCCTCTCATAAGCCATTTCATTTTTTGGCCTAAATCGGTACACCTCACAGAGATTTTTTCAAAATTTTTTCCAAGTGCCGCAGACCGCGCTCGATTGCCACACGGACTACTTTCTCATGGACCCCTTCTGCCCGGGCAATATCCTGTTTCGTCATGCCAAGAATGAAGTGGGCGTAAATCCGTTTTGCCTGTTTGTCCGGCAGGCTGGCAATAGCAGCGTGAAGCTCCTGCATGGTAACTTTCCGCTCGTACAGCTCATGGGGCGAAAGTGCGACAAAGACAGCCTCATGCTCCAGCCCATCATCCCGATCAAGGGAATAGTAGGCTTTATGGCGGTATGTACGCAGCCGGTAGGCAGCCTCCTTGCGGTCAAATTCTTTGAACATTTCAGCAACTTCGTCCGATACTTCCATGAAGCAATCCGATGTATAAAACGGGTAATAGTCCCGCAGATTGATAATAGCCATATTGACCTCCGTTTCGGTTGGTGGTTGACAAGTGACCGAAACAGAGGCGGCGGGGAGCGGCACCGGGGAATGACTTCGGGCCAACATGGCCCGAAGCAGTCCCATAAGAACGCAAAAGCGCCCGGGCGGCACAAGGCCACTCGGACGCATGAAATTACATAGCAGTTAAGGTTCCGACAAATTTCACATACATAGCCGGAATAACCCGGAGGCGGGGCTATGCTTTTTTTAGCTGGATTAGGTCAACTGACCCGCAAAAGAATAAAATAGACATGGCGGCTCCCTCCCAGGGCCGCCAATCTTGCACTCTCTTTTAGATAAAATAAGAGCGGCGGCCTTGAGTGTTCAAAGTCGCCGCTGGGATATGTAGAATGAGCGCACAATATCAGCCTGCCCCGCAGCGTTTTTTCTTTCCCCGTTGGGCGGGGCAGGCTTTTTGATATATCAATATATGAAATAAAGAAAGCCGACAACAGACAAGGCTACTTTGTCTGTTATCGGCTCTGCGTCTGTGCGTCTGGCTCTTTGATAACTGTTATATTCATGTGCTGTACAGTAATAAGTGTTTCTTGCTTACATTTGGGGCAATACAGGGGGAAATTTATTAGCACCGTATCCCCGCGGATCTTTAGCCGTGTTTTATTATGACACATAGGGCATAGTACCCATTGAATTTCATGCAATGTATCACCATCTTATCTACTTTTTCTTATTATTCTTCCATGCTCTGTATATTGCATTTGCGATAGGAAGCAAAATACATATTGCTACAAACCAGCCCGGAAAATGTGGCATAGTTACTCCCTCCTTCTTATAAAAAATTAGACATTGCCAACGCAGCACAGACAACAGCAATTAAAAATGACACAACTATCCTTGACACGGAAAAGCTGTACAATTTTTCTGGATGATTGATGTCATAACGAACAGAAATTGTAGTTCCAACTTGTGATGCCATAGGTACTTGTATTCTGTTTTGAGATTGATAGGTTTTTCCTTTTACCTTGTATGAAAAAGTTGCCCATTTTGAATTGCGGAATTTTGAGTTCTGAGGGTTTGGTGTTTTAATTGAAATAATTGTTCCAACTACCTGCGCTGTTTGGTTCCTTTTCAGCAAATACTGAATGAAATTTATAAAACCAAAGACAAATGCCAAAATAGCAATGATATAGAGAAAAATAGTATCTCTCATAGTCCCACCTTTCTTTATGCTAAATCAGTTTCGTTGTAGATTTTTATAGACAACATAGACGACAGCACCAAAATTATAAAGCCACCCACTAAAACGCCGCTATAAACAAAATAAGCGGGGATTGAAGCAAGAAAATCCAAGTTGGCGGTATCCATTCGCATAAGCATAGGGAGAATGAACGGTGAAGCAACAATAATAACGGCAAATGCAAATTTTGTTTTCTCGTACCCCAGCTTATATTGAATTGGCAAGTAAATCCCAATGAAAACAGATGTTACAAAGAACATAAGGATAAACAATGCTATGCCAGATGTACCCAGCCCCGGAATAAGAAGTGTTTCAATTCCAAAAATGATGCAGCACGCAACATATATTGCAATACAGAAAATGTATTTTGATAATACCATCATGCTCCTTGAGAACGGCGTGGCACATAGTAATGTCGTAGCTTTAGGAAATTGATACTCTTTCAGAGATACATATTGAAGCAGCATAAAAACCGAAAAAATCACGGAAAGGATAAAACCAAAAGTTCCAGCAAACTCTGGTGTCCGCCAGCGCATGACCGGCGGAATAAGAATAGCAGCTACCAACACAATCAGAACATACTTCTTAACAATCAAAAAATCTTTTTTTATCAAATGAAATAACATTATTCTTTTCCTCCTTCAATATTGCCGAGCATAATATCCTCGATTGTCGGACGCTCAATAATAATGTCTGGAATATACTGCTGAACCTCAGACACCCTTTGGGTAATTCCAGTAAACCCATAAGCTGTTTCAGAAATTCGTAAGAAGAGCTTGCGGATATTTTCGTCCATCTTACGCATATCACCTTTAACGATACGGTAACTATCCAGCAAGGTATCTTTTTCCTCTTGAAACACAATGCGTCCATTGTCAATCAGAATAAGCATATCGGCAATCTTATCCAGATCGGATGTAATATGTGTTGAGAAAAAAACACCTTTGCCGCCATTGCTCATGTAGTCTGTCAGTATGGTTAAAAGTTGTCCGCGGATAAGCGGATCAAGGCCACTGGTCGGCTCGTCCATAATCAGCAATTCGGCATTATGTGAAAGCGCCAGTGCAAGAGCATATTTCATTTTCATGCCTTTAGAAAGTGTATTGATTTTCTGCTTTGGACTGAGTTCAAACCGCTCCATATATTCCTTGAAATCCCGTTCACTCCACGCAGAGTATGCCGAGGCAATTACATCTTTCATTTCAGCTAATGATAGTTCGTCATAAAAGCAGCCATCATCCAAGACAACGCCAATACGATCTTTGATTTTACGAGCATCTTTTTCAATGTCCATACCAAAAAAATTGATATGACCAGAAATACGACTGGTAAGCCCTAATATAGATCGTAGAGTAGTTGTTTTGCCTGCGCCGTTAACGCCAATAAATCCCGTGATACATCCTTCCGGCAGGGTAAAGGAAACATCCTTCAAACTGAAATTGTCATACGATTTATTTAGGCCAGTTACTTTCAAAATATCGTCCATTTCAATCCTCCTCGTACAGAATATCCATCATAGCATTTAATTCATCTTTGGTAATTCCCATTGTTTTCGCCGTCTGTATCATATCTTGCATTTTCTGTTCCACAAGGCGGCGCTTGGAATCTCGCAATAGTTCAATATTGCTGGTTGATACAAAAGTTCCCTTTCCTACTTGACTTGTGACAAAACCTTCTTTTTCCAGTTCCTCATAAACCCGCCGTATGGTTAAGACGCTAACAGACAAATCGTTTGCGAAGGCTCGAATAGATGGAAGTGGATCACCTTCGACTAATTCCTCTTTTAAGATAGCATCTTTAATTTGGTCTTTGATTTGCTGGTATAGAGGCTTTTCCGAAGTATTAGAAATCAATATCTTCACAAAGTATTTTCCTCCCGTGTTTTAATGTGATGTTACTACATACACACTATACACTACAAACACAATAAAGTCAAGAATAGCTTACCGGAGTAACTTAAAAAGCAGAAAACGAAATAAAATAGCCCTTTATATCAAATTTCATTACATTCTCATAATCCGACCCGAAATGTACAATGATATAGGGTGATATGAGAATGAACCAAGATGAAAGAAGGTTTGACTTTCACGGGCTCGGGCTCGCTTTGAAACAAGCCAGAGAGGAAAAGGGCTGGACACAAGCCTATGTGGCGGAGCTGGTCGGCAAGACTGACCGCACCATTATGAACATTGAGAACAAAGGCCAGCACCCCAGCTTCAACCTGTTTTTCAAACTCGTCACTCTGTTCGACATTTCCGTAGATCAGTTTTTCTATACAGAAGGTCAGCGTGGAGAGAACAGTTGCAGAAAGCACATTGATGTGCTTTTAAGCTCGATGAATGAGAAAGAGCTTGTTGTTATGGAGGCCACAGCCGAAGGGCTCAAGAAAGCCAGAGAAACGGAGGTTCAGGAGTAAGAGCCTCCGTTTTTTCATGCCATTTTGAGGGTTGCCGCTAAGTGGCAAGCAATGCCTTTGTGGCCACAGACCACAAACGCCGCTTGTTGGGGCCCGCCCCAAACCCGGCAGCTTCGGGCCATGTTGGCCCGAAGTGATCGCGTCGCTTTGCTCCTTATTTCTCATACCCTCAACGCTCCATTTCTTTCTTCTTTGCAGGCTCCGAGTAGCCCAGCAGGCAGTCAATGTTTGCCTTGATTGTCAAGACCTCCTGCATATCCCGGCGGGCTTTCTGGTATTCCCCATAGAGCCGCTTTTTCTTTGCGACCAGCTTTCGCCCTTCCTCTTTCTGCGCCTCCATCTTCGGGAGCTTTGCCCCTCCGAGAAGCCGCCTCATATCAGCCTGCGCCGCCCGGTAGAGCTCTATATCCGCCTCATGCTCCGCAAGGAATTTCCGGCTGTACTTTGACGCTTTGTACTTATCAAAGACAGGACGGGTTTTCGCATACTGTACCGTGGCCGCCTTCAATTCCGCATTGGCTTTCAGCGCCGTTTCCGTCTGCTTGATCTGGCCGGAAAGGGCATGGAAACGGTCAGAGGCTTCTTCCGCTTTTTTCTCCAACTGGCTGTATTCTGTCAGGCCGTTGTCCTGCAAGTAGGCAAGGGCGGCGGCCATCTGTTTGAGATTGAACACCTTCGCCCACCGCTCATAGCCCGGGCCTTTTCCCTCGGCCAGCTTCGCCTGTATATCCACGGCGAGGCTGATTTTTCTTTCCGGCCCACGCCGCCCGGTTCCGCCCTCAATAGCCGCCAGTATATCCTTCAGGTCGTAGCCTTCCCCCAGCGTAGAAGCACGCAGCCGGGTAAAGCGGTCCTGCCCTCCGCCGGGCAGACGAAAGCTAAGACCGCCGCCCCGGACTTTCTTCACTTCATATCTGGCCTGCTTCATCAGGCCGAGAAATTCTTCCAGACTGGCGGGACGCTTCGCAAATGCGGTGTCTATGGCAAGACAGAGCCGTTCCTGAAAGTTTAGAGGCCGCTTTCGCTCCTTCTGCCACTCCCCATAGTGTTTGTATTTGCTCTTGCTCCGGGGCTTCGGGTTCTCCACAATGGAGAGGCCGTTTTCCAGACACAGCCTGTCAGAGAGCCGCCGGAGGGCAAAGCTGGAGCCCCAGAAGTTTCGGAACTTCCGGGAACAGTCAAGGGAAGTGGAATTGTAATAGATGTGACAGTGGATATGCTTCTTGTCCGTGTGGGTCGTCACAAGAAAGGCGTGGCGGCCCTTCGTCCAGCGCATAGCCAATTCATAGCCGATACGGTTTGCCTCTTTCGGCGTAATCTCCCCGGGATAGAAGGCCATGCGTATCTGGTAACAGAGTACGTCCGTTTCCTTTTTCTGCTCCCGTCCCGTTGCGGCCTTGTAGCTGGCTTTGGCAAGAAGAAATTCTTCCGCCACCGTGGCCGGGTCGCACTCATAGGCAGAGATATATTTGCCTTCGGTTTTTTCCGGGTTCTTCCCATAGTCCAGGCAGTCACGGATGGCCGCCGCTATGGTTTCGCCTTCGCCTGCATGGCGAGGCAGGAGCGTGGTTGTCGCCAGATTGTTTCCCTCCCTTCCAAAGAAAACGGCGGCCCTTACGAGCCGCCGCCTATACTTCGGGCCAACATGGCCCGAGGTTCTATCAGCTTACAAGGAACCGGCACAGAGCGGATTTTCCGCCGTCCAGCACTCCGATCAGCGAGCCAGCCACCGCCTGCAAGCCATACGGAGAAAGCAGGAAAGCAAGGAAGAGGAACACAAACCCGCCCAGCGGTGTCGGCGTGAAAAAAAGACCAATCCCGAGGACAGCGACAATGACCGAGGCAATCGTCAGGAAGAAGGCACAGAGGTCAAAGAGGAACCAGCACAGGGCGGTCAGCAGGGCAAGGACAAGGGCAAAGGGAGCGGCGATTACTTTCAATATCATCTTCATAATGGAAACCTCCTTCTTATCTTTCTACCTACATTTTACCATGCCTGCCCGGGGACATAAATGTTGCGAATGATTAGTGAAACCTGTCCTCTGGAAATGTGAGTTCATTTTTGATATAATTCAAATGAATAAGCAGGGAGGACTATTTTATGGATGATAATACATTACAAACCATAAAGGATATAGTTTTAATTGTTGTACCGATTATCACAGCCTATTTCACATATCGAACAAATAAGAAATCAAAAAAAGAATTAAATGCTGAATTAGAGGTACACTTAAAGGAGCAGGATAATGAAACCGCCAACGAATTAAAGAAAATGCAAAAGCAGTTGGAAGTACAGAATATGCAAAGTTCATGGGAAACCAGTACACCTACTACGCAGAAATACATTGACGAAGCAGGAGCAAAGAGATATGGTAATGTTTCAAATTTAACTCCATTAGTTTCTCAAATCTATGGAGAAATTCAAACCGGAAATCTGGATGTTGAGGATTTAAAAACATTAAAAAAAATGCTTTTAAGCATACAGCTTCCTGCTGAAGATGAGGAACTATACCCGTATGAAATTCCAAAGTTAATGGGATATAAAAAATTGCTTCGTTATATTGATAAGTTAATAGCAAATATGGAAGGTAAATAATTAAAGGCGGCAGGCCCATCCGTGAACCTGCCGCCCTCGTCTTACTTTGCCACCAGCGCAGAGAGCTCCCGCAGGACCTCCGACACCTGCCCCCACAGCTTTTCATAGTCCCGCCGCA